>ERZ1031020.606-NODE-606-length-11902-cov-10.256605_pt1 | contig 11902 bp, 10 predicted proteins | sample MGYA00517109_ERZ1031020 | MGnify/ENA primary metagenome ERZ1031020 (study PRJEB33719, sample SAMN04261270) | wastewater metagenome | biome: rural village; feature: human; material: feces | host: Homo sapiens | place: El Salvador | collected 2013-01-07 ... | reverse complement strand
ACTAACGTAATATTAATTAGGTCGGCTCTGCTGACTTTTTCAAGTGGACTCATTTATCTTTTTGTCTATATCAGAATAACTTTCCTTGACCTTTTCATCTTTCAAAGCATTGTACATAATACGTATGAGCAGCGCAAGCGTGATGATGCGTTGCTGTCCGTCAACAATCTCGTCGTTATGTAAAACGAGAGTTCCAAGTCTGTATTGCTTACGCTCTTTGAACGCAAGAATATCTGATATAAGTTGATTAACGTTCTTTGCAGTCCATTTGTATGGTCTTTGATATGGTGGTATAACAAAATCATTGAAGGGTAAGGAGCCTACACTGCAGATCTCGACTTGAGGTAATTGCCCTGAAACATCCTCCTGAAGAGTATAAGATCTATCTATAAAGGATTCCGTCTTATGCAGGGAAGAAAATAAATCTTCATGCTCATTTGCAAACACCTCTATTGGACGATCAAATATGTTTATTATATCTGAGAACGCTTGGAACAAATCGTCTATAGAGTTGATATTTCGCTCCAACACGCATGTACCCTTATTCCGACCTTGCCATCTCTTCCATTTCAATTCATGGTTGTTAGATGAACTTTCTACCAAGTATTCTTTGAAATCTTTAAAGCCGTCTTCTGCATACTTCCCTTCAAAATGGAGCTGTACTTCTCCATTATAGTATTCATAATGAATATCAGAGTCTTTCAAATAGGTACTTACCTGTATGTAGCGACTGGTTTGCCATGATCCTTTCCGAAAATAGGATATCACCTTTTTTTTAGAGCCATATTTGTCTCTAATATAATCCTTTACCTCCTGATGAAGGTCTTGGTCAATAGGTATTGCCATAATTGTTATTACTTGTTATTAAACTATTTAATCTGATAGTATTATATTCTCAAATTAAGAATTCAAATACGCTTCCATTTCGCTATCGTCATCCAAATCTATCTCCTGAGCGAATTCCATTCCTACATATGTAGCAACGATTAGAACAGGCAGAAGCCAGTCTTTGAGATTTTCGGTCCGGTAACCTTTCTGATCAATAAAGTCTATGGTCTGGCAAAATATATGACCTACTTTGCCAACAGCATTTGTTAGCTTCAGTTGGATATATTCAGGCAAATCTGGTTCATGATACTCAAAAGGTTCACTTGGTATGAATTGAGTGTCTATTTCCACATCAATTATAACCTTGTAGGTAACTTCTACTACTTTGTCGAAAACATATTGGAAAAGGATGCCTGCATCGTATCCCTCAAACTCGTTGGTCGAATGTTTTTCGAAAGCACTAACGAATTGTCTGAGTATAGACTCTGTTTCTTGAGCTAATGCAAGTACTTGTCCCTTCTCCAGTTCGTTAAATCTGTCCATGGTAAGCAATCCCGTTTCCAGATTGTCTATATTGAATTGTGAAATGCTCACTCCAAATTGGACAATTTCTTTCTGATTTTCTATTGTATTCATATTTCAACTAAAATTAGTTTTTACAATTAGTTACAATATCTCCAGCGCGATGGCAGCACAAGCTTCTGCATCGGCCAGGGCGTAATTTTACCAAGACAACAGAACACATCGAACTGCGTTGGTTGTTGGCTGTTTCAAAATCTATAGCTGCAAAGTCATGTATTACTTATCCTCCTTATACTTGTTCCACATTCTCTTTACTTTTCCTGCAATCTCCTTACGAAGCCATTGCGGTTCTAGCACTTCAAGGTCTTCACCATTCCATAGCAGTTCCTGTTGGAAGTCGAATGTCGGGCGGACATGCAATTCAAAGATGCTGTATTCATCTGTTTGCTCTGTCTCTTGTTGCGACTCATGCAGAGGAAGGTCGCGCAGGTAGTTAGCCTGACTGGTACTGACCTTGATTTTTACCTTCTCAATGTCGGTGCCATCGCCAGGAATTACACCTATACAACCATTGAAGTATTCCTGTGGATTGAACTCTTCAGGATATTCAAACGTGTGGCTCGAAAGGCGGAAGTCATGTATGCGGTCGAGACAAAAGACGAGGTCATAGCCTGCAGGCCAATTACGCCCCACCAAATACCAGCGTTGGCGGTATAGCTTTACGCATAGCGGCATCACATAATGGTCGTGCGTGTCACCTTTCCAATAGTTGAGATAGTTGATATGGATGAAGCGATTTTTCTTCATCGCATCTATTATTAGCTCCAAATATTCCCTGCCACTGGGCACGTCTTCAAGGATAATCCTGTTCTTGACAGATTTGCTTTCAAGGAGAAAATTACTCACCGATAGCGTACTGAGCAACCAATTTTCAATACTTCCACTCTTCATATCCTCCACATTGGCGATGTAATACCTATATGGAGCGGTCTTTTCGCAGTCTATCGACAATCCGAAGGTGTCGAAGATATTCCACTTCCACTTATGGAAAGTGCGCTTCAACATCTCCTCACCACCGCTCAAATCTACATTATCCATCCAGCGGCGGTTCAATTCCTCGAATGAAATCTTATGTGCCTGATAGATGGTCTCCACAATCCACACAAGTTTATTGATTTGATTCAGTGCCATATTTGTCGTTTATATAGATAACGTTTCGGCTGCTAAGATATTGCAATGGTGTGTCTTTTTTGTTCATAACATCATAATCAATCTCGCTCTACAAGGTTGCAATTTGCAACCTTATAGGTGAGAGAAGCAGCTGCATAAAAGTTGGACCAACAATTTTTCGCCTAACTTTTCATCTGTTCCAGTCTCCCATGTATATTCTGCTTTGTGAAACTTATTTGCAAAGAACGAGACCAGCTGACATAACTCACTCTTTTTCAACGGATATACTGATGCAGTAATAAACTGTAGCACAACCTTGTCATATTGTTTGCAATCAATCATTGCATAATCTTCAACCTCCCTGATTACACTTACCTCTCGCAACTCACCGTCATTAGGAAAAGAAATAATTCTTCTTTTTAAGACAGCACGTGCCTGTTGATTTTTGACATTATCTTTCATTTCTACAAAGGTACTGATGTGAATAAAGTTAATGTTTTCGGTGTAGCTATCGTGATTGTAAGATATAATAGGCTCTTATCCGGAAAGGTTTCAATATAGTCACCTACAGGAAGCATTATCTTTTCAGGAAGCGTTATCACTTTCATCTCATCAGTATAGTCATTGGCTATGGTAATTGCCAAAAGATATCTACCATTTTCTTTTATATATATTGACTTTATATGTTCAAGAGCATCTGTTATGTCTTTATTATACACATACGAGTGGGTAGATATTACATTCCTTCCTCTTATAAGTATTGAGAAATCAGACAAATCAAAGCATAATATACCATGCTTCTCTATACATATATTATATAGTTGCAGGAATTTCTTCAATTCGAGGTATGGATTGCTATCCGCATGAAAAGACAATATAGAGAAGATGTCAGATTCTTCTTTGATACTGAGTTCTGGATTCATTTTTATTACAACATTTCTTCTTTCACATGCATGTGTTTCTAAGATTTTATTAACGTTATCGGCTCCTTTGTCGGTAGACACCAACACGACATTAACATATACATTTGGGCTGTTCTTTATTGAATATATACCTTCTGAACGAAGCTCGTTGATTACTTGTTGACTAACATAATCTGCAGCAATCAGTCGTAATGATTCAAGTGCGATTTTTTCCATTTTATTAATGCTTATATCTTTATTATCAAAAATACAGTGCAAAAATAAAATGGAGCTATGCCAACTGTGGGCACAACTCCATTTTATAATGAAATAATATTAAGTTACACTATAGCTTTTTTATGATCTTTATGCACTTGTAGAATTAATTTTTTTGTATGAGCCATAATCTGAGCGAATACGGTCTTTCCTTGATTCAAGGATTTCAGTCTTTTGTAATACAATTTGCAAAAGTACAAAATCTTTGGCGCAGATTTGTCGCAGCATAAAACAAAAAAACGACATAACTCGTTGCTTTACAACTTGTTATGTCGTTATTAGTTGCGGAGGCAGGACTCGAACATGCGACCTCCAGGTTATGAGCCTGGCGAGCTACCAACTGCTCCACTCCGCGATATTAACCATTTGCGTTATTCAGAATGTTGATGTGATGTCATTGCTGAATTGCGAGTGCAAAGGTATGGCTTTTTTGTTAAACCTCCAAATGTTTTAGCTACTTTTTTTATAAAAACTTTAAAAAAGTGCATTTTTGCCCCTTTTTCTTGGCTTTTTATGAGTTTTGCTCCGATTCTTCTTACCTTTGCATGAGCTAAAGTATACATATATAATAATGTGATGAGTAAGATTGGGGATATTAGTCTTTCGGAAGGAAGAGCTGAGGATAATGTGGTGAGGGGGCGGTTTGCTCCTTCGCCAACTGGACGCATGCACCTTGGTAATGTGTTTGCGGCGTTGTTGTCATGGCTGTCTGCCAAGTCGCAGGGCGGAAAGTGGCTGCTTCGTATTGAGGATATCGACCCACAGCGTTCGCATCGCGAGTATGCAGAACTGATAATGGACGATCTGCGATGGCTCGGATTGGAGTGGGACGAGGGTCCTTTTTGGCAAAGCGAGCGTGGCGACATTTACGAACATTATCTGAAGGTGCTTGCCGATAAGGGTATGACTTATCCTTGCTATTGCACACGTGCCGACATCCTCGCCACACAGGCACCGCATGAGAGCGACGGTCGTGTGGTGTATAAGGGCACGTGCCGCAATCTGCCGCCCGACTCGCGACGCGGACCTGCCGCCATTCGTATGCGAGTGCCGGAGGAAGGGGAGGGCATTGTGACGTTCACGGACGGTCATTACGGACCGCAGACCGTCGACCTAACCTCGCAATGTGGCGACTTCATCGTGCGTCGCAAGGACGGGGCATGGGCTTATCAGCTCGCCGTGGTGGTGGACGATGCCTTGATGGGCGTCACGGAGGTGGTGCGTGGACGCGACCTGCTTCTCTCGTCGCCGCAGCAGATTTATCTCGCCGGTCAGCTTGGCTTCCGTTCGCCTCGCTTCATCCATCATCCGCTGCTCTGCAACGAAGCCGGACAGAGACTTTCCAAGCGTGACCGCAGCTTGGACATGGCAGCGCTGCGTGAGTGTTATGCCCCGGAAGAGATAGTCGGAATGCTTGCCCGTGCCGCAGGATTGCAAGCCACGGACGCGCCGATAACTGCCGCAGACCTCCTTCCCGCCTTCTCCTGGAAGAAGATAGGAACGGCGGACCTGACCTTCTAAGTTGTAGGAATAATAGGCTAAAAGGCAGGTTTTTGTTATCTAAAGTGGTAAAATCCGCCTCTTTTATTTGTCCGTATGGATTAATTGCAGTAATTTTGCACATAGCAAAAACTATGTGCAACGTAGTTGGCACTATATATATTAATAAGGTACAAAGAACAAACGCAGGTCATTATTCGTTATGTCAATATCAAAGACTCGACAAAAACTCGTTGACGTGGCAAGGCAGCTCTTCGCCAAGAACGGCATTGCCAACACCACGATGAACGACATCGCCGTGGCATCCGGAAAGGGACGCCGTACGCTCTATACTTACTTTAACAGGAAGGAGGACGTGTATTCGGCTGTCATTGAGTCGGAGCTTGAGCGTCTTTCGGACAAGCTCGATGAGGTGGCGGCTATGAAGATGCGCCCGCAGGACAAGATTATAGAGCTTATCTACACCCACCTGAGCATGATACGCGAGACGGTTGTGCGCAACGGCAATCTTCGCGCCGAATTCTTCCGCAACATCTGGATGGTGGAGAAGGTGCGCAAGAAGTTTGACGAGGACGAGATTTCGATATTCCGCAAGGTGTATGCCGACGGAAAGGCGGACGGTGAGTTCGACATTGACGACATCGACCTCGTTGCCGATATCACCCACTATTGTATTAAAGGACTTGAGGTGCCGTTCATTTACGGCCGTCTCGGACACGGCATGACAGAGGAGGCGAGCAAGCCTCTTGTGGCTAAGGTGGTTTACGGTGCCTTGGGCAAACGCATTAATAATTAATTTTTTTAAATAAACAAGAAAATGGGATTACTTACAGGTAAGACTGCCATCGTAACAGGTGCAGCCCGCGGCATTGGTAAAGCTGTCGCTATGAAATTTGCGTCTGAGGGCGCTAATATCGCATTCACAGACCTCGTCCTCAACGACGAAATGGCCGCAGGACTCGAGGCTACTCGCAAGGAGATTGAAGCTCTCGGCGTAACATGCCGCGCTTACGCTGGCAATGCTGCCGACTTCGAGGAGACAGAGAAGACCGTTAAGCAGATACATGCTGACTTCGGTAGCATCGACATCCTCGTCAACAACGCCGGTATCACCAAGGACGGCCTTATGCTCCGTATGAGCGAGGCTCAGTGGGATGCTGTTCTGAACGTAAACCTCAAGTCAGCATTCAACTTCATCCACGCTTGCGCTCCCGTAATGCTTCGTCAGCGCAGCGGTTCCATCATCAACATGGCTTCTGTAGTCGGTGTACACGGCAACGCAGGTCAGTGCAATTATGCCGCTTCTAAGGCAGGTATGATCGCTCTCGCCAAGTCTATCGCCCAGGAGCTTGGTCCTAAGGGCGTACGTGCCAACGCTGTAGCTCCCGGCTTCATCGAGACAGCCATGACAGCTCAGCTTCCTGAGGACATCCGCAAGGACTGGATGAAGAAGATTCCTCTCCGTCGCGGTGGTCAGACAGAGGACATCGCCAATGTCTGCCTCTTCCTCGCTTCTGAATTGTCAAGCTACGTAAGCGGTCAGGTTATCCAGATTGACGGTGGCATGAACATGTAATGCTCCGTAACGGAAACTTTTAAGATAATACGCCCTGAGAGGACAAAAGCAAGGATCGGGACCGACTCTTCCTTTTGCCTTCCCAGGGCGTTTTGGCTTATTACGCCAACACAAGACATCATACACCCCAAGAAATTCATATATCTAACAAACAACACTCTAAAGATGCAAGTAGTCTACGAAGACAATCATATCATCATCGTCAACAAGGCAAGTGGCGAGATAGTACAAGGCGACAAGACCGGTGACAAGCCGCTCTCCGACATCGTGAAGGAATACATAAAGGTGAAGTACGCTAAGCCGGGCAACGTGTTCCTTGGCGTGGTGCATCGTCTTGACCGTCCCGTAGGCGGACTCGTTGTCTTTGCCCGCACATCCAAAGCCCTTTCGCGTCTGAACGAGATGTTCCGCACGGGCGACGTGCACAAGACCTATTGGGCTGTTGTCAAGAAACACTCCATCCCAGAGGAGGGCACACTCACCAACTGGCTCGTCCGCAATGAGAAGCAGAACAAGAGTTATGCTTACGACAAGGAGCGCCCCGGTGCCAAGAAAGCCATTCTGAAATACCGTCTGCGTGCCGAGTCGGACAACTATATGCTCCTTGAGGTGACTCTCCTCACCGGTCGTCATCACCAGATACGCTGCCAACTTGCCCACATGGGCTGCCCCATAAAGGGCGACCTGAAGTACGGAGCGCCGCGCAGCAATCCCGACGGAAGCATCTCGCTGCTCTCGCGCCGCGTAGAATTTGTTCATCCTGTATCGAAAGAACCCATCTGCGTGGAGGCCCCCGTGCCCAACGACCGTCTGTGGCAAGACCTCGCACGCTGACCCCTGCCGCTATGTAATATAGCATGCCCCTCTTAAAACCCATCATAACAACACTATCGGATGAAGCCTGTATTAAAGAAAAGTCTTAAGGTGTTAGCGGCGCTAATAGCCTTGCCGCCAACCCTTCTTCTCATACTCTCCATACTGCTATACGTGCCCGCCGTGCAGAACTGGGCTGTAAAGCAGGTGGCAGCCTATGCTTCTGACGCCATGGACATGAACGTCAGCGTGGAACGTGTGCGCCTACGTTTCCCGCTCGACCTTGGTGTGTACGGCTTCCTTGCCACACAGCCCAACGACTCGCTCAAGGGCGTGACCGACACCATTGCCGATGCCCGCCTTCTTGTGGCTGGCGTTAAGCTCATGCCGCTCTTCGATAAGCGGGTTGACGTGAAGCGCGTGGAACTGCTGGACGCCAAGATCAATACGGCACAGTTCGTTCCTGCCGCCCGTGTTCGCGGTAGGGTGGGGAGCTTGCGCTTATGTCCCAGTACTGTAAGGCTTTCCGATTCTGATGTGTCTCTCAGCACGCTGCGTCTTTCTCGTGCCGACATTGACGTGTGCCTTAGCGACACTGTCCCCGAAGACACCACGCAGAGCGAAAACGTATGGCGCATAGCCCTCCAACGGCTGCATGCCGACCATTCCAACGTCACGGTGCACATGCCGGGCGACACGCTGCAAGTGGCTGTCGGACTTGGACGTACGGACGTTACTTCCGTACTTGTCGACCTTGCCAAGAACCAGTATCAGGTGGGTTCGCTCGACTGGCGTGAAGGATCCTTCGCCTATGACAACAACTTTGAGCGTCCGCAGAAAGGCGGACTCGACTATAATCATATCGCACTCTCGCCGTTGGCATTGCGCATCGACTCTCTCTTCTATTCCGACGCAGGACTGAAGATGAGGCTGCGCCGCTGTGCCTTTAAGGAGAAATGCGGCCTTGTGGTGAACGAGATTTCGGGAGCGTTGTCTCTCGATTCCGTCCACGTAAAGCTGCCGTCGCTCTTGCTGCGCACGCCACATTCGCGCCTGTCAGCCAATATCGACTTCGACTTCAATACGTTTGCCGAGAAAAATCCCGGTCGTCTGAAGGCTAAGATGTATGGCTCCTTCGGCAAGCCCGACCTTCAGCTATTCCTTGGTTTTATGCCTAAGAATTTCCTTAGGCAGTGGCCGTCGTCGCCTCTCTCCATTGAGGGATCGGTTGACGGCAATATGCAGGCAATGAAGATAGACGCCCTGAAGGTGTCGTTGCCCGGTGCCTTCTCCCTTATGGCAAGCGGAAAGATGCAGAATCTTACGGACATCAAGCGTCTGTACGCCGCCATCACCGCAGATGCCCATACCGACGACATATCCTTCGTCACCGCACTCCTCGACCCCTCGCTTTCTCGTTCGTTCCGCATTCCGCGTGGCATATCCCTGAAGGGAAATTTCCATGCGGACGGCCCGCGCTATGCCGCTGATTTCACGGCTTCTCAGGGTGGAGGCAGCGTCAAGGGCGACGCCCGCTTCGATATGAAGGGCTATGCTTATCGTGCACGCCTGACTGCCAACTCGTTGCGCCTCGCCAACTTCCTTCCTGACCTTGCCGTTGAGCCTTTCACCGGCGAGCTTACAGCGGAAGGAGCCGGACTCGACTTCCTCTCGCGCCGTACGTGGATGGAAGCCAAGGGACGCATACGCCATTTCAGCTATTCCGGTTACGACCTTTCCAATATGAAGCTCGATGCCACCGTACGCGACGGTGTAGGCAAGGCTGTCCTCGACAGTCGCAATCCGCTCCTCAACGGCATCATCGACCTGCGCACGCTTATCAGCAACCGCCGCTTGGACGCAAGGCTTGCCTGCGACCTCCTCAATGCCGACTTCTATAAGATAGGTCTTACGAAGCGTCCTCTCTCCGCATCGCTCATTGCCGACGTCGAGCTTAACAGCAATCTTAAGAACGACCATTCTGCACGTGGCGTCATCGGCAACATTGTCGTGCGCGATTCTGCCCGTGCTTACCGACCGGAGAGCATTTCGCTGAACGTCTTCACCCGACCAGACTCCACCCATGCCGCCGTAACCTGCGGCGACTTCGCCCTGAAGATGGACGGACACGGAGCCATAGAGCACATCATCGACTGTCTTACACGCACCAACGACGAAGCCATGAAGCAGCAGAAGGAGCGATACATCAATCAGTTGCGTCTGCGCGAACGTCTGCCGCAGCTCTCGTTCTATCTGGACGCAGGAAAGGAGAACGTCTTCTCTCGTACCATACGTCATTTCGGTTACGACTATCAGAACGCCTTTGTCGACATGTCGCTCTCCCCTCAGCGTGGCATCAACGGTTCCGTCCGTCTCGACTCGTTGATAGCTTCCGGCATTCAGCTCGACACCGTACGCCTCTCTTTCAGTTCCGACTCCGTGAAGACGCTGTTCGAGGGACAGGTGCGCAATAACCGCAATAATCCGCAGTATGTGTTCGACGCCCGCTTCCGTGGAGCCTTCCACGAACAGTCGCTTTATCTCGGCACGCGTGTCTTCGATGCCCGCAACCGACTCGGCGTGGCTTTAGGACTCAGAGCGCAGATGGAGCATAACGGCGTGCGCCTCACGCTCGGCGGCATCGACCCCGTGCTCGGATATAAGGAATTTAAGGTTAACAAGGGCAACTACATCTTCTTCGGCGACGACCAACGCCTGTCTGCCGACATGAAGCTGAGCGCCGACGACGGCATGGGCGTAAAGATTTATTCCAACGACAGCACTGAAGCCCTTCAGGACATCACCGTGGGTCTTACCCGCTTCGATATTGCCAAGGTGCTGTCCGTCGTGCCCTACGCCCCGAACATCTCCGGAGTGATGAACGGCGACTTCCACGTCGTCAACAATCCCGGCGGCGACTTCACCGTATCGTCTTCCGTCAGCGTGGCGAAGATGTCATACGAGGGCTGTCCTATAGGCAACATCTCGTCCGAGTTCGTGTATATGCCTAAGGACGGCGGCCTCGAACACTATGTTGACGGCACGCTCTCCATGGACGGCAACGAGGTGTGTACGCTCAATGGCACGTACGACTCGCGTGGTGAGGGAATGCTCAACGCTCACATGGATATGTCGCGCACGCCGCTCAATCTCATGAACGGATTCATCCCCGACCGCATTATCGGTTTCAAGGGATATGCCCAGGGCAACGTCACCATAAAGGGAACGCTCTCCCGTCCGCAAGTCAACGGTGAGGTGTTCTTCGATTCTGCCTACGTTGTCAGCGAACCCTACGGCGTTCAGATGAGGCTCTGTGATGATCCCGTCACCATCACCGACAGCCATCTGCAGTTCGAGAATTTCCAGATGTTCGCCACCAACGGCAGCCCGCTCACCCTATACGGATCATTCGACTTTGCCGACATGGACGCCATGCGACTCTATCTGCGCATGCGTGCTTCCAACTACCTCCTCATCGACTCGAAGGAGACGGCACGAAGCGAGGCTTACGGCAAGGCTTACGTCAACTTCCTCGGAGCCGTCAACGGTCGGCTTGACGCCCTGCGTATGCGAGGTCGTCTGGACGTGCTCGGCTCTACGGACATCACGTACATCCTGCGCGACTCGCCGCTCTCTTCGGACAATCGCCTCGAAGGACTTGTCACGTTCGTCGACTTCCGCCGACCGGAGCAGACCACCGTGCAGCGTCCGCCCATCAACGGCCTTAACATGGACCTCACCGTCAGCATCGACGAAGGAGCACACGTGCTCTGTGCGCTTAACGCCAACCAGTCTAACTACGTTGACATCATCGGTGGCGGCAACCTGCGCATGCTCTACAACGCTTCCGACGGGCTGAGCCTTTACGGACGCTATACGATAGGCAGCGGCGAGATGAAGTATTCGCTGCCCGTCATCCCGCTCAAGACGTTCAACATCAATGAGGGAGGATACGTTGAGTTCTTCGGCAACCCGATGAACCCGCGCCTTAACATCACCGCCACGGAGAGCACCAAGGCCACGGTCACAACGGACGGAGGATCAGGACGTAGCGTGGCGTTCGAGTGTGGCGTTGAACTCACAAAGACGCTTAACGATATGGGTCTGCAGTTTATCATCGATGCCCCTGACGACCAGCAGATTCACAATGAGCTGATGACCATGTCTGCGGAAAACCGCGGAAAGATAGCCGTGACGATGCTCACCACGGGCATGTATCTCTCCGACGGCAATCCCAACTCGCTCTCCGTGAACAGCGCCCTCAGTGCCTTCCTCAACTCGCAGATCAATGCCATATCGGGCAACGCCCTGCGCA
>ERZ1031020.600-NODE-600-length-11996-cov-11.198057_pt1 | contig 11996 bp, 9 predicted proteins | sample MGYA00517109_ERZ1031020 | MGnify/ENA primary metagenome ERZ1031020 (study PRJEB33719, sample SAMN04261270) | wastewater metagenome | biome: rural village; feature: human; material: feces | host: Homo sapiens | place: El Salvador | collected 2013-01-07 ... | reverse complement strand
AAATATCGTGTAGGAGGTACGGCTTGAAGCAGTACCACTCTGTCTTAAAAGCATATTTATTAATGTTAGGCTCTTTAAGTGAGAGTGTGTCAAAACTCAGTATAAAGAGCTTATCAGTCGTTCAGCTCGCGTTCCTGATCGCGCTTGCGCTTCTGCTCGTCGAGGAGCTGGAAGTCCTTCTTTCTGAGCACGAAGGTGGAGCCGAGATACTTCTCCTTCACGATGCGGTTCTCCGCCAGCTCCTCCGGCTTGCCCTGAAAGAGGATGCGTCCCTCGAAGAGGAGGTAGGCACGGTCGGTGATGGTGAGTGTCTCCTGCACGTTATGGTCAGTAATGAGAATACCGATGTTGCGGTATTTGAGTCGCCACACCACGTGCTGGATCTCCTCCACAGCGATAGGGTCGACACCTGCGAACGGCTCGTCCAGCATGATGAACTTCGGGTCGATGGCCAAGCATCGCGCAATCTCCGTACGGCGTCGCTCTCCACCGGAGAGCTGGTCGCCCTTGTTGCGGCGCACCTTGCCAAGATTGAAGTCGGCGATAAGGCTCTCCAGCTTCTCAAGCTGCTCCTTGCGCGAGAGCTTTGTCATCTCCAGTACAGACATGATGTTGTCCTCCACGCTGAGCTTGCGGAATACGCTCGCCTCCTGCGGGAGGTAGCCGATGCCGGCGCGGGCACGCTTATATACGGGATAGTCGGTGATGTCATGCTGGTCAAGGAAGATATGACCGGCGTTAGGGACGATAAGTCCTGTCGTCATATAGAACGATGTGGTCTTTCCGGCTCCGTTAGGACCGAGCAGACCAACAATCTCTCCCTGACGCACGTTTATCGACACGTCGTTGACAACCGTACGCTTGCCGTAACGCTTGACAAGTCCCTCGGTGCGGAGCACCATGCAATGCGGGCGCTCTTCTGATATATCGTTTTGTTCCATTGTCGTTGTATAATATGCCTATGATATGCAAAGTTACGTTATTTATTTTAATAAAAACTTTCGGATATGAAAAAAACTCACGATGAAGAAATAGTTTCTACCTTTTTATTGCTACTTTTGCAGTTGCTATATATATAAGAACAACAGATTATGTTTATATTGAAATCGTTGAACACACTCGGACGCTACCTTATACTTATGGGTCGCTCCATCGCTCGTCCAGAGCGCATGCGCATGTTCCTCAAGCAGTATGCCAAGGAGATGTCGTCGCTTGGCGTCGACTCTATCGGCATCGTGCTGCTCATATCTTTCTTCATCGGAGCCGTTATCTGCATCCAGATGAAGCTGAACATCCAGAGCCCTTGGATGCCACGCTGGGTGTCGGGCTATACGACGCGTGAGATTCTGCTCCTCGAGTTCTCCTCAAGTATCATGTGTCTGATTCTTGCCGGCAAGGTGGGATCGAACATCGCCTCTGAGCTTGGCACGATGCGCGTGACGCAGCAGATTGACGCTCTCGACATCATGGGCGTCAACTCAGCCAACTACCTCATCCTGCCGAAGATATTAGGACTGGTGACCATCATGCCTTTCCTCGTGATATTCTCTTCTGCGACGGGCATTCTCGGTGCTTACGGCACAGCGTACGTCGGACATATCCTCTCGCCTGAGGACCTCACGCTCGGTCTGCAGCACTCATTCAACTCCTGGTTTATGTGGATGAGTATCATCAAGAGCCTCGTCTTCGCCTTCATCATTTCAAGCGTATCGAGCTTCTACGGCTATTCCGTGGAGGGCGGATCCGTGGAAGTGGGCAAGGCAAGTACGGACGCAGTGGTCAGTTCCAGCGTGTTGATATTGTTCTCGGACGTTTTCCTCACCCAGCTTCTCAGCTAAAATAAAGACTTATCTCATGATCGAAATAAAACATCTATGCAAGTCGTTCGGGGACAAGGAAGTCCTCAAGGACATCAACGCCGTCTTCGAGGACGGCAAGACCAACCTCATCATCGGACAAAGCGGCTCCGGTAAGACGGTTCTGATGAAGAATCTCGTGGGTCTGCTCACGCCTACAAGCGGCGAAGTGCTCTACGACAACCGAAACTTCGTGGCTATGACGAAGAATGAAAAGGTGCTGATGCGCCGCGAGATGGGCATGATATTCCAGTCGGCGGCTCTCTTCGACTCACTCACGGTGCTGGAGAACGTGATGTTCCCGCTCGATATGTTCTCTTCTATGAACTATCGCGACCGTGTACGCCGCGCTCAGGAATGTCTCGACCGCGTAAACCTTATAGACGCTCAGAACAAATATCCGGGTGAGATTTCGGGCGGTATGCAGAAGCGTGTGGCTATAGCCCGCGCCATTGTGCTCAACCCGAAGTATCTGTTCTGCGACGAGCCAAACTCCGGTCTCGACCCGCATACGTCGCTCGTCATCGACGAACTGCTCTCGTCCATCACCAAGGACTATAACATCACTACCATCATCAACACTCACGACATGAACTCCGTGATGGGCATTGGCGAGAACATCCTCTTCATCTATCAGGGTCATAAGGAATGGCAGGGCACCAAGGACGACGTGATGGGCTCAACAAACGAAAAGCTCAACGACCTCGTGTTCGCATCCGAACTCTTCAAGAAGGTGAAGAGAGTGGAAATGGGGAATAAGAATTAGGAATTATTCAATTTTGAATTAAGACTTTTAAGATAAGGAAACGGGATAAACTGTAAGGGTTGCGGAAAGCTAAATCACGCAGCTCATACAGTTTATCCCGTTTGCTTGTTTTGAATATATTATAACTCAAAACTCCTAATTCAAAACTCTCTTACAGCTCTTCTCTCCAACCTTCACCACATACATTCCCTTATTCAGAGCGTTGTATGCTGCGGTGAGCGAGGCGCTGCCCTGCCCTCTTGCGACAGTTCTGCCAGCGAGGTCCGTTATCATCCAGGCGTCGGACGATGAAGAGTCTTGCGATATGCTGCCGATGCCGGATGTCTTGGCAATGATGTCGCGCTTGGCGGCATTGAGAACGGAGCAGTCGCACGGATTTGTGGAGTTATAGTTGGCTACGAACGCCACCACTCTCATGTGCTTCTCGTCCCACTCATCATTAAGCGTAACGTCGAAATGGCGGTTATAGCCAGCCGTTACGTCCACTTTCTCACCCCATGCCGGCGTGAGCGACTTGCGAGGAACATGACGATGATAGAATCCGCTGCTTGCACCTGCCTGCGACGTGCTGTAGAGGCTGTCCTCGGTCAGGAAGACATAGAGGCGAAGGCTGTCGGGAGTGGCGATGGGCAACAACTGCTCTCCTGAGACATCTATGCCAAGGCTGCGCGATGAAGGATTCCAGTCTGTAGTCAAGTCCACCGTCACAATGGCGGGACGCTTCTGTTCAAGAGCGTAGAGCGCCTTGAGGTTAGTAGCAGACGCACTCATTATCGGCGTCTCATACTTGAACAGGTCGGGGAAAGCGTTGCGCATGTCCATGCGGTCGATAAGCATAGCCGGAGCGAAGACGTGGTAAGAGGGATAGAACCATTCATACGCCACACTCTCGTCAATCGTGAACTGGTCCGTATAGAATCCGGCGTGATGACCTACCTCTATGAGGTTGTCCATGTCTGGCGTAACAGCGTCAATGGCATGATGAGCCTCAGGGCAAGCCGTGCATCTCTCTGTGGAGAAGAGTTCGAGCAACACCTTGCGCTGAACGTAACTGTCGCGACACATTACGTTCTGCGCCTCCGTCCAATTGTCCGTTTCCACAGCGTCAGCGCCATCATTGACAGCCTTTATGCGCAAGCGCAGACTGCGGTCGCCCGCAGCATTAAGCTTCATTGTTGAAAGAACGAACGATCCTTCACGGCGCGGCGCAACATTAAGGTCGCCGACACGCTCCTCACCAAGTTCGTTCTCGCCGTCGTAAAGAGCGAGTGTAAGACTGTTAACCGTAGACACACCGAGATTCTGGAAGTCGCCGAAGATGTCCATCACCTCACCTGTCCGGGCGTATTCAGGCATATTGGTGGCACCCAGCCTTACGTTATGCTCCGGCATATCGCCGCTAAGCGTAGCTAAAAGCGAAGCGCTGTAAGGTCCGTCATACTCAGCCCATGCTCCGTCCTTATCGAGAACATACTCACGATTGCGCACCAGGGCATTGCCGTAGCAAGCATACTTGGCTCCGTCCAAGGTGTAACCGATACATAAATCCGTGCCGTCCACCACGTAAGGCGTAGCAAGCGTGAATGTGTTCCATCTACTCTTCGACGCGTCCACCGTCTCCTTATAGAAAGGCGCCTCGCCAATGGCATGGCTGAGGAAGATGGTGATGGCGCCGTCCGTGGTCTTGTCCGACACGCCAATCTTCACTTCCGTAAGCCGACAACCCTTGTATGCCGACATATACGCAGCGTCGAAGAAGAGCGCCGCACCTGCCTTGCCGCCCTTAACCGACTCATAGCTTGTGAGCGAATTCTTGTTGTTGCCTATGGTGAGCGTAGCTTCCGCAGCATATGCCCTAATACCAAAAAGAACCATGAGCACGAGGCCCATGATTCTTATTTCCTTATTTAATGTAAGGTTCATACGTTTTGTTTCAGTTAATGTTGGGGTAAAACATCCGTTTAGGATTACTTAGCCACCTTGAAGGTCTTCACGCCGTCAGCGGTCTGCACCTTAACGACGTATGTGCCAGCTGAGCGACCAGAGAGGTTAACCGGTGTGCCCTGACCTACGCGAGAAACGAGAGTGCCGTCAGCAGCGTATACGTCTGCAGAGCTATACTCGCCTGTGATGTAAACGAAGTTGCGACCAGAGAACTTTACGTTCACGTCCTTGCGAATGCTGTCGATAGTCTTAACGGAAGTAACCGATTCGTCATAGCAGACAACAGGATAGTTAAACTCCACACCGTCATAAGAATATCCGCCACCAGCTACAACCTTGCCGTCAGCGCTGCAGCAATAAGCGGGCTGCATGCCATAATCCGAGCTTGAAATACGCTCGCCGTTAGCGCCACATGAATAGAGGCCGTCAGTATACTCCAACTTGCCGTCAGCAGTATATACGAAGCACATCTGCATTGCGTCAGCGTCTACATAATAGCCATACATATTGCCTTCAGCGTCAATGCTGAGGAGCGTACCGCCATTGAAGTTTACAGTCGTAGTCTCATCTTCTCCCTCATAGTCTTCCTCATCGCCACAGTCGAAGAGCTGAACCAGCTCGCCGTCGCGGATGAATGCAGGATTGAAACCGCCGCTACCGGCTACGTTCAGACCCACGATGGTCTTGCCGTCGTCGCTGATATCGCGCACGAAGAACTGTGTGAAGTAAGCCGAATCAGCCTGCTCCACGAGCTCGCCGTCAACGTACAGCTTGTTCTTGCCAGCCTGACCGAGCTGGTCATACACGGCACTGAGAACGTATGAGTCGCCCTGCTTCTCCCACACCACCGGTGAGTCGTGCAAAATCTCCATCTTCTGTCCTTCCAGAATCTCCTTTTCGCCTACCTTAAGGCTAAGGTGTCCGACGATGTACTTGCCGTCGGCAGTAATGGCGCGAGCCTCCTCAGCGAAGTCCTCAGTCTTAGCCTGCGAGAGTGAATAATTGGCAGGTACGGGCAGCTGCTGCCAGTCGCCATCAACGGTACGCCATCCAGGATAGCATACAGCGTTCTTCTCCTCATCCTCGCGCTGCTCGAAGCTACCCACGATGATGCCGTCGTTAGATACGTCGCAAGCCGAGATGCGGTTGTATGTAAGGCCAAGCGGAGTAAGTTCTGTCGGATCAGAAGCCTGCCAAAGGAATGCGCCGCCCAACTGGAAGTTTATCTGCGAATCGTCATAACCTACAGCATACTTGCCGTTGGACGATACATGCTGGAAATAACCAGTAGCGCCCATCGTTTCTCCACCATAGTAAGGATCGGAAATCATGAAGTCCTGAAAGGACTGTGTCACCATTGTCTGGGCGTTTAGAGACTGTGCAGAGGACAGCGCGAGCGAACCTACACACGCGCAAGCGAGTAAAAAATTCTTCATAGCGATATGTTTTTCGTTATTATTTATTAATGATTACGGGGCAAAAGTAACAATTTAAATCCACCCTACCAAATTAAATCAATATAAATATGTTTTTACTTTGCCAACTCCGCAAATCAAGATATGAAGCTTATGTTTCGCAATGTTAAATGTGTAGAAAAAACACCCATTACGTTTTTATACTAATATTTTTTTTGTACTTTTGAAGTGCAAGACTGCCTTATCATCATAATGCCTAAATTCACACACAAACCGATTAAACCTAAATATACATTATATAATATACACATACATGACATACACGAACTATTTGTTAGGTCTGGACGTGGGCAGCAGCAGCGTCAAGGCATCGCTTGTCAACATATCCAACGGTGAATGTGCAGCATCGGCTTTCTATCCTGCGGACGAAGCTCCCATCAAAGCTGTGAAGACAGGATGGGCAGAGCAGGATCCGGAGATGTGGTGGCGCGACGCCAAGAGCGCACTGGCTGAGGTCATGCGACAGACAGGAGCACGCGGTTGCGACATCAAGGCTATTGGCATTTCCTACCAGATGCACGGACTGGTTTGCGTCGACCATGACCTGCGCCCCGTACGCGACAGCATTATCTGGTGCGACTCACGTGCCGTCAGCTACGGAGAGAAGGCGCTGGCCAAGCTTGGCGAAGACTTCTGCCTGTCGCATCTGCTCAATTCGCCAGGCAACTTCACTGCAGCGAAGCTGGCTTGGGTGCGTGAGAACGAGCCAGAGACTTACAAGCGTATATATAAGGTGATGCTTCCGGGCGACTACATTGCCATGAAGCTCTCCGGCGTGCCCAACACCACCGTGGCCGGACTCTCCGAAGGCATCTTCTGGGACTTCAAGGAAAGACGCGTCTCCGAACCGCTTCTCGAAGCGCTCGGCATCAGCGCCGACATGATATGCGACACCGTGCCCACCTTTGCCGTACAGAGCCGCGTGTCGGCACAGGCAGCCAATGAGACGGGACTGGCGGAAGGCACGCCCATCTCCTACCGCGCCGGCGACCAACCCAACAATGCGCTGTCGCTCGGCGTATTCAATCCCGGCGAGATAGCATCCACGGCTGGCACGTCGGGCGTCGTATACGGAGTGCTCGGCAAGGTGGGCTACGACCCGAAGAGCCGCGTCGGAACCTTCGCACACGTCAATCATACGGACGAAGCCACGAGGCTGGGCGTGCTGCTGTGCATCAACGGCACGGGATGTCTCAACTCATGGGTGCGCCGAAACATCGCGCCAGACCTCTCCTACCCCCGGATGAACGACCTCGCAGCCACCGTACCCGTGGGCAGCGAAGGACTGACCGTCATACCGTTCGGCAACGGTGCCGAGCGCGTGCTCGAGAACCGCGAGACGGGATGCTCCATCCACGGGCTCAACTTCAACAAGCACAACCGCGCCCACATCATCCGCGCAGCGCAGGAAGGCATCGTATTCTCGTTCTGCTACGGCATGGAGGTGATGCGAGGCATGGGAATGGAGATAAGCCGCATACATGCCGGACGAGCCAACATGTTCCTCAGCCCGATATTCAGGCAGACACTCGCCAGCACAAGCGGAGCCACCATCGACCTCTACGACACCGACGGCAGCGTAGGAGCGGCAAGAGGTGCGGGTATGGGATGCGGCATTTACGCTGACAGCAACGAGGCATTCGCGTCGCTGAAGAAGCTCGACACAATATATCCTGAAGCGCAGCCCGCCAACGAATACCAGGAAGCATACGCGCGATGGAAGAACACGCTCGAAGAAACAATCAAATAACACGAACCAAATAAAACAACAAAAAAAACAAAAGAATTATGGCAAAACAGTATTTCCCCGAGATCGGAAAGATCCCCTTCGAGGGACCGGACAGCAAGAACGTCATGGCATTCCATTACTATCAGCCCGAGAAGGTGGTGATGGGCAAGAAGATGAAGGACTGGCTGAAGTTCGCTATGGCATGGTGGCACACACTGGGTCAGGCTTCAGGCGACCAGTTCGGAGGACAGACACGCGCCTACGAATGGGACAAGGCTGACAACGCTCTCCAGCGTGCCAAGGACAAGATGGACGCTGGCTTCGAGATAATGGAGAAGCTCGGCATCGAATATTTCTGCTTCCACGACGTCGACCTCATTGATCCGTCTGACGACATCGACGAATACGAGGCAAACCTCAAAGCCATCACCGACTACGCCCTCGAGAAGATGAAGGGCACGGACATCAAGCTGCTCTGGGGCACAGCCAACGTGTTCTCTGACAAGCGCTACATGAACGGCGCAGCCACCAATCCCGACTTCGACGTCGTGGCTCGCGCTGCCTTGCAGATAAAGAACGCCATTGATGCCACCATAAAGCTCGGCGGCACCAACTACGTGTTCTGGGGAGGACGCGAGGGATATATGTCGCTCCTAAATACTGACCAGAAGCGTGAGAAGGAACACCTGGCACAGATGCTCCGCATGGCATGCGACTATGCACGATCAAAGGGATTCAACGGCACGTTCCTCATCGAGCCGAAGCCGATGGAGCCTACAAAGCACCAGTATGACGTGGACACCGAGACTGTTGTGGGATTCCTCCGCGCACACGGACTGGACAAGGACTTCAAGGTGAACATCGAAGTGAACCACGCCACTCTCGCAGGTCACACCTTCGAGCACGAGCTGGCTGTGGCTGTGGACAACGGCATGCTCGGATCTATCGACGCCAACCGCGGCGACGCCCAGAACGGATGGGACACCGACCAGTTCCCCATTGACAACTTCGAGCTTACACAGGCCATGATGCAGGTTATCCGCAACGGCGGACTCGGCAACGGCGGATCAAACTTCGACGCCAAGCTGCGCCGCAACAGCACCGACCCCGAGGACATCTTCATCGCACACATCTCAGGCATGGACGCCATGGCACGCGCCCTGGAGAACGCTGCCGCCATCCTCACCGAGAGCGAGCTGCCAGCAATGCTCAAGGAGCGCTACGCCAGCTTCGACGAAGGCATGGGACGCAAGTTCGAGCAGGGCGAACTCACACTCGAACAGCTCGTCAGCTACGCCAAGAAGAACGGCGAACCGCGCCAGACCAGCGGCAAGCAGGAGAAGTATGAAACCATCGTGGCTCTCTACGCCAAGTAAGCGATAGCTCTTTTACGCCGAATAAGCGAAAGCTCTCTGAGCCATAAACACAAAAAAGGCTGTCATGTGAAGCATCTGATGCTCCGACATGACAGCCTTTACTGTATTTGTCTGATAAAAAGTATATCGTATTACTTCATCATCTCGTTGAACTCCTCGAGAGTTACTTCCTTCTCGTTCAGAGTTACGGCAGCCTTGAGGGCAGCAGCGAGCTTGATGTCGATGGCACGCTCTACGAAGTTGTCAACAGCCTCGCGCTTCTTGAGAAGCTCGTTAGCGTAGTTCTCAACATACTCGTCAGGAACGTTGGTCATGCCATACTGAGCGAACTGCATGCGAGCCATCTCAACGGCAGCAGCCTTAACGTCAGCGTCCTCAATCTTGATGTTCTGAGCCTTAACGAGCTGCTCCTTGATGAGGTGCCACTTGAGCTGCTTGATGCTCTCCTCGTAGTTCTTCTCTACGAAGTCCTCGCCCTTGTCCTTGTTGTTAAGGAGCATGATGCGCTTGAGGAGTGCGTCCGGCCATGTCAGCTCACCAACCTTGTCCTCGCAGTACTTGCGTACGTCGATCATGAACTTGTAGTCAGCGTTCTGCTCGAGCTGCGGCTTGAGAGTCTCAGCAATCTTGTTGCGGAACTCTTCCTCGCTCTTTACCTCGCCCTCGCCGAATACCTGGTCGTAGAGCTCCTGACCGAGCTCAGCCTTAGCGAAGCGCTGGATCTCAGTAATCTGGTAGCTGAAGTCAGACTCGAGAGTCTTGGCAACCTCGCGGTCGATCTTGAGAAGTGAAGAGATCTCAGCCTCTCCCTCCGGATAAGCCTTGCGGGGGTTGAAGGTGATGATGTCACCAGGCTTGCAGCCCTTGAAGAGATCCTTCTGCTCGTCCACCTTGATGTATGAAGGCATCAGAACAGCGCCCTCAACGGTGATGCCGCCTTCCTTGGTGTTGCCCTCAGCGTCAAGCTCGCGGAGGTCGCCCTTGAGAAGGTCGTTCTTCTCTGCGTCATACTCCTCAGCCTTCTCGTACTTGCCGGCACGACCCTGGAACATCTCCACCTGCTCGTCGATGAGCTTGTCATCAGCCTTGATGGTGTAGTGGTCGATCTTGTTGCGGCCGTTGAGCTCAATCTTGAACTCAGGAGCAACAGCTACGTCGAACACGAATGTATAAGGAGCGGGCTTCTCGATGTCAGCCGGAGTCTCCTGCTTCTCAGAAGGCAGGGGCTCGCCGAGCATCTGGATGTTATTGTCCTGGATGTATTTGTAGAGCTGCTCGCCTACAAACTTGTTAACTGCGTCGTAACGTACAGATACGCCGAACTGACGCTTGATGAGACCCATCGGGGCCTGACCCGGACGGAAACCGGGGATGTTTGCTCTTTTACGATAGTCCTTGAGTGTCTTCTCGACAGAGTCCTTGAAGTCTGCCTCTTCGACTGTGATGGTCAACAGACCATTCACTTTGTCGGGATTTTCGAATGAAATGTTCATTTTTTTGTAATGTAGTATATTTATATATTATTGTATTATTCGGCATTTTTGGCACGTAGCTGCAAAATTACACATTTTTAAATATCTATACGACATACTTATGATAAAAATACTCAGATTTTGGCGATTTTAACAATTTCGGTCCGTCCAAGCAGTATTTTCACAGCTGTTCAGAAATGGCGGCTATACGGCTATAGCAACTCCCTATACAGTTTAGGGAAAACCATACGTCGGATTATGGATTTTCCCTTGCCTGATAAGCGTGAATGAGCTATCTTTGCAGCAGAAAACTAACAAAACAAGTAATAACCCTTAAAACCAATTTGGATTATGAAACGTACATTATTAGCAATCGTAGCGGCATTCTTAATGATGACATCCGCATACGCACAGAGACTCGCCAACGTCCGCGCAGAAGCCACTTTCATCACGGACAAGATGGTGCTGGAATTGGGACTTTCAAAAGCACAGCGCAACGGTATACTCAACATCAATCTAAACTATCTCAACGGCATCCGCAGCTACCGTGACATCGACTCATACGGATGGGAATGCCGCAACAGGGAGTTGAGGAGAATGCTCACAGCCAGACAATGGCAGAGATTCAAGGAGGCTTACTACTTCTATCGCCCGATAGAATGGCGTGACGACGTATACGTCCACAATATCTACCACAAGTATCCGAAGCACCACAAGCACTACAAGCACTACGACAAGCATCACAAGCACTGCGACAAGCACTATAAGCACTACGAAAAGAAGCACCACAAGCATCACAAGCACTACGACAAGCATCACAAGCACTACGACAAACACCACAAGCACCACGACAAGCGCAAGTATGGCAAGCGAGACAGATGGTAAAGTAATGTGAAAGCGGCGCTTTCGCTCCTTAGAATCAACCGTAAGTTTATGGGTGCGTGGCTACGGCGAGACGCCATAGTCTCCTAAGTTTGCCTTTACAGCTGTAAATTGCAGTTTAGCGGTGGGATTATAAATGAGCTTGCCGTGACAAACATAGGAGGCTATGGCGTCTCGCCGTAGCCACGCACCCACGAACGACCAGCAGATTAAGTTTGAGCTGCAGGTTCCGCGGAGCGGGACCTATATCATGAAACCCACTGCAAGCTGCGAAGCAGCGCAGCTGTGGGTAAATCTGCCCCCCAATGAGTTCCCCGAAGGGGGACTGACGCATCCCCTATGATGTTGAGGATGATAGTCTGTCCCGCTTTGCGGAACTAAGAGAGGGTGAGGGGATTCCTGTCCCACAGCTGCGCTCCTTCGGAGCTTGCAGTGGGTTTCTGATAACCTGAGTTCGGGATAAGCGACAGTCGTTTTTCTTGCTATGCCAGATTTC
>ERZ1031020.590-NODE-590-length-12140-cov-9.611833_pt1 | contig 12140 bp, 10 predicted proteins | sample MGYA00517109_ERZ1031020 | MGnify/ENA primary metagenome ERZ1031020 (study PRJEB33719, sample SAMN04261270) | wastewater metagenome | biome: rural village; feature: human; material: feces | host: Homo sapiens | place: El Salvador | collected 2013-01-07 ... | reverse complement strand
CAGAAAGATTCTCTAGTGATGTCTCGTCCTGTATACATTCTTCATAGGGTATATCACCAATAGCGTTTTTTACATTTTGAAGAAGTTCGTCGAATACAAAATACTCAGGGAGTTCAAATCCATGGTATTGTTCGGATTTCAAGAAGAAATCCATTGCCTCTTTTGACTCGAGACTTAATACATTCTTTGTTTCGTTAGCCATAAACGTTGCTGTAATTTAATTTTCATTATACAGTTTCATCGCCTCCTTCGGCACATACGCCGTAGCCACCAAGCATCCATCGAACAACTCCACTACCACGCGCTGCTGTCCAGCAATCCTCGCCACTCTTCCATGAACACCCTTGAATTCACCTTCTGTTACAACTACGTTATCACCTAGTTTAAACTGGATGCTGTTGGAAGTAACAGGGATGATGTGTGGGTTCTTGATGGAGGCGAGGCGGATGAAGTTGTTCATGGCTTCATCTCGGATTATGAGTGGCGGATTGCGGTCGGGATTGTCCTGATGATGGATGGTATGGTCAAAGTAGTAGCTGAGCAAAGGTCTGCTATCATTTACCACAACCTTATTGTTATGGAGTAAGGCTTCTACTTGCTCTGCTGATGCATGGAGAAAAATAAGAGAGGGGAGGAGTGGTTTGGGGATGATTCGCTTCTTGCCTTGCTTCCTTACCTCTTTATATCGCAGAGGAACATAACATTCGAGTCCTTTAGCCTCTACAAAGATCTTTGCTTTGTCAATGCGTCCATACGAAACTCTTAGCACGAACCATCGCTTGTTTCCAGCAGGCACATTTTCTACCGACACCCCATATCTGACATTATCAGAAATGGAGGGCGTGCGGGAGGTAAGTCCTGCACTTGGACACGATAAGCCAGTGTCGGATGGCTGCCCATTATACAATGAAGCGTCTGCCTTTGGAGACAGGTTGGTAGTATCTTCCAATGTTGTTCAGAGGTTAGATTAAAACCAATAGACTAATTCTTGATAGAATTGTCATAATTTGACTACAAAGGTATGAAAACTAACCTACATAAAAAAGGAAAGTAAAAGATTTTCATTCTTCGAATGAAGAGGTATGCCAATATGCCCATAGAGCTACGGATGGAGTATATAGGGTGTATCCCCGGTGTCTGATTTATCTCTTGGCAAAGTTGGGGCTGTCGAGCTTTACGTCCATTATTGTCTCGTAGAGCAGTTGCTGTTCTTCCTTTGTGAATTTTTCGGGCAGCAGTTGGCTGATGGGGCGGAAATGAAGTCTCTCGCGCAGCGCCGAAAGAGCAAGATGCAGCATGCAGTCGTGGTCGAACGCCAGCTGCGGTATCTCGTCGATGCTGAACCACTGAGCCTTTGCAGCATCGTCGCCACCCTTTACTTCCTGAATCTTGCACAGGGCGTAGTAGGCTATTGTGATTACTCGTTCGCGAGGATCGCGGTCTGGATCAGTGAAGGCATGAAACTGCTCCATGTATCCAGCCACCATTCCCGTTTCTTCCATCAGTTCACGCCTTGCACCTTGCTCGGCGCTTTCGTCCATATTCAGGAAGCCACCAGGAAACGCCCATCGTCCTTTATATGGTTCGTTTCCTCGTTCAATCAGCAGAACCTTAAGCTTTGCGCCGTCAAATCCGAAGATGACACAGTCGGTTGTCACAGCGGGGTGCGGATACTTATATGAATACATTTTTTCTTCCATATCTCTTGTGTAAGTTTTTATTTCTCAAAGATATATATTATTTTTCACCACGCCAAATATTCTAACTATAGAAATTATCTATTGATGTATGTATCTATAATAAAAGCATTATCTTTGTACCCGAGATAAAAACAACCAATAAAAACAACAAGGAGATAATAATATGGAAACAAGAAAAGACATAGCAGCTGAGAAGAAGCGTTGTGGTTCGCATAATTGCACACAGGCTGTGCTCTGCACCTATCACGACTTCGCCGGCATGGAAGAAGAAACCATTAAGAATGCTGGCAATGCCTTTGCGGCAGGTATGGGTAATATGGAGGGAACTTGCGGAGCCATCGTAGGCGCAGGCATCATACTCGGTCTTGCCACCCAGGACAAGGCGAAGTCCGTCAAGGGCATGAGACAGATTATGGATAAATTCAAGCAGCGCAACGGTGCCACACAATGCAAATTGCTCAAAGGTGTGGGTACAGGAAAGGTGCTTCGCGAATGCCCTCTTTGCGTGGCTGACGCTTCTGAATTTCTGGAAGAAATCCTGGAAAAGGAAGGTAAATATGCCATCACAGATGATGAATGAAGGCGTCCGTAAATATGGGATAAGACTGTAAAGACAATGCGCGGCTGAAAATTACCTATTTTTTAGGATGCTTTGAATTTGGAAATTTTTCTTATGATTACTATTTTTGCACTCGGAATAAGAAACCGTATTTATGCGACACGATGTTGTGTTCATGCGGTTTTGAATATAGTTTTATAAAGTTAAAAGTATTATTGTATTATGATTATTGAAAAAGTTCATGCAAGAGAAATCCTGGATTCTCGTGGCAATCCTACAGTAGAGGTTGAGGTGTCATTAAAGTCTGGCGTTGTAGGCCGTGCATCAGTTCCGTCTGGAGCCTCAACAGGTGAGAACGAGGCTTTGGAGCTTCGTGATGGCGACAAGAGCCGCTATTGTGGCAAGGGGGTATTAAAGGCCGTAGAGAATGTGAATAACGTAATTGCTCCGGCTTTGGTTGGATTCTCAGCCTTGGAGCAGCGTGCTATCGACCATAAGATGTTGGAGCTGGATGGCACCAAGACAAAATCAAACTTGGGTGCGAATGCCATTCTTGGCGTATCGCTTGCAGTGGCTCATGCTGCTGCCGAGTATCTCCGCATCCCGTTGTATCGCTACATCGGTGGCTGCAACACTTACACACTTCCCGTTCCTATGATGAACATCATCAATGGTGGTGCTCACTCTGATGCGCCGATTGCTTTCCAGGAGTTCATGATTCGTCCTGTGGGTGCTCCTACAGAGAAGGAGGCCATCCGTATGGGTGCCGAAGTGTTCCATGCCTTGGCAAAGCTCCTGAAGAGCCGCGGACTTTCCACAGCTGTCGGCGACGAGGGTGGTTTCGCCCCTGCACTCAACGGCATAGAGGATGCGCTTGAGAGCATCTGTCAGGCAATCAAGGATGCCGGTTATGAGCCGGGAAAGGATGTGAAGATTGCAATGGACTGCGCTGCCAGCGAGTTTGCTGTTCAGGATAATGGTGAGTGGTATTACGATTATCGCCAGCTGAAGGATGGCAAGAAGAAGGATCCTAACGGCAAGAAACTCACAGCTGAAGAGCAAATAAAGTTCTTGGAAGAACTGATCACCAAATATCCTATCGATTCCATCGAGGACGGTCTTGACGAGAACGATTGGGACAACTGGGTGAAGCTTACAGCTGCCATCGGTGACCGTTGCCAGCTGGTTGGCGACGACCTCTTTGTTACGAACGTGAAGTTCCTGGAGAAGGGCATCAAGATGGGAGCGGCTAACTCTATCCTTATCAAGGTGAACCAGATTGGTTCGCTCACCGAGACGTTGGATGCTATAGAGATGGCTCATCGTCATGGTTACACAACCGTTACTTCACATCGTTCCGGTGAAACCGAGGATACCACAATCGCTGACATCGCTGTGGCAACCAACTCTGGTCAGATCAAGACTGGTTCTATGAGCCGTACCGACCGTATGGCAAAGTACAATCAGCTTATCCGCATCGAAGAGCAGTTGGGCGATAATGCATCCTACGGCTATCAGAAACTGAAATAAGAAACGAGGACACAGTCTTTTTTTTGAATAAATCACAATCGGATCAGATGGGCATTGACAGGTCGTGACGGCTTGTCAATGCCTTTGTTTTTTTTATTTGCTCTTGCTTAAGTCATTTATGCCATCACAGATGATTAATGAAGGCGTCCGGAAATATGGGATAAGACTATAAAGACAATGCGCGGTATCGTCCATATCATATTTTTAAGGATTTGTCACAAAAACAGTATTTCTATGTGATAAAATAGGATTTACATCAAAAAAGGATGGTAGGAATCAATCCTCCATCCTCTTGTAATTGAGTACCGATAATTTATGTTAACGTGAGTTCAATGAAATAATCCTGTCTGCCGTATACGGGTGGCGCTATTTGCATCCCACGGGCTTTTGACCGTTGAGTGCAGGAAAGTGCCACCTCGAGCCGTAGCTGATGTATCCGCAGTCCTTACACTGGTATCTGTTGCATGTGAGCCACAGGTCGCCCACCTTTACCCGTCCGTCACCGAACCGATATTTGATGTTTTCCTTGAAGCCGGTTTCGGTCTCGGCATCAGTAATGTCCTTTATCTGTGCCTCGTCGCCGTCGATGGGATCGGCATAAATGCGGAACCCCACGTCCTGTCGGCCTTCCTGCATGTCGAGCCACTGGTATGTGGCTGGATGCCTGTTAGAGGTGTCCGAGTAGCTCTTGCCGGCAACGGCGGTCATTACGGTCTCGTAGCCCTGGTCGCCACTGCTGATGGTGTCTGAACACATCTCGGAGACGTTGCCCTTCATGTCGTAGAGCCACAGACAGTTGGCCGGCAGTTCTGCCACATGGTGCATGGCATTGCCGTATTCATACACCCATCCCATTTTCTCGTCACACTGTATGTATGTGCTTGCCCATTCCTCTGCTTCCGGCAGGCGGAACTTGAGCGGCACTCCCTGCTCTGCTGCCATAGTGTTGAGCCGTGAAATGAAGGCGTCCACCTCTTCGCGCGTCACTCCTGTAGCGGGGTATTTGCTGTCGAATTTCCATCCGTGGCGATTGTCGGGGCATACGGCTCCCCAGAGTTGCTGAGTGGTCTCCGTCTCTGCCACATATACGGCGGTGGTGTCCTGCGGATAGACCACGAGTCTCATCCTGAGGGGCACGCCTTTGAAACTTTCTATCCACGGCTTCACGATCTTGCAGAATTTGCCTGTTCTCACATTTTTGTGGTTGCAATTCTTCGAGCGGTGTATGTCTTTCAGCATTCCGCACTTGATGCAGCGGTAGTGGTCTATGAATTCCGCGTGGTGGGAATACTTCGACACCGGATTTGCCCCGAGGTCTTCGGTGCTTACCAGCTGGAAGTCGTGGAGACAGGGTTCGCTCCATTCCGTTTCGGTGCGTTGGCCTACGAGTTGCTTGGTGTCGTTGTCGGGACAGTAGAAGTATGTGGTGATCACCTTGTCCATCTTCATCCGGTCGCCCATCCTCTCGGCAGGCTTCTCTTCCACCTCTTCCTTATACATGCCGCCTGGACAGCATTCCTTGTTCACGGGTGCATTGGTATTGGGCACTATGGTGGCGTCTTCCAGATCCTTCGACTGTTTCAATCCGCATATCAGACATTGTCTCGTCACCTTGATGTTCCATGTCTCCAACATATAACACTGGTTCTGGCTTGTTTCACGCTTGAGCGAATTGAAGTCGCGCTGTTCCTCCAGATAGTTCCACACGTGCTGGTGTTCGCCAGTCTTCTTTTCGCAGTCGGGGTCGGTCTCGGTGCGCTCCAGGTCAGCTTCGAAATCCTTGTGCCCGCATGTCTTGCATCGCCAAGAGCGGTCGTACTTGACGAGAATGATGCAGTCGCCCAGATTGGTGCGGCTCTTCACGTATTCCGTGGTGTCGCGGTCTGGATGATAGCAGGTGTTGTCCTTCTGTTTCGCCTCACGCACCCATGACACATAGTATGTGCCCCTCACGAGTTCGCGCCCTACCTCGTCGTAAATGTCGGCAAACATGAATATGGTGTCGTTCTTGTATGGGTCACGCGGGTCTGCAAAGCTGTAGATGTACTCCGGCACGAAGGTTTCGAACGAGGACAGGCTTTTGCGGTTTTTCCTTATGAAGTTCACCTCGCGTGCGTGGCTCCACAGCTGATGCGATGCGCAGGTGATTCTCTGGTCGCCGCTCACGGCGCATCCGTCGTCGGAAGCGGTGGCGAACACGCGGTTGTTGCCCAGTCTGTCGAATTCGTCCACGATCTCGTAGAACTTGCATTCGTCTTTTCTCCACCTGTCGTGGTAGAACGAGAGGCGCACCTGGTGTGGCTCGTTTGCCGAGAGCACCTTCTCGCATTTCAGGTAGGTCACTTTTACCATCATCCCCTGATCGCCCTCCATGAACTCCTCGTCGGGATAGAGGCGACGAAGCTGTTGCAGTTGGCGTTCCGTGTTGTCTGTTTCGTCGTCGTAGTAGAGGTCGGTCACTTGTCTCCCCGAGGTCAGCTTCACGTTGGGGTCTGGCGAGTCCGGCGGGGTCACCGCTTTGGTCGTGGTCTGGCATTTGTTTTTATGCGCCACTGTGGGTACTGCCGTATTGAACAGCATGGCGAGGGCAAGGAGAACAAAGGCTAAGACGTTGCGGCGGTTGGCTGTGCCTACATGAATGTGCGCGCCCATTTGCCGGTGAAGTTAAAGGATGTAAGATAGAAGTAGTTTATCCTTCCGCTCTCTATCTCGTCTTTGAAGATAGTGTATACCATCGGCTCGGTGAGTTTTGTCAGATCGAGGGCCTCATACATCATGCCTCCGCCGTCTTCGAAGTCATAATCTGCCTTATAGAGCATGTCGTTGCTCCATCTGAAGTAGCACACCTTGGCTCCGTTGTAAGGGAAGTCCTGGCAGGCTTCCTTCTCTGCCACCCATTTACCTACGCCTTCGAGTCGCTCATAATCGGCGCCGCCGATAAAGAACACTTTGTATTTGAACACGAGCACATTGTCCACCATCTTTCCCAGGCGCAGCGATGTGGCGCCGTCGTAGTCTGTAACCTCGGCAACGTAGAGCCCCGACTGTCCTTTCACCTTTCCTATGCGCCAGCTCATGGCCTGTGCCATCCATCCTGCCGTGGCGTCAGGGTCATCGGTTGTCGTCCATACGTATGGCGTGTTCTGACATTTGTTCACCATGAACGGCTCCGGCTCCACCTTTGTCATCACCGACTTGCTCATGTATACGGTTTTCCCTTCTACATTGGCCTTCACCCATTCCGTGTTGTCGCCTTCGTCGGCAACGATCTGCGCGTTGGGCAGCCACCAGCCCTGGTCGTAGCTGTTGTATACTGCCACTTTCCTTGCTTTGGTGCTTGGGGCTTGTCTCATGTTTGCAGAGTTTCCCTTGGGGTGATAGAGGGCCTTGGGGGAGTCGAATGTAAGACTACCGAGTACTTGGGCTGCGGTCTGTGCCGTAGCCGAAAGGTTCATCGCGATGAGTGCGATGAGAAGAAAGAATCTTGTCCTTTTCATAAATATAATTGTTTTAAAGGTTTGGTTTTATGATTAATTATTTGTTTGGTCGGAAATAATTTGTTCTATGAATTGTTTTCGTCTTCTTATAATCCTTGCTCTTGCTTGTCTGTTTCTTCTTAAATGTATTTTAAGTTAGATAATCTGTTATTTTACAACTCTTATGATTGGCTTATAATCCGTATGATAGTAAATCGCTACGCAAAAATAATCAAAAGTTATAAAATAAAAGAGAAATTCCCAATAAATCAACGCAAAAATACGCGAAAAGGATATAATTGAGCCGTATTCGTTTTTTACTTATATCGTTTTACCAAGTTTCTAAATGATATTGAGCAAGAATGCTTGGAAAACATTCTTGCCGTGACAATATTTGCATTTCTAACGCTCAATACTATGAGCTTGGCGCAGGAGGAAATCTTTGGGGCGAAAATTTCGAGTTATGAGAGGTTGAGGCTATGTTGTTCGTATACAGTGAGTTAGGCGGTTGATGGGTGGCGGGACGTAAATTATGGGTGTGTAAAAGTGGCTGTTTTGGGGTGCTATAGTGGCACTATTGCTGTCTGATAGTGCCACTATTGGTGTGCAAGACAAGAAGTTTGAAACCGTAAAAGTGGCTTTATAGGAGGGTGGGGGAGCGGTTTTTTACTGTCCAAGGGGCTTTGCTGACGGCAAAAACGCACGAAAACGGCTTCTGAAATCTCTAAAATCATTTTTTATTTTGTAACAGGTTTTTACTTGTTTGTACGATATTTGCGTTGGTGGACGGCGTGCCGTCCGAATTTTGAATCTATATTGTCTTTTGTATTTGTATAATCCAAAAGAAAGATGTATCTTTGTTGTGAGGTTTGTATTTTAACTTTATAACAATAAAGAGCATGGCAAAACAGAAGTTACCTTTAGGTATACAAGACTTTGAGGAGCTGCGTAAGGGCAATTATCTTTACGTGGACAAGACCGATATGCTTTGGAAAATAGCCAATGGCGACAAGTATAACTTTTTGAGTCGTCCGCGACGCTTTGGCAAATCATTGCTTACCTCAGCCATGCAATGTTATTTCGAGGGAAAGAAAGAGTTGTTTGAAGGGCTCAAAATCATGGCATTGGAGAAAGAATGGGTGAAGCGTCCGGTTCTGCATTTCAGTATGAACCAAGGCGGTTCTAATGCCAAATCGCTATCGCATTATCTGGATGATACTTTGTCTAAATATGAAGATATATATGGCAGACGTCCTACTGAGGCCACGCTCAATAACCGACTTAATGGTATCATACAAAGGGCATACGAGCAGTCGGGTGTACAGATTGCCATCTTGGTGGACGAGTATGATGCACCTCTGCAACATTCCTTCCATACTCCTCATCATGACGAATGCCGTAGTCTGTATCGTGACTTCTTCACAGGGCTCAAGGACTATGGCTATTGTATCAAGTGTGTGTTCCTCACAGGCATTACGAAGTTCACTCAAATCAGTCTATTCAGTGTGCTTAACACGCTGACCAATATCAGTTTCTACAATGATTATGCTACTGTTTGCGGATTGACTAAGTATGAAATCGAGTCGTGTCTTGGCGAAGAGTTGCACGAACTTGCCAATAAGAAAGGCTGGAATATGGAAGAAACCCTTTCAAAACTGAAGGATATGTATGACGGCTATCATTTCTCTGAAAGTCTGCAAGGTGTTTACAATCCTTTCAGCGTGCTATGCGCCTTGAACGAACTGCGCTTGAAGTCGTTCTGGATAGCAAGCGGTGCCACCGAGATGCTGCCTAAGATACTGACCAAATTCGAACGTGACGTAGAGAAACTGGATGGTTCGCTCATAGATATGGACTATATTGAGACGTCGGATGTCAATACTACTAATCCGAAACTGTTTCTGTATCAGTCGGGCTATCTCACAATAAAGAATGTCATTGAGGATAGTTATGTGCTTGGATTTCCCAATCGTGAGGTAAAAAAGGCGCTGTTCGAACTGGTTCTTCCGATAATGTTGAAAAAAGATAAGGACGAGACCGAGAATGCAATACAAGAGTTGAAAATGAACTTTTCAACCGGAAATATAAAGGATGGTATTCTCTGTCTTAAGCAATTGATTGCTCATACGCCGTACAGTACACAGAAAAAAGAACGATTTGTTTTTGAAGAGCATTTTCGTTTTATATTGAAGAACTTGTTCTACATTTGTGGATTCGACGTGAAAGAGGAGGAGCAGGTGGCTAATGGAAGAATCGATCTTGTGGTTGAAACCTCCAATATTATATATGTAATTGAGCTTAAGATGTCTGACAATGGCGGTATGTCTGCCGCTACACAACAAATCATAACCCGTCACTATAAGGATGCTTATTGTGCAAGTCATAAATCGGTTGTAGGTTTGGCATTGGTGTTTGATAAGGATAATAGGGGGTTGAAAGACTGGAATGAAGTTTAGTATTCAATTATCGGGGAAATTATGTTGGTGTGACCAAAATTTGGTCGCACCTTTTTTTGTATCACTCTCGTCCCTACCAATGACGAATGTTTGCATTGAACTTGCGCAAACGATTGCGCAATAAAAATGCTCATTTTGATAAAAAACGGATATAGGCTATGGATATTAGTCCTATCTTTGCATCGTAAAAACTATGCGAGACCTTGATTGAGTCGAGGTACACAAAAACACAACTTATGATGATGCGAAACACACAAAAACACTCATTCATAAGGCTGCTTTAGAAGATATATATACTTAAACTGAAATATAGTTAATAGATACAAAAACCTAAATATGATAAAGCATATTTATATATTCGTATTGGCAATGATGCTGTTAGCATCGTCAGGCGCGGCAAAGGCGCAGGACGTGGCTCTGAAGACCAATCTCTTAGGTTGGGCTACGACATCGCTTAACGCAGGTGTTGAGGTAGGCATCGCCGAGAAGCAGACAGCACAGCTGTTTGCCACGCTCAATCCTTGGGAGTTTTCCGGAGGCAAGAAGGTGCGCATCTGGAATGTGGAGCCGGAATACCGCTGGTGGACATGTCAGCGCTTCGGAGGCAGCTTCTTCGGAGTGCATGCTCTTGCCGGCGAATACAACGTCAAGAACGTGGACCTTCCGTTCGGCATCCTGCCCAAGACGAAGAGCGGACGTCACTATGAAGGATGGTATATAGGTGCGGGTGTCACCTATGGCTATCAATGGCTGCTCTCGCGCCATTGGAACATGGAGGCGTCGTTGGGCATCGGTTATGCCTATAGCCCGTACAAGCTCTACGGACGTTGCGCCAGATGCCTTGAGAAGAACCATCGCAATTATGTAGGACCGACTAAGGCGGCTCTCAGTATGATTTATATATTCTAAACAGCATTATGAACACAAACTCATTGACTCGCATCATCATTTCGTGCCTCATTGGAGCAGCTTCGTGCAGCTCGGCAATGGCACAGAAGCTTGCTTCGGGAGCTGTAGCCATCGACAATCTGAAGACACATGTCGAAGGCAACAAGGTGGATGTGGCGTTCAGCCTTAACCTCAACAACCTGAAGCTTAAGGCAGAACAGCAGCTTGTTTTCACTCCAATGCTTGCTGCCGACGGCGACACAACTGCTCTTACACCTATTATAATTAATGGCAGAGCCAAACAGATACGCATGGAGCGTAGTGGTGAATTGGCTGCAATGGCCAATGAGGCTCAGCAGCCTTTGGTGATATTGCGCAAGAACGGAACTGAGCAGAGCGTTAGCTACAGCCAGACCATTACACGCAAGTGCCCGTTTGAGACAGAACACTTGAGTCTGCTTACCTCTCAGGACATCTGCGGATGCGGCGACAGGGAGAATCTCGACAATCTCCCCATTGGCACCATTGACAATATAGGAGCCTGGATGCCTGCCATTGCTTTTGTAAAACCTGCTGCCGAGGCTCGCAAGCAACGTGCCGAGAAGGGTGAGGCTTACCTTAGCTTCCGTGTCAACAAGACCGACATCGTGGCTGATCTCTTTGAGAACGCACGCGAATTGGCCAAGATAACGAAGACCATCGACCTTGTGCGCAATGACAAGAATGTGCAGATTACGGGCATCAACATTCATGGCTTTGCCTCGCCCGACGGCCCTTATGCAAACAACGAGCGCCTGGCTCGTGAACGTGCCGCTGCTCTGAAGAGTTATGTGGCTAAGCTTTATCCTATTGAAGCCAAGCTGTTCAGCTCAAACTCCACACCTGAGGATTGGAATGGATTCCGCCATAAGGTGCAGAAGTCGCAGTTGGCTAACAAGGACGAGATACTGAAGATTTCGAATTCAAGCCTTGCACCCGACGACAAGGACATGCGCATACGCCAACTCTATCCGCAGGATTATGCCGTGATAATGAACGACATCTATCCGCGACTGCGCCACAGCGACTATACCGTCAGCTATACTGTGCGTCCTTTCTCGGTTGAGGAAGCCAAGCAGATACTCAAGACTCGTCCGCAGCAGCTTTCGCTTCAGGAGATGTATCTTGTAGCACAGACAATGGAGCCGGGTTTGGCTGAATTCAATGAGGTGTTCGACATCGCTGTGCGAATGTTCCCCGATGATCCGACAGCCAACCTTAATGCTGCATGTGCCGACTTGCAACGACGCGACATTGCTTCTGCTGAGAAACATCTGGAGAAAGCCGGCAACTCGGCAGAGGCATTGAACGCACGAGGCTCTTTAGCTGTGCTGAAAAAGGACTATCAGTCAGCACGCCGGTTGTTCTTGGAGGCGGCTGCCGCAGGCTCGGAGGATGCCAAGGCAAATGCCGAACGCATCGCTAACACAAAATAATAAAAACCTGAGTTCGGGATAAGCGACAGTCGTTTTTCTTGCTATGCCAGATTTCC
>ERZ1031020.587-NODE-587-length-12165-cov-8.769942_pt1 | contig 12165 bp, 9 predicted proteins | sample MGYA00517109_ERZ1031020 | MGnify/ENA primary metagenome ERZ1031020 (study PRJEB33719, sample SAMN04261270) | wastewater metagenome | biome: rural village; feature: human; material: feces | host: Homo sapiens | place: El Salvador | collected 2013-01-07 ... | reverse complement strand
GAATAGGCTATCTGCTGCTCTATACATGTCTGAGCCGTTTCCTTAACTAAGTCCAGCGCATGTTCTGTCACTTTGCAATTGGTAAGTTTCTCGCCCAATTGGGCGTAGAAGTAGCCTTCACAAAAAGCTATACAATATTCTTTTGCTGTCATAAGTAAGTGATCTAAATTATTTACTTAAGTAATGGGTAATCAACTAACCTAATGATTAGTGATTACTTGATAAGGGTGCGTTGTGGTCTCCCACAGATGGCGCGGATTCACACAGAGCTATGTATTAAGTGATAAAACCCTCACTGCTGTACATAATTCGATGTTTAAATTCAGCAGCAAAGGTGCTTCTTTATAATTTAAGCCCTAATTTGAGGGGTTACCTTTGTTTTATAAACTACTTGTTTACACTTGCGATAATAGTTTGCAGCATAATCCAAATATCGTATGCCTTGAAACAAAAGACAGATAATGCTACATAAATAAATAATATAACTGCATACTGTACCCAAAATTTACATTTGCGTTTTCCATAAGTTTCATTCTTATATCTTGCAAATTCAGAATTGGATATGTAGTTTCTTGAAATGTTCTTCCAATAATCAAATTCTCTATTCGTATCCGACAAGTCTATTTTATCTACAATAAGCTGCAATAATGCAGATGCCAAGAAATATATGCCATAACCATAAAACACATATTTGACCAAATGATTGTCATTCAGTTTGTTTAATTCTGTGATTTTAGAGAGAAGCGTTACGCCAACCAAAAGAAGAGCCCCTAAGACATCACGACTCAAATTTGACAATACGGAGCGGATTTTTTGATTACATTGCTCGCTCATACCCTTTATATCTTTTAGCAAGTCACGCAATTCTTTATAATACTCATCCTGACGTTTATACGTCGCAAAATTGTATCTTTCTTTTGCTTGTATCAACGCATCATAGATGACCGAAGACAATCCGATGACAAATGGTACATTCAAATCCAAATCTAATGTTATTCTATCCAATAGAAGTTTATGCCGAAGATTGCTGTCTTTATCGAATGCCCAAAGTACTGCATCTTTAAGTCTTTTCTGATATGTCATCAATGGCTCCGGCAATGATGCTGTTTTACCAAATGTACATTCCAATCTTCTGACACCGCGGACTACTATTTTGTCGTTTTCATGTAGTTCATACATAGAGAATACGCCAATACCAATATGCTGTTCCTTATAAAAGGCTTAGATAGTTCTGACTCGGCACCAAAATTTACATAATGGCACGATGGCTTTATCAATGTTTCTTCCGTTTTAAAAGAATGACATTCTCCAGTAATTTCTTTCTCTACATTTTTAAAATCGCCATTGGATAAATTGATACTGCCATCACTTGAAACGGCAAATTGGTTTCCACCAAACGCTTCAGAAATCCCATAAACTTCAATCGAATACTTATTGTGGTTAAACGGATGCTCTGGACTAATCGGATTAGAATGATTTACCCAAATTTTGAACTTTTCTACAGATAGAAAAAATGTATTGATTATGCCATTCTCGTCTTTTGGCAATGCATCTTTGTTAATATGGAGTTTCCATTCACATCCATCAATCAATTCTTCCGCAAAATCTTCCAAATCAACAATCTCACCCAATACGGTAAAAGTTAGAAGTGGCTTTATCCCCAAGACGGAACTTTCTGTAAACAAATCCTCAAAATAAGATTTGTTGATGGAATCAGAATAAGTTCCCTCCAAAGTTAAGGACACCCAAGATTCCTCCCTGTGAGAAGAAATGTTCTTTAGTGTAAACAGTTTGTTAAGAAAGGATGCATACATAGTATTTACTGAATTTCTTCAATATTACTTGTTCGTATTCTAATCTCATAAACACCATTGGCATTCGCTGTGTTTGGAATGTAAATGCCATGTTCCTTTGGCGTACCTTCCCATTCGATCCTCACACCTTCTGCCGTTTTGCGTATGTTCTTGGTGACAGAGGAAGGAATAGCACTACTTTGGGGCGTGAATGTTTGACCTGCAATCCCTTCATTTTGGAGGAAAGAATGAAAAGAATTCTTCAAGGTCTCACGTCTGTTTGTGTCTGAATCTTGAATGACAGCTTCGATAAATTCAGTCGTGTCAAATATATCATGGTTTAATAGATATCCCTTAGCTCTATTCTTATACAAAGAAATCTCTTGCTTAGGGTCTATGGAACCTTTGTTTAGCATTGCCCATTTTCTAGCTGCAGACAAAGCTTTCTTTGTTAAATCAGTATCCGTTTCTCTTGGGTTTACACCTAAGAAATATCGAAAATAATTAGTGATATAATTATCTGCTCCACGTGCTCCACGATCAGTTGTCAAAACATCCCATGCAGCTCTGTTTGAAGTATCTATCAAAGCAACCTTTTGGATGGCGGATTTATCTTCAGAAAAAGTATTTTTTACTTCTTCCAAAAGAGCCTGAGTACCTTGCAACTTGTATTGATAAATTGTTTTATGGTCCAATTTCACCAAAAACAAAAGTTTTCGTTCTCCTATTGAAGCAACCGAGACTATGAAGACTCCATCACTTGTATTGTTAGTATGTGCCAACTTAAACTGATGAGCAATTTCTTTAGATAGTCGAACAAAGTTATCATCGTCAGCGGAAAGAATTTCAATAGCTTTAGGACGAAGCAATGAATCCGCAACAAATACATGTTGTCTTCCTTGGGCTGCATCACTAAGACGAGCTTTGAAGAATTTCTGTTGGCTCTCTGTTATGATAACTTTATCCAAGAAAATCGGTGCTATTTGATCTTTCAAGATAATATGAAAAATCAATTTTTCTATTTTGATAGCATCTTTTTCTGCTGTAGTGAGAACACTTTCTCTAGCCATAATCCAAATTATATTTAAGATGTTCAATGGTTAGTACTCAATTTAGGGCATAGCCCTTTGTATAGGCACTTGCAAAAGTGCCTATATATTGAGTTGTTAAAAATTTCACTTGTTTATTAACTATTGAATACATTTTCTTCGCTCGACAATTTAAAAGCATGCTTTCATTATCCTCACTTATCAAAAAAGTTCCAAATCTTCAGTGCTGCACATAATTCAATGTTTAAATTCAGAAGCGAAGTTACTTCTTTCTAATTTAAGCCCTAATTTGAGTGCTTACTTATAAATGATCATCTGACCATTTTTTTAATGTTTCTTTCCATTCTTCCTTTGCCTTATCTGCTTCACGCATATCAATCGCTTCTTGCAAAAGCGTAAGACATGAACAGTCACCAATACGATGAAGAATATTTGCTTTATTCCATATAAATGAAGCTTTATAGCCTATATCATCAATATTGGCTATGGCTTCATCTATATAATCCAATGCTTTGTCATATTCCTCACGCATCATATAAAGCTTCGCCATATCTTGTTGATAGAATGGACTCTTTTTATCTTCGAAATACTGTGAAAATTTCAAAGCTTCATCCAATTCGCCAGAATCCATCAATAATTCCAAATAACGTTTACGAATGTAATCTTTATGGTATTTACCTTCATTCTCTTCCAACTTCATCATGCCATAATATTCTTTGGCGGATGCAAGAATAGCTTTTGCTTTATCGGTGTTCTTATCCTCTTCCAATTTATATTCCACAGCTTTTAAATTAGCATACGATTGAATATATGCCTTATCTGAATTAACAGAAGGTGGTTCCTGCAATGCCTGTAATGCAAGACGTATAAAGTCAGGATTCTTGTAAGCCAATGAGAAAGCAAATGAGCCTAATGTTGGAACTGCTTGATTATCAAACGACATTAAAGACCCAATGATGACTTTAGAAAATTCTTCAAATTTGTCCTCTATATATTTCTTTGTCAAATCTTGATAGATTTTTTTCGCAAGAAAGTCGGAATAGCATGCAAGTATAATAGTTAAGGGAACGGATATACCATTTCCGAAGTCCTCCATAATTGCAGTTACATATTCTTTGGCTTTTTCTATATCACGCGGATTTGAAAAATGAGAAGCTTTGGCAAGTTGAAGTAAGGTTGCATAAGCTTTTGGACGAACACCTAATGCTTTATTAAAATACGCTTTGGCATCTTCATACTTTTTCAATTTCATATAAAGCTTGCCTATATGATGAAAAAGCTCAAACTTAATATCACTATTAGTTGTGTGCTTCATAATTTCAATCATATTCGCAATCATATCCTTAGTCTTATCCTCGATTTCATTCTTTGCCGTTGCAGATAATTCTATCTCGTTTTTATCAACTAACAGCAAACAATCATACAAAGATTCGGCAGGACGCAAGTTCAACGTATTTAAGAGTGCTATATATTTACCTGAATTACTAAAAGTGCTTTCTGCTTGAAGTTGCGAATATAGAAGCACTATCTTTTGCTCTTCATTTGTATTTGGTTCGTGATATACCTTTTCTATATAAGTTCCATTACAATGAAATAAGGTAAAAAAATGAATGTCCTTAAGCCTGTTCTTCTTATCCAGATATACAGTCAATTTCTCCGTAAAAACATTTGTAATTGGTTGTTTATGAACATATTTTATTGCATCCAACACTATCTGATGAAGTCTGTACGAATAAGCATCTGCTTGTTGTAGTATAGAATATTTACGAAGATATGTCAGATGAATCTTACCTACTGCACTTTCGAAATATTCGGAAGCTATAGTAAGACAATTCATATACGCCAAAAGATTCAGAGAATCTTTATATTTTTCGTATATCTTTCCAATAATACGTTCTGAGATTCTTTTGTTTCTATCATCTTCCAATTCTTGCAGGGCACCTTCTTCCAACAATTCATCTATTGAAAACGCACCATCTTCAATCAAAGAACAAACCATATTTACCGCTAAAGGATAACCAGCTGTCAATTTCACAAGTTTATCTCTATCTTTCTTGACTATCTGTAGACAAAAACTATCAATGACATTCTTTATAAGATCTTCCTGCATATAGGGAAGGATGTATGTTTGTTCAGATGCCAAATGTTGTTTTAGTGTTGTTATAATACATCTTGAATCATGCTTATTAGCGGTATTGTATTCATCTCGAAACCGAAGAACATTTTCATTCAAGTTATCAACAATTACCAAACATCTATGATTTTGCAAAACAAAACGTAAATTAACATCGTATGCGAATTGGCACAATTTGATAGAATCCAAGTCATTGTAGTCGTTACCATCTATCCAAAATACAGTTTCAAAACTTTGACTTATATCTTTTGCAACTTGCTTAGCAAATTCTGATTTTCCGATTCCACTGACTCCTACAATTTCCACTAAAGATTGTGTCTTTAATTTAGCTTGTAACTCCTCTGATTCTTGCAGTCATACCACATAATGTATAGAAGACTGTGGAATACAATTCTTTTTCGGGAAAATTCTATAATATTGGAATCCTTCAATAAGATACTGCCAAACATCACCACATCTTGGATGGTTAACATTGTCATAGATAGTATCTGCTATTTTCTCTACATCATATATTTTGACTTCAAAAGAAGGCGACTCCGTATTTATCTTTGTCATCAAGCCTGTATGTTGGGCATCCGTTGCTCGTTGATTGGAGAACAAATACAAAACATCACATAAAGGGTTATTCCTCATAGTACCTTTGATGTCACTCATGGGTTTATCAAAGTCCTTCTTTGTGAAATAATCTGTATCCGTTCCGCTTTGTCCTACAATTTTACAATTATCCGTCTTCACATCTACAGCACATGATACCGGCTTGCCATTCAAGTTACATCCTTTGTGCAAAACATCATCATTGAGGATGAGGCTTAACAAAATCTTGCATAGATCTTCAAATTGAGTTCCATTGAGACTTAACATGTCTCTAATCATAGCATTCTTAAACTGCTTTGCAAGCATTCTTGTTTCTTTATATCCCATGGTCATCTAAAAATCAGAATTCATAAAGTTAGTATTCAATATAGGGCATAGCCATTTCCATAGGCATATCGCAGATTCCTTTAACTTAATATGTTTGTCCCGCTTCGCGGAACAAAACAGGGGGGAGTTACTTGCCCACAGCGGCGCTGCTTCGCAGCTTGCAGTGGGTTTCATGATATAGGTCCCGCTTCGCGGAACCCGCAGCTCATACTCAATCTGCTTGCGTCCGTGGGTGCGTGGCTACGGCGAGACGCCATAGCCTCCTAAGTTTGTTCTGCTGGTTGTGAATCTTAGGTTACATACGACTGCTTGTGACTTCTTTGTTTGTGTTTTCTTTGTTTTTCTCTTGTCCTTTTCTTTTTATAATATGTTCCAAAAAGAATACTCTAATTTTTTTTCACACTTATTATTTGTACCCTCCGCAAAATTAGCATAACTTTGCATTTTAACTGTGTATAAAGATATGATACACATACAAATAAGAATGACAATGACAAGACCATATATCATCATCACACTTGCCGCACTTCCTCTCATGTTCACCTCCTGCATCAAGGACGAACCACTCGGAATGGAATGCGACATCGAAGAGGCTTTCATACATGCCGACGACCCACAGGCAATGTTCTTCCAACCGTCCGACTCGCTGACACGCGTGATTGCCACGCAGACCACCATCAACTTCAGTCCGCTCCGACCCGGAGCTGACCTGACGCAGATGGCACCGCAGTTCCGCATCACACCGGGAGCTACCATCTCGCCAGCAAGCGGTTCGGTGCACGACTTCTCACAAGGTCCGGTGGTCTACACCGTGACGTCAGAGGACGGACAGTGGCACCGCACGTACAACGTGAACATCACTGCCATGGAACCGGAGATACCGGAGGCAAAGACAGACACCATGCGCTTCGACTTCGAGAACTTCTTCCTTGAGGAGAAGGCGCAGAAATACTATGTATGGAGCGACATCCTCGACAACGGCAACCGCGCCGACAACTGGGCGACGGGTAACGCCGGATATGCCATCGCAAAGAAGAAAGCCACTCCCGAGGAATATCCCACCACACCGCTCGCCCAGGGCTTTGAGGGCAACGGCGTGAAGCTGACGACCAGCTCAACGGGCTCGTTCGGCGTAATGGTGAACATGCGCCTCGCTGCAGGCAATCTCTTCACGGGCGTATTCGAGTCGGCCATCGCCACCAAGACGCCTCTGCTCGCCACGCACTTCGGCGACGGAGCCTCAAACAAGCTCAACGTCAAGCCCGTCAGCTTCAGCGGATATTATCAGTATACGCCGGGCGACGAGTTTATGGACAAGAGCGGAAAGACTGTGGAGGGACGCATTGACGAGGGCGACATCTACGCCGTGGTGTTCAAGAACACCGACGACCAAGGCAACGCCTTCTACCTGACCGGCGACAACGTGCTGACCAGCCCGCAGATTATCGGCAAGGCGCTCAGCGGACACGTCACACGCACCGCGGACGGATGGCAGTTCTTCGACATTCCCTTCGAATATACCACGGAGCCCGACCCGCAGGTGCTCGCCAACTACGGATACAGCATCGCCATCGTCTTCACCTCCAGCTGCGAGGGAGCACACTTCGAGGGAGCCATCGGCAGCACACTATTAATAGATAAGGTGAAGGTGGCATACGAGAAGCCCGCCGCACAGCAGAAATAACATTCAACCGCATCAATATGAAGAAAACAATAATCACACTGCTCCTCGTGGCCTTCGTGGGCTTGCAGGAAGCCCTCGCCATCGACATCTTCGGCGATCTCAGATACATGGTACGCTTAGGCTACGGCCTCGGAGGAACCGCTCCGGTGGGCATGCCGGCCACCATCCGCTCGCTCGACAAGTTTACGCCCACCAACAACACGCTCCTCGGACTGGACGCATACAAGCCGCTGACGGACAAGTGGGGACTGCAGGCAGGATTTCATTACCAGAACAAGGGCATGAAGACCGACGCGAAGGTGAAGGGATACAGCATGGAGATGAGACGAGGCGACGAGACGCTCAGCGGACTCTTCACCGGTAACGTCGTGACGGAGGTGAGCGAATGGATGGTGACGCTGCCCCTGCAGGCCGCCTACAACGTGTCGCCGAAGCTCCGTCTGAAGTTCGGTCCTTACTTCTCTTACGTACTTAGCAACAACTTCAGCGGATATGCCTACGACGGATATCTGCGCGTCGGCGACCCGACGGGCGACAAGGTGGAGCTGGGACACGTCGAAGGAGAACGCGGCGACTATGACTTCACCGAAGACCTGCGCCACTGGCAGTTCGGACTCGACCTCGGTGCAGACTGGTTCTTCTCCAACCACTTCGGTGCATACGCCGGACTGTCATGGGGTCTGACCAAGATTTTCCGCAAGGACTTCCACGTCATCGAGCAGTCGCTCTACCCCATCTACGGCAGCATCGGACTGACGTACAAGCTCAAGTAAGAAATATTAATAACGAAAAACAATTGTCTATGAAGAAAATCTTTACACTACTTGCAGTGATCATGGCATCACTCACAGCCATGGCACAAACCACCTTCTATGGTACATGGAAGAACAACTCTAACTCGTTCCCGAGCTTCGACAACTATGTGGAGGTAACCGTAAACGACAACGGCACAAGCACCATCGTACTTAAGAACCTCGTATTCGGCAACGACGTTCTCGGAACTGTTACGCTTAACAATGTCTCCACCGAGCAGAACGGAACAGGATATAGCTTCTCTATGGGCAGCCAGACCACTTTCGACATCACCGAAGGCAATATGGGCGGTGTGACAAAAGGCGCGTTCGAGGGTGGGGGAACTATGGACGGAGAGAACCTCCAGCTCACAGCCAACTACTTCGACTACGGCACTACATCATTGCGCTACGTGAAGTTTAACGGCACAAAGGTGCAGACCAAGCCCGACGGACCCTCCATCGTCGAGACAGAGACATTCTCGTCAGACCTGCTCACATCTACAGCTGCCGGCGACACCAAGACCACAAAGAACGCCAATGCCATCCTCAGCAAGTATTCTGACAACACTTACTCGCTGACACTCAAGCCAGTGGAGACTGCTGACGCTTCTTACGGAGCCATCACATTCAGCGGACTCGGATATGAGGAAGAGGACGGCGAGACATATATCTCCGGCTACGTGGACGCCACTACCGAGGAGACTTCACCGCTCTACGGAAAGAACATCAAGGGCGACCTCTCTGCCATAATCGACGTGGACGGCAACCTCGTGGTATCCGTCATGCTCGTGGACATGGACGACGAGAACTTCAACGTGGAGATGCAGTTCGGCAAGGAGGAAGAAGAGCCGTTTGAGCCGGTCTCAATGGCAGGTACACTCTCAAGCTTCTCGCGTACTGACGACGGCGACGTATCAGACCAGAAGCCTTCCGTACTGACCATCACTGACGAGGGCGAAGGCAAGTGCACACTCACTATGACCGAGGGCACACTCCCCGGAACAACTCTCTCACTCGGCACCATCACCATCCCTTCAGTGGCTTACGAGGCTGACGAGGCCACTGCCACAATGAATCTTTCTTCAGGCAAGGTGGAGGCAACGACAGAATGCGCACATCCTTTCTATCAGACCATCACCGTGAAGAGTCTCTCTGGCACCATCTCAGTGAAGGATGACGAGAACAGTGATGCTGACCTGGCAAACGCCAACATCACATTCAGCGTGGACAACAACGGCACAGAGACTGTGGAATACACATTCTCAACCAACGAATACGTAACTGGCGTAGACACAGTGAAGAAGGCTGACGGCACAGTGAAGCACATCTACACCATCTCTGGCATCGCCACCACACAGATGCAGCGCGGCGTCAACATCGTACGCCATGCTGACGGCACTGTGACTAAGGTGGTTAAGAGATAAACGAACAGAAAACACTCACACAAATAAAAACAACAAAAGAATGAAAAAGTCATTATTCACAATGGCAATGGCTGCGATAGCCTTAACTGCCAACGCCACCGACTACCAGGGTAACTACAGCAGCAACGCTGGAGGACAGAAAAGCACCGTGGACGGTAAGGTGAGCATCGAGGAAGGTGCGGACGGAACAAGCACCGTCACCATCCACAACTACGCTTATGAGGTGTATGGCACAAAGCACTATGTGGGCAATATCGTCCTCAACGGCGTGAAGACATCCAAGGTGGGCAACGTAACTCTCTTCGAGAGCGCCCAGAGCGTGAACATCACAGAGGGCGACCTTGACACTTACACATGGGAAGGTCCCGGCTATTCGGCTCTCTGCAATGGCGGTGTGCCCGTAATCTTCAAGGCTGAGCTGCGCGGCGACAAGCTCACTGCAGCCTTCAACCTCGACACATTCCAGGCCATCAAGCGCCGCATCAAAGCCACATTCGGCGAGAACCGCTACACCATCGGACAGATTCTCGGTTCGAACTTCGATGCTTGGCACACAGCCAAATACGTAAGCTCTGGTCTTACCAAGAAGGAATACACCAGCGACGAGCCTGACGGATGGCACTCATTCATGAGCGCTGCCGGCTCACTGACCGGTTTCGTAAGCAAGAACACGCACACATACAAGTCTGACGACGTGCGTCCCGGCGGCAAGGGCACAAGCCTCAAGCTCGTTTCAGGCATCGTAAACGTAGGAATCAAGCAGCCTGCCAACGGAACCATCACCACTGGTCGTCTCCAGGCAAGCGGTTTCACACCGAAGGACACCGGCAACAACTCTACGTCTGATCCTTCTTCAAGCGACGTGGACGGCAACAACGATCCGTTCTTCTCAGCTATCAGCTCACGTCCTGACTCTATCGCCGTTTGGGTGAAGTATAAGCAGGGCACGCTCTCTGAGTCTGACAAGAAGAATTATCCTTACGCCACCATCTCTGCCATCATCAACGACGGCACAAAGATTCAGGACCCGGCTGACAAGGAGTATAAGACCATCGTGGCTACTGCCCAGAACAAGGAGATAGCCGAGACCGGCAACGAGTGGAAGCGCATCAGCGTTCCCTTCAATTACACTTCGTACGACATCGACCCGAAAGCCATCCTCGTTACCATCTCTACCAACGCAGAGCCGGGTGTGGCTTCGAGCGACGAGAACAATCCTGACGTGCTCTACATCGACGACCTCGAGCTTATCTACAACGCACAGCTCAGCGATATGTCTATCAGAGACATCGACTTCGATTTCGATCCGAACAAGTATTACTATGAGGGACTGACATTCAACGGCGAGCTTACCGAATCAGACCTTGAGCCTCACCGCATGGGCAACGGCTCATACATCAACAGCACCATCACACGCAGCCCGGCAGAGAAGGGTTATGCCACTGTTACCGTAACCGTAACATCAGCTGACCTCAAGACCGTGAACGCCTACACATTCAAGGTGAAGGAGGCTGCTGCCGAGCCTACTAAGGAATATAAGGGCAACCTCGCCATCACACTGAGCGGTGAGCCGCAGGATCCGGAAGAGGCAAGCATCTCTACCATACAGCACGAGGACGGCACATACGACATCCGCCTCAACCAGTTCTCATTCGGTCCGTTCCTCATCGGCGACGTTACCATCAAGAACGTACCCGCTACAGAGGTGGACGGATGGATTGTCTATACAGCAGAGCAGGACGCTGAAATCACAAACGGCGCTGAAATAGCAGAGGCTCTCGGTGGCAAGGTGCACGTTAAGCTCGCAGCTCAGAGCAAGGACGACGACCTCTACGCAGAGATCACGCTCCCCGTTGAGCTTGGCGAGGACGTGATTGACGTATTCGCAGTATTCGGCAACAAGCCCGCTACCAGCATCAACGGCATCGAGGACAACGCCAATACCACCGTTACCGGCATCTACAACGCTTCAGGTATGAAGCTCCAGAAGCTGCAGCGCGGCATCAACATCGTTCGCACCGCAGACGGCAAGACCGTAAAGATTATGAAGTAAACAGCACGATTGAGGTAATGAACCATACATAACCTTATCAAATACTTAAACAAAAAAACTCCAGCCATTGCAGGAATGCAGCGGCTGGAGTTTTTTTTTTGTTGAGTAACATGTAAATTGCAGTTTGTCAGTGAGATTATAAATGAGCAAACAGTGCAAACCTAGGAGGCTATGGCGTCCCGCCGTAGCCACGCACCCACGAACAACCAGTAGATTGAGTATGAGCTGCGGGTTCCTGGTACAATGTTACATATTACAGTTCCGCGGAGCGGGACCTATATCATGAAACCCACTGCAAGCTGCGAAGCAGCGC
>ERZ1031020.586-NODE-586-length-12172-cov-4.930923_pt1 | contig 12172 bp, 17 predicted proteins | sample MGYA00517109_ERZ1031020 | MGnify/ENA primary metagenome ERZ1031020 (study PRJEB33719, sample SAMN04261270) | wastewater metagenome | biome: rural village; feature: human; material: feces | host: Homo sapiens | place: El Salvador | collected 2013-01-07 ... | reverse complement strand
GGCAAGATGATTCTTGGCCAGCCCATCAATTCCAAGATTGAGCCACACCCTTCAGATGAGTATCTCTTCAGCAACTTCATCTTCGAGTTTACTGACCTGCAGTTCCCGGCTGAAGGTAATTATAAGTTTTCGTTCAAAATCGGCGACGTAGAGAACTCACTACCACTTAAGGTATATTTCCAGAAATAAGCATAACAAACCCTCGATACTCAATGTACCGGGGGTATTTTTTTGCGGAATATGCACGGAAAATCGAGGAAAATGCGGGGAAAATCGGGGAATTTCCGAGGAATCCATTCCTCGAAGTGGCAGAACTGAAGGGAGATCCTGCGGTCGTTTCCGGTCGTTTTCGGTCGTTTTTGCGGTCATTCCTGGATATGATTCCGATTCATTCCGTTTTTTTCCCGTTTTCATTCCTTTTCATTCCTCATTTTCAAATAATATTATTACTTTTGCACCGGAATTTATTCAATTAATTGCAGTTATGAAGAAAATTATTCTAATTTTAGCCATCATTTTTATGGCTATTGGCGCTAGAGCGCAGAGCACCATCCAGTCTGAGGATGGTAAGTATCCGGTTTATTGCGACCTCAAGGCATATAACTTCTGGGGTGTCGGCAAAGTGAAGGTCATGCTTGATATGGGCGCAGTCTCCAATAATGGAGGCTCCTTCGAGAGCTTATATGGTGAGGATGGCAAAAAGATTAAGTTCAATACCGTCATGGCAGCCGTGAATTATATGGCTAAGAAAGGTTGGATACTTGACAAGACATATTATGTAACAGAGGCTGCCGGCAGGGCTGTTATCCATTATGTCCTGGTGAAGAGAGTGAAGAATGATTCTGAGATTCGAGCAGGGTTGATTACCAAAGAAGAGGAATAATATGTTATTAAACATGTTTTGAATAGAAAAATGAGCGAGGAATGAAAATTTCTCGCTTTTTTTTTTGGCGGTTCCAGATTTTCTTCTTACCTTTGCCAACGCTAATAAGAAGATTGTAATCAATCCGGCTGGGTGACCGTTATCGCCTATGGCTTATAGCCGCAGGCTTTTTTTATGCCTAGGAAAATCTTTTTTTCTAACTGGGAAAATAGATATGCCCAATACATGGCGGCTGCATGAACCGTAAGAATTGAAATATCCATCCGGATGAGTCATCTTCTTATTAGCAACGGGGAATGCAGCCGCCACCCTTTTGTACAATCGGCTGTTAATGCTAATAAGAAGATGCAATATGCAGAATTCTATTTTATTAAGTGATGCGCAGGTGAGACCTGCAGGCATCAGCGTTGAGGAGGGCATGAATGCCCTCAAGTGTGAAATCAAGAAGCTCGCCAAGACCAAGAGCGAGACCTTCAGCTATATCTGCGGGGAGACCGTGACCTATGGAGAGGTTGTGCTCACCATGGTTGGTTTCGCAGCTGTGATGGCGATGGTCATGATTGGTGGTTTCATTTTCGGAGGGGAGGTAGCATGATGAAGAAAAGTAGAAACCGCAGAAGACGCATCCACAAGCTGACAGCCAAGGACATCAGCAGATGCAAGTTCTTCGCTATTAAAGGCAGGCAGATGAACGCCTATAAGGTAGAAATCAAATTTTGGAGAGACAACAACGTTGTCGCATCAGTTGTTTTCATCGATGATGCTCCAAACAAGCAGACTATTATCCGATGGTATGATCATCGCTACTTTGCTCTTCGATATGGAGCTAAAGAGGCTGAGCCACTCAATATGACTTTGGCCAAGTTGAAAACCATAAACAAAGATTAGGCATGAACGAAAATAATTCAACCAACCTACACATGACAGCAGACGTCTGGAATGCGCTAGTAGATATGATGAACGTTGGCCAGCTGGACAACTTCATCGAGACTCTTGAGTTTGCTCAAGACAAGTTTATCTCAAACGAGGTAATAACCAATGCCGTGGATGATTTCGGCGGTGCCGGACAGGTTCTCCTGATGCTCAATGCATTCAAGCGCATGGAGAACCTCTTCAAGACCATCAACCAGGCTCTGAAGGCGAAAGGAGGTGTGGCATGAAAGAGCGCAAGCACATCATAGGCTTCGGCACATACCAAGCCCCACCACCTCCACCAGAGCCAGACAAGGAGACTGAGGATAATCTAGTGGAGCAAGCCCTAGATAAATATCTCATCGACTACAAGCCATACGACCCAGACGATGAGGTTGATCCACAAGAGTTCAAGACCTCACGAGAGATACAAGAGGCACTCTCCGATATGGTGACAATCTCTATCTCTACCATCACAAAGTACATGAACTCGCATGGCTATGACATGGTAAATGTCGAGGGCGGCGGTCTCACCTGGCACCTGCAGCGAGATGACCCCTTCTAAAACAACAAGATCATTTTTTTTCATTTTTAGTAAACAATAAAACGACGGATGGGGCCTTAGGCACATGGCATGGCAGCTCTATCCCCCAGTACCCGGTAGTCGCGAGACTATCGGGTATTTTTATTTTCCTCCTTTTCTTCCTAACTTTGCAGTGTTTTAATGAGACAACAATATGATCACAGCAACAAAACCAACTTCGCCATTGTTCACATCGTCGCTCGATACCTTTACATTTAAGATATCGGGCGACACCGCTACCGTCACCATCAAGTGCAACGGCATGGAGCTGCTCAGCGAGACCTACTACCCAGTTTCTGGCTCCATCACCATCTACGACCTCGGCACACTCATCGCCGATGCCGTGCGACCTACAGTGACAGCTTCCTTCACCATCGACATCACAGAGCACCAGGGCGAGAGCGATATCGCCACATGGTCGAGCGGTGCCATCACCGCCTACTATGCCACCGTTGACATCGACATGTCGTGCTCATCATTCATAGACCGATACTTCCTCACCCTCCTCGATGGCACCAAGCTCACTCGACTGGGGCATCGTGAATATCTCCATGCCGCTGGCATCAACAGCTCCACCCCTACCGTGGTGGCACAGTTCTTCAAAGACAACCAGGTCACCACCGTTCAGGTTCCATCCTCAGCCACACCTACCCACACCGCCAACGGCATCACCTCATTCGATGTCTCACCAGACCGATACTGCGACGCATCAGAGGGCTACCTCTTCGCCTACACCGTCACCGTGGGCGACCGCACCCAGCAATATCAGATTGACCACACAGGCTCCATTGCCGACCCAGTGCTCCTCTTCACCAACAGCTTCGGCTGCCAAGAGATTTTCTATTGCCTGGGCAAGAAGAAAATCGCACCGATTTTCGAGCGCAAGAGTGCCGTCATCGGGGGCAAAAAGATAAATTACCAAGTCAAAGAGACACGCACTTTCGAGGGCGACACGGGCATCATCCCACCATCCATGGCACACTTCGCCGAAGACCTGCTGCGCTCCGATGAGGTTTACCTGTTCCGTGACTATACCCAGGATAAGCAAATCACCCTCACAGACTCCAAGAGCGAGCGCACCAACGAGGCTGACGACCTCGCTGAGTTCACCTTCTCATACCAGTACTCTCAGCGCATCCAGAATGTCGTGTTCAAAAACATCGACACCTCTTCAGGCAAGATCTTCGACCGTTCCTTCGACGATACGTTCAATTAAACTCCTTCAGATATGGCAAACAACACAGACAACAAGACCGCCAAGGCCATCCACATCAACGAGCTGCGCCGTGCCCTCGACATCTCGCGCATCGACCGCACGCCCGTTGACCTAGACTGTTGGAAGGCTGGCGATGGTTCCATCATCCACTATAGGGGCTGGCTCGTCAAGAGTTCCTCATGGCAACAGGGCACCCACAACCTCTACAATCCCGTCAACCACCAGATACGCAAGGTGAGAGACATCTTCATCTTCAGATACAACAATCATCCCATCTATTTATAAAAACTTCTTCAGATATGAAAAATCAAGACAACATAGATATCACATACGCAACCGTAGGCGAGGTGATGCCTTACGAGGCATTCAACCCGACAAACGGCTTCGTTGAGTCATCCTCCATCTTCGATGATGACGAGACCACCCCTGTCCTGCAAGTCAAGGCCAACGATGGCAATACCTACGCCGTCATCCCATTCGGCGCAGACAACCTACTGCCATACGAACTCAGCAAAAAGATAGGCGAGTCTTCCGTCATGGCGCAAAACAAGCTCTTCAATGTGCTCACCTGCTATGGCATGGGACTGCAATACAACGACATCAAGACCAAGCTCCCCACCAAAGACGAAGACATCAACCTCTTCCGCATGCATAACTCCATGCCACGTTTTGCCCTGGAGCAAATCACCGACATGAAGTATTACTTTTTCTGCGTCTCAGCCATCATTCTCAACAAAAAGGGCGATTCCATCGTGGGTGTGCGCCACAAAGAGGCTTGTTACTGCCGATTTACAAAGAGCAAGGATGGTCGCTCCGAATACGTGCTCTATGCCAACTGGCGCAACTCCGTCGCCCCTGCCAACGTCGAGGTGCTGCCGCTGCTCGATGAGCTAGACCCACTGGGCGACCTCCAAGAGCGCATGGGCATGAAGGGGCAAAACGGACAGACCAAGTCACGACAGGGCGATGGCGGTCCTAAGACCAAAGATCGCATCTTTGCCATCGTGACCCGATTCCCGACGGTGGGATGCCAATACTACCCAGTGCCCTACTACAGTGCCATCTTCCGTGACAAGTGGTATGATATTTCCCGACTCATCGCCATTGGCAAGATGGCGAAGCTCAAAAACCATGCTGCCATCCCTTACCTGGTCGAGATACACCGTGACTACTGGACGGGCATCTTCAAAGAGGAGCACATCACAGACCCTGTCAAGAAGAAAGAGCGACAGCTTGCTGAAAAGAAGAAAATCCAATCCTTCATATCGGGCATCGAAAACAGCGGCAAACTCTGGATAGCGGGCTACTACACCACCCCTGACGGCAAAGAGGTTAAAATGGTGCGCATCACACGCATCGACACCTCTAAAGACGGTGGAGACTACTCTGACGACATTGCCGAGAGCAACAACATGCAGTGTTATGCCGACAACATCCATCCCAACCTGGTGGGCGCCACTCCCGGCAAGAGCCAGAGCAACAATTCGGGTTCCGACAAGCGCGAGCTCTTCACGCTGAAGCAGAGCATAGAGAAGGCATTCCACGACCTGATGGAGACGGTTCACTGGGTGATCATCTACTTCAACCACTGGGAGGAGAAGGTTTATCCGGATGTGCCGCTCATCATGCTCACGACCCTTGATGAGAACAAGGATGCCAAGAAAGTGTCTAACAATCCAAATTCCAAGACAGATGATTAATATTACCGCAGAACAGTTTGAGCAGCTCCTTCCATTCGTGGGAGCTGCTTCTGAAGATGTCTTCACGAAGATGCAGCCTGCGCTGGAGAACGTATATTTCGACCTGGTGGCTACGGTTATCGGTTCAGACTTCGAAGATGCAGCCTGTATGGAGGACAGTCCGATATTGGGGAATGTGCGTTCCTATGTCATTCTGAAGACCTTTATCCTGCGTCTCCGTTCCAACGACCTCGTAATGACCGACAACGGTTTCGGCGTAGTATCAAACGAAAATATCTCTCCCGCATCACAGGCGAGGGTTGACGCCCTGTTCAGAGAACTGACCTATAAGCAGGACCAGCAGCTGCACGGCATTCTGAACCGCCTGCGCACGGTGGAAGGATGGAGCGAGACTGTTCAGGCAAGCAACAACATCGCCTCCTTCTTCTGGTCGCCTCTGGTATTGAGGGCTTACTCGCCGGTACGCGGTTTCGTAACTTTTGATGACCTGACAGCCCACCGGAGCGAGATAGGTACTGCGGAACTTGCTCTGCGCAGACAATTCTCCGACTCACTCATCGAACAGTTGCTTGAGGAGGAGCGCAAGGCACAATATGAGCCATTTCATCGGCATGCCATCGTAAAAATGTGCCATTTCATCGGCGCTCACATTTCTACCGGCGAAACGCCCGCTGATCCACATTACAAGGATCTCGCCTATACTGCAGTAGCCAACTTTATCGAAGAAAACATCGATAAATTCCCAAAATATAAGGATTCATCGGCCTACAAGGCCAATCACATGCAAGCGTATGAAAACAAAGCTGACGACCCGACCTTCTTCTTTGGATGCTAACGGAACGCTGAACCTTCACGTTCCTCATTCCTGGAGTGAATTGACACAGGAACAGTTGCGCTATGCGCTCTTCCTGCTCACCCAGGGGTGGGAAGAGTGGCAGGTAAGAACTTATCTCTTTGCCCGGTTTGCCGGCATAGACGTACTCAACGAGAAGAAAGACGGATGGCTCTGCGAGGTGGAGACGGATAAGGGCAAGAAGACAAGATTCTTTCTTGAGCTGTGGCAGATCCGAAGTTTCTGCGAGGCTTTCGACTATGTTTTCGATGGCAACGGGGCAGACAACAGACTCGAATCCATTGGTCTCTATAAGGCTGCAGATGTAGAGCTCTACGATTATCCGTTCGAGTATTATCTGATAGCCGACAACTATTTCCAGCAGTACATGATGTCGGATAAGTCGAACGAAGAACCTCTCAAGGAACTGGCACGGTATCTCTATCTGGATGGCGAGGGCAAGAGCCCGGACCGCATCGAATGTACGGTACCAGAACTCATGGGAGTGTTTCTCTGGTATGTGCGGATAAAGCATAACTTTTCGGAAAAGTTTCCTCATCTCTTCAAGCCTGCAGCCGAAGGAGGTGAAGACTACGATATGGTAGGAGCGATGAATGCACAGATTCGGGCACTCACGGGAGGCGACATCACCAAGGAAGAGATTATCAGAAAAGCCGATGTGTGGCGGGCACTCACAGAACTGGATGCCAAGGCACGCGAGGCTGAAGAACTGAACAAAAGACTGAAAAAATCATGATTAAGACAGAAATCAATACCCCATCGGTACAGGTAGGCTTCGATGCCTTCTCTTACTTCAGAGATCTGGCAAAGCGCAATAAGCTCTGCAGTAATCTCAGTTTCATGCCTACCACCTGCTCCAGTCCGACGGCATTTGAGGGTATGCTGAGCAATATGTCGAAGAGCAGAAATTTCATCGTTATAGATGATACCAACGACGGTAACGTAGCCATCAATGGTGACGGCAGCTTCCGTAAGGTAGTTACCTATACGGTATGGATCCTGATGCGATATAAACTGAACGACATGAACGACCGGCAGGAAAAGCTCAATACCTGCAGAAAGATATTCCGGCAGTTTCTGAGCAGGATCATCATCGATAAGATGAAATGGGAAAACGACTTCACTTATCTGCTGAGCGACCAGGTGGACAATCGGGAGATAGGTGCTTATTTCATTAACGGGCTTACTGGCGTGGAATTCCATATCGACGTTAGCGAGCCGCTAGACCTGGTATACAACAATGAAGAATGGAATGAATAACGTCAAGACTCCCGTCTCTCAGGAAGATATCTATGCTTATGAGCGTGGATGGGCAGAAGAGATGGTGAAAATCTGGAAGGAGAAAATCATGCACTACCGCATCCGCCATACGGGTGCTCTCTTCAACAGCGTGCAGGCTACTTCCTTCGGAGGTTCCAGCCGCACGATTGCCCATAAGTTCCTGCTCTATGGTCTCTACCAAGAGACGGGCACTGGCAATGGCTATTACCATGGCAACCCAGGTGACCTAGAGTTCCTCGACCCGGAATATCGTGCCAAGCACCATCTGGGTGAGCCACGCCAACGCCGCCCATGGTTCAACCGCAAATACTATGCGTCCATCATGAAGCTCAACGATATGGAGGGCTATTTCTATGGCGAGGAGTACAAGGGATTGATGGCTGACCTCTTCAAGCAGATGTTCGGCACACCCTTATAACGTATTTTTAATTTGCACCATTCCTTCGTAACTTTGCAAAAAAATAAACAAATACGATGGCAGATAAAATAAATACAGAGATACTGCAGAGGGCGTTCGAGTCCATCAGAGACGAGCGTGCCAAGGGTGCCAATACAGCGAGGCGCATTGGCGATGCCTTCCTCTCCCTCCTAGCCTATGCCTCACAAGACAATGGTGCATACCTCTCTCGTGAGCATGACGATGCCGCCATGGGACTTATCACCTTCCTAAAGGGGCTTGTCTCCGAGGGGGTGGCTCACCTCAACCAAGGTGCACAGTTTGGTGGTTTTGTCTCTGGCATGGCCACAGGCAAGGGCGCAGCCATCGACGGCGATGGCAATGCTGAGGTCGAGAGCATCAAGGTGCGCTCATACATGCAGGTGCTTGAGCTGATAGTCAACAGACTCTCAGCCTTCGAGGGTGACCAGTTCTTCACCGAGAGCGACACCATCGAGCAGGTCGATGACCTAGGCTCAGGTTGCTACGGTCTCCACCTCCGCTCCAAATACCAGGGCTATTTCACCGCACAGCACGTTAACAACGTCATCAAGGGCATGGTCAACAACCTAGCCACAGCCACCACCTCGTCCACATCTGCCAGCTATTACACCTCATGGATGCGCATCAACAGCGTCAATGCCGTCCAAAACTACATCGAGGTCACCCTCTATCCTGATGCCGAAGTTCCGGCAGGAAAGAACTTTCCGCCATGTGAGCTCATGAATATCGCCCGTTATGGCAACCAGACGGATGAGTCGCTGCAGAGCTGTTTCTACATCTCCAGTTCCGAGGGGCGCATCGTCAAGCTGACGGGCGTCACCAAGCCGATACTTGAAAATTACAACTACGGGATGGCCTTCGGCGACATGCCTGAATTCGTCAAGTCGCTCAACCTTCCTATCGTCAAGGGCAGGGATTATCTCTATGCAGCCGGCATCATCACCCAGGATATCATACAGATTGACTATCAAGGCAAACCGGTTGTCGATTATGTAGACCGAGGACCATGGTCAGAGGCGGCAGAATATTTCTGCTCAGCTCTCAATCCGGAAACTGGCAAATACGAGACTTCCGATGTCTGGTATACTGGGTGCAAGTGGAGATGTCAGAAGACTGGTACCCATACCGCACCAAGGTGGAACAATACCGATTGGGCGATGATAGAGGGCAATCCAGCATTCACCATCGATTTCCTCGAAGACGAGACGCTCTATGATTTCGACAACTTCCGAGCTCCGCTGACAGTCGTCGCATCGCTCTACGGACAGGATATCACATCAGATATACTCGACAGCGACGTAGCCTGGACCAGATACACAGAGAACAGGGCTGGTGAACAGAGAGTCACAAGTGACAACATCTGGTCACTCGAAGTCGGTTCCAAGACAGGCAAGGCTATCGTACTGACCCAGTCTGACCTCTCCATCGACAGCGAGGGAGTTCCGGCTAAGATTAGATTCACGGCAACAGTTACACTTCGTGATGGTCTGGGCGACGAGGTTGCCCAAGATTCCATCACACTGGAATGTGTTTAATAAAATATAAGATGAAATACAAAAGATTAGACTTCAAATACACGCCTCTGCAGGTGAACACATCCAAGACAATATCAGGCAGCGTTCCGCTCGAACAGACTTATGACGCCAACCAGAATGAGTATGCTCCTAATTACGAGTTGACACCATGCGCCTTGCAACCGGTCGTTGGTATAATCGACAGAGATAACATACTCGAGAGTGGTCGTGTCAATAGTGAACTGACAGATATCGCCTGGTACAGAGTCGAGAATGGTGTGGAGGGTAATGCGCTGGTTTCGACACCCAGAAAGCATGTCATCACCTCGTCCGGCAATGATGCCGGCAAACTGCTCTGGTATGTCAACGCAGCGCCGCAAAAACCGATTCTACTCAGATTCAAGGCGAAGTACCTGGACAGCCGAACAAATAAGGTCCACAGAATTATGATGGACTATTCCATCAACTGCAAGAATGCGACCCTCTACAAGCCGACGCTGCTGCTTTCGAGTGGTGACCGATACTATAATCCGCTTCGTGATACAGACAAGCAGGTCATCAATGCATCTCTGCGCCTCGGATCAGAGGAGTGCGCTAAGGAGAAGAGGCTGTTCATCTGGGAGATTCTCCGTGATAGAGGTCAGTTCTCTGCCATTACAGCAGATGACCTCGAAATCAAAGTTTCTGCAGATGGCACATCGGTTACTCTAGACCGCTCGCTCATGGGCAAGCGCATCTGCATCAGATGCAGGGCTAAATTCTCGGCTGATGGCAATCCGGCAAGCGTAGATCTGAGTGATGCTACACCGAACAGAATTGTCAATATCGTCCGCAGGATACCATTCTACGATTACGATATCCTCGACACGGTCGACGAAGTCCTGCCCGACACGAAGGTAGTAAACCCAGCGGCAACCATCTCTGACAATGTCGGAGAAATTGCGAACCCGACAAGAGAACTGCAGGTCCTCTGGTGGATGGCACCGAATAACTCGATACACTTTGAGAACGCTGTCCTTGTCGGACATGGCATGTCTCCGAGAGTACCTACAGATCTGCTGGATCCGAACAGGGGAGCTATCCTTGCTTTGGAAGTTAAAGACCTCGATCCTTTAGCTCTGGCTATGGATGCCGACGGCAAGGTCTTCGTGGACGCAGATGGCAATCCGTTCATTTTTCACTAATCATCATTTATAATATAATATATGGAAAGATACATCAAGGCAAATCGCAAGGTCGTGGAGTTGCTTCAGCTGACCGAGGACAGAACTGAGCTGCAGGATGGCAATTTCATTCTCTGGTGTCAGGATATCCTACAGCTTGGGGAACCTATCGAGTTCGAGGAGACGCTGTCCAGAATAGGCGCTATCGCTATGGATGGCAAGACCGCCTGCATGGAGCAGGAAGGCAAAGTGTGCAACAAGCTGCCTGTAGCTACAGACAGCAGATTCGTCATGACAGAGCAGAGAGAGGAGGCAGAAAATGAGTAGCGCAAGTAAGTCGACAACCATCAACTTCATACCAAAGATGGGTACATTTACTCCGTCAATCCAGTCGCCTGACGGAGATATCTACCAGGAGTACCAGAGAAATGGGGATGTAGTGACTGTCTATCCGGATTTCTCGCAGACGCAGCCGAAGCTGTACTTCGTTGTCATCTCATCGAGAACAGCAGAAGGCATCAGTACACCAACCTCCATGAAGTACTTCTTCAATGATACGGAGATTCCTTTCAATTCTGCAGGCAAGTCTACAGGACTGTTTGACGGTCTCTTTGAGATTATCAGACCAAGTGCTTCGCAATTATATTGGGGACTGAAAATCTGCAACAACCTGGTTAAGGTTTCCAATTATAGCGGCATTACAATCAGGATGGTCGGTACCATCACAGAGCGTTCTGGGCAGCAGGAGGCTACAGATGATATTCAGGCTAGCTACGATATCCCCGTTGGCCCTTACACAGGTGTCGCCTATCGTGTGACCATTAAGGCTCCGGCTAATGATACGCACAACTTCGTTCTGGGCAGCAAGGATGACAGCTGCCAGCTCGAAGCCAAAGTCACGCAGGGCAACGAAACTTTGACAGCAGGACTATATTACAAGTGGTATAAAGCAGTCAATAGCATCACAGGTTGGGAGCAGATTGCAGGAGCCAGTGCCAAGATACTCACCGTCAAGGCATCAGATGTTGATTGCACGAGGGAGTTCATGGTGGAAGTGTACAACGACAAGGCCATGGGCAAGGATAATATGCTGGGTTTCGACTTCCAGACTGTCATCGATGCGTCAGATCCATACGATATTGAGCCCAACCCGACACCGGCTGATGAGTCTATCAGCGAGGACGAGTCAGGCAATGGTACTGTGACCTATACTCCGAGACTGATTGTCAGGGGCAAGTCTGAGGCTATCGGTAGCAAGTTCTATTTCACGCTGAAGTCAGGTTCTGGTGTTGTCCTCAATACTGAGGCAGCACGCAAGCCTACTGTCCAGCTGAGTTCATTTGCTGTGACCAGGGCAGACTGCGAGCATGCCGGTTACAGCAGCGTGGCATTAACGATTCAATCAGTCAAGTAGTCTATGACAGTAATTACAAGAACTATTAATTTTATCCGCAAGGCTGTCAAGGGTGAGAAGGGCAGCGTACTTCGAGGTCCGCAGCTGTGGAATACCTGCAGCAATGGATACAGATTCGAAGCGGGTGGAGAAGGTGAAGAGTGGAAGGATGCGGTCTTATATAATGGCAATACCTATTCCTGCATCAAGACGCACGTCAAGACAGCAGATAATT
>ERZ1031020.585-NODE-585-length-12192-cov-3.995880_pt1 | contig 12192 bp, 9 predicted proteins | sample MGYA00517109_ERZ1031020 | MGnify/ENA primary metagenome ERZ1031020 (study PRJEB33719, sample SAMN04261270) | wastewater metagenome | biome: rural village; feature: human; material: feces | host: Homo sapiens | place: El Salvador | collected 2013-01-07 ... | reverse complement strand
AAACAGGTGAGGAAATCTCTCAGACGGAGGAAGATCTGAAGACAGCGCAGGAGGAACAGGAACAGCAGTATGCAGCTATGAAGCTTCGTATTAAGTACATGTATGAAGAAGGAACAGGAACTGCTACAGTAGAGAAGGTACTGACATCCGGAGATATTTCCAGTGTACTGACGCAGGCAGAATATTCCCAGCAGGTACATTCTTATGACAGAGATAAGCTCGAAGAGTATGTTGCGACAGTTCAGAAAGTAGAAGATCTTAAGACAACGCTTGAGACAAAGATGGCTGATCTGCAGGAGACACAGACAGAGTATGATGCGCAGAAGGATGAACTGAATACAACAATCACAGAGAAGAGTAGTGAAATCGCAAATCTCGATGTTAAGATTGATGAAGCTGTAAAGAAAGCAGCGGAAGAAGCAGCGAAGAAAGCAGCGGAAGAAGCAGCGAAGAAAGCAGCAGAAGAAGCAGCAGCGAAGAAAGCAGCTGAGGAAGCAGGTAAGAAGAATAACTCAAGCAGTAGTTCATCTAATAGAAATAACTCAAGCAATAGTTCTTCCAGCAGTTCAAACTCCAGCAGCTCAAGTTCAGGAAGCTCGAGCAGTTCAAGCAGTAGTTCTTCCAACAGTTCAAGCTCAAGCAGCTCAAGTTCTTCCTCATCAAGCCCAAGTTATAGTGCTGATAAGGGAAGCATTATTGTAAATGCAGCTTATTCACAGATCGGAGTTCCATATGTATGGGGCGGAACTACACCGGGAGTTGGACTTGACTGTTCAGGACTTGTACAGTATTGTTACAGACAGGCTGGAATTTCAATTCCAAGAACAAGTGGAGATATTCTTGCAGCAGGAACAGTTGTAAGCAATCCTCAGCCGGGAGATATCTGTTGGACATCGGGGCATGTAGCGATTTACATTGGCGGAGGACAGATGATCGAAGCACAGCAGACAGGAGTACCGGTTAAGGTAAGTTCTGTACGTGTTACATATTATGTAAGATATTAGAACCAAAAAAGGAATCAGTGATGCTGATTCCTTTTTTTAAACTTTTTTTATTTGCCCGGTACAATTTCCAGCCAGTATCCGTCAGGATCTTCAATAAAATAAATTCCCATAGATGGATTTTCGAAGCAGATACATCCCATCTCTTTATGTTTTTTGTAAGCAGCATCGAAATCATCGACAGCAAATGCAAGATGGATCTCATTATCTCCCAGTTCATATGGTCGATCCATATCACGCAGCCAGGTGAGCTCTAAAAGATGCGGAGTCACACCGTCTGTGAGATATACAAGCTTAAAACTTTCGTCATCGGCAAGTTTTTCACGTTCTACTTTTAAATTCAGAGCTTTCTGGTAAAAATCCAGTGATTTTTCAAGATCATATACATTCAGGTTATTGTGTGCAAATGTAAAATTCATTTTAGTACCTCCATAGAATCATAAGGTTTTTATTCACAGTCAAGTGGAATGCTGACTGGAATCTACTTTCTAAGGATATCACAGGAGGGGAGGAAAAATCAATAATGCATAGATAAAACCTGATGGGATAGAGTGATAACACGAAATATAGTGGAAAATGAATGAAAAACATTTTTGAAATGCAAAACATATGAAAATAAAGCTGAAAAAAACAAAAAAATAAAAAAGAATGCAAGAACCCATTGACGAAACGTCAAAAATTATATACAATAACAAAAGTGAAAAAATAAAGAAAGTGGAGGATTCCTGCAATGACTGCATATAAAGATTTGAGCAAAGAAGAGTTCTTGGAATTAAAGAGTGGCCTGGAGGCGCAGTTTGAAGAAGTGAAGGCAAAAGGTCTGAAACTGGATATGTCCAGAGGAAAACCGTCAGCAGACCAGCTGAATCTGTCAATGGGGATGATGGATACACTGACAAGTGGTGTTGATCTGACTTGTGAAGATGGTGTTGACTGTCGTAACTATGGTGGACTTGATGGAATTGATGAAGCAAAACAGCTTCTTGCAGATATGATGGAAGTTCCGAAAGATAACGTGATCATTTTCGGAAACTCAAGTCTGAATGTGATGTATGATACGGTAGCACGTGCAATGACACATGGTATCATGGGAAGTACTCCATGGTGTAAGCTTGATAAGGTAAAATTCTTATGTCCGGTTCCGGGATATGACAGACATTTCGCGATTACAGAGCATTTCGGAATTGAGATGATCAATGTACCGATGACATCAACAGGACCGGATATGGATATGGTTGAGAAACTTGTAAGCAGTGATCCGGCAATCAAAGGAATCTGGTGTGTACCGAAGTACTCTAACCCACAGGGAATCACATATTCTGATGAGACAGTGTTCCGTTTTGCGAACCTGAAGCCGGCAGCAGAAGATTTCCGTATCTTCTGGGATAATGCTTACTGTGTACATCATTTATATGAAGATAAGCAGGATTATCTGATTGAGATTCTGATGGAGTGTAAGAAGGCAGGTAACCCGGATATGGTTTACAAGTTTTCTTCTACATCCAAGATCAGTTTCCCAGGATCAGGAATTGCAGCAATGGCAGCATCTGATGCGAACCTGGAGGATATCAGAAGCACAATGCGTGTGCAGACAATCGGACATGATAAGGTAAATCAGTTGCGTCATGTAAGATTCTTCGGAGATATTCACGGAATTGTAGAACATATGAAGAAACATGCAGATATCCTGCGTCCGAAGTTTGAGACTGTTCTTGAAGTTCTTGAAAGAGAACTTGGCGGACTTGAGATTGGATCCTGGATCGCGCCACGCGGAGGATATTTCATCTCCTTTGATGCGCTGGATGGATGTGCGAAAGCGATTGTTGCGAAGGCGAAAGAAGCAGGCGTTGTTATGACAGGAGCGGGAGCAACATTCCCTTATGGAAAAGATCCACATGACAGCAATATCCGTATCGCACCGTCTTATCCAACACCGGAAGAACTTGCAGTTGCCGCTGAAGTGTTTGTATTGAGTGTAAAACTGGCAAGTGTTGATAAGATCCTTGAGACAAAATAAATAACAGCATTTTATAAAGACCTTTTGCAAGTGGTTGATCTGCCGGCAGAAGGTCTTTTTCTGATGGTTGACAGTTACTGTTTACTCCCGTGTCAATCATTCCGCTGATTGACACGTAGGATGCGTTGCTGGTCGCACATCGTGTGAACAGTAACGGTTGACATGTGTTTCCAGGGAGATTATAATGTAGTGCATAGCAGAAAAGAGGAATGACATGATAAAAGGTGTAATATTTGACGTAGATGGTGTCCTTCTCAATTCCATGCCTGTCTGGGAGAATCTTGGAGAATTGTATCTGGATCATTTGGGAATTGAGGCCGAGAAGAACCTTGGGGAGACATTATTTGAGATGAGCCTGGAGGAGGCGGCAGATTATCTGATCTCACATTATAACCTGGAGAAGACAGTGGAAGAGGTTGTACAGGGACTGAATAAGGAAGTGGAAGACTATTATGCAAAACGAGTTCCATTGAAAGAAGGGGTTCGTCAGTATCTGGAGGAATTCAGAGAGCGGAAGATTCCTATGGTGATCGCAACAACCGGTGACCGGAAGAATGCAGAAGCAGCTCTGAGCAGATTGAAGGTATTACCTTATTTTCAAGGAGTTTTTACAGCATCTGAGATCGGAAGCGGTAAGGATCAGCCGGATATTTATTTTGCAGCACTTTTGCAGCTGGATACGGAGCCGGAACAGACCTGGGTATTTGAAGATACTTACCAGGCTTTGAGAACGGCAAAGCATGCGGGATTTAAGACAGTAGCAGTTTATGATAAGGCAAATGACAAGAATCTGGCGCAGATCTGGAATACGGCAGATATCTATTTGCCGGAATTTGATGATTTTAATGTTTTTTGGAACAGGGTGTCTGAGGAAGAGAAAGAACAGTTGCTGATTGTAGAATAAGAGGAGAATGAAAAAGCAGATTCGAATTCAAAGGAGAGATGCTCCAGTAGAATTCGAATCTGCTTTTTATCATATAATTGGCTGGTCTGTCTTGCGTTTAGAGAAGGTGGATGCCGGCATCAGCAGCAGCTTCAACTACATTTTCAGGCCAGAGGGAAGACTGTACTTCACCGATATGAGCCTTTCTTAAGTAATACATACAGATACGGGACTGTCCAATACCGCCGCCGACTGTATATGGAAGCTCGCCGTTCAGCAGTGCCTTCTGGAATGGAAGTTCTGCACGATCTTCACATCCGGCTTCTTTGAGCTGTGCCTTTAATGAGTCTTCGTCAACACGGATTCCCATAGAAGAGAGTTCAAGACCGATGTCAAGAACCGGATAGTAAACAATAATGTCACCGTTCAGCTCCCAGTCATCATAGTCTGGCGCGCGGCCGTCATGTCTTTCGCCGGAAGCAAGTACGCCACCAATCTTGGAGATAAACACTGCGCCTTTTTCCTTCGTAATCGCTTTTTCACGTTCTTTGGTAGTAAGATCTGGATAAAGGTCTTCCAGCTCCTGTGTAGTGATGAAAAAGATATCATCAGGAAGAAGAGGATCGATATAGTTGTAACGTCTGGAAATGTATTCTTCTGTATCTTTCAGAGCCCGGTAGACTTTGCGGACAGTATACTGAAGTGTCTCTGTGTTACGTTCTTCCTTAGAGATAACTTTTTCCCAGTCCCACTGGTCAACATACAGAGAGTGGATGTTGTCTGTATCTTCATCACGACGTATCGCACTCATATCTGTGTAAAGCCCTTCGCCGGAATGGAAATTATAATTTTTCAATGCATATCTCTTCCATTTTGCAAGAGAATGAACGATCTCTGCAACAGAACCATCCTGTTCTTTGATGTCAAAGGAAACCGGACGTTCCACACCGTTTAAGTTATCATTCAGACCGGATTCCGGACGGACAAACAGTGGTGCTGACACTCGTGTCAGGTGGAGATTCTTTGCAAGAGCACGCTCGAAGTGGTCTTTCACTTCTTTGATGGCTACTTCTGTCTCACGAATTGTAAGAGGGGAATGATAGCCAGCAGGTATTCTTAACTGTTCCATAATAAACTCCTTTATGTTAGCATTTTATTGCTGTTCACAGTATTATGCGGTCAGCAATAGCATTTCTCTTCTATTTTAAGTGGAGAAGAATAAGAAGTCAATGGAAAGGTGAAATGAACACTTGTAATCAGTAAAAAAAATTGCTAAAATGAGCAGTAGTGAGTAATAAATAGTAAGGGACGAAGGTGTAAATAATGAATGTAAATGATATGATTGATACAATTCTGAATTTTGACCTGGATGTTGTTCTGGCTGGACTTAATGAAAGCAGTCATCATTTGAGTCAGATGGAATTTATTTCTCTGATCGTTATAACGGCCGGAGCTGTACTGTTATGTCTGACGGGGCTGAAACTGGTACGTTTCTGGTCTGTGATCGCAGGATTGTCAGCAGGATGCGCAGCCGGAATTGCGGTCGGAGCGATTGCAGGTCTGGATCAGACGATCGCATTGGCGGCAGGAGCAGGTGTGGGACTTGTATTGGCGGTGCTTGGTGCATGGAAGAAGCAGATTGGTGGATTTGTGACAGTAGCGGTACTTGTCTTTGTTGTCAGTGTACATCTGATGAAACCACAGGATCTTATTATGTATGGAATCTGTGCGGGTATTGGTCTTGTGTGTGCATTGCTTTCTATTAAGTTTCATAACTTTATGCTGATTGCTTCTTCTTCTGTGTTTGGAGCAATGGCAGCGGGCAGCAGTATCTTTTATCTGCAGCCGTATAAAAACGGAATGATCCATGTGGCACTTTGTGTTGCAATTGGTGCACTTAGTATCTGGATCCAGCTTCTTTTGGAATCCGGAAAACGTAAGAAAAAGAATTTACTTAAAGCCGCAGAGATCCGTGAAGAACATTCTACAGAAAATGAAGTCGAGAAGGCAAGGGCACTGGTTGAGAATCTGGATGATTTTGATGAGCTGGATGAGATTATAGAGAGTCTTCCGAAAAATGTCCTGAAAGAAGACAAGGGCACAACAGTTGTCAGCATGGATGAATTTGATGATCTTGAAGATGATCTTGAAGAGGATGAAGTGGAGAACTTTAAAGAAGAGAAGTTTGATGTAGACGAGGAAGACGTCGAAATTGAAGTAACTGCTGATGAGGCAGATGCGACAGAGGATTATGATTTTGATGAAGATCCGGATGACCTAGATGACTTGAATGATCTGGAAAATCTGGATGACTTAGATGATTTGGATGATTTAGATTATCTTGATGACGATGATGATATCGAGTTTCTGGATGAAGATGAGTAGATAAAAAAGCTATCGATTACAATAACTTAACACATATTTGTGTTGTTATCGTAGTCGATAGCTTTTGTATTATCTTACTGCTGTAAATACTCCGCGGAGATCATGGATTACATGTCTTGGACATTTTACAGAGCACATTCCACAGCTTAAGCAGATGTCTTCCTGGATTACTGCGCAATTATCTTCTACATGAATTGCACCTGCAGTACATGTTTTTTCACAGATACCGCATCCAATACAACTGACTTCACACTGTTTACGTGCAACAGCTCCTTTTTCTTTGTTAGAGCATTTTACTACAATGTAGTTTGCACATTCGTGAATCTTGATCAGGTTCTGTGGACAGACTTTTGCACACTGTCCACAGGCAATACATTTTTCTTCGTCTACTTCGGCAACGCCATATTCATTCATGGAAATTGCGCCAAATTTACATTTTTCTATACAGGCTCCACATCCGATGCAGCCATCTTTGCATCCACCGTCTTCAGAGCCGGCTGCGCGGCAGCCACCGTTACAGGCAACCAGAGCTGCCCGGTAAGGAAATCTCTTTTTAATTGCCATGATTATTTCTTCCTTTCGTATGGTGTGTTAGAAAGAGGAAGGCTGTAGCGTCTTTCTCCGTCAAATCTGCAATATGCATCCGCGATTGCAGGAGCAGTAGGGATGGATGTGATCTCTCCGATACCGATTGCTCCACAGGCAACATCCAGACCAGGTTTATCAATAACGATTGCTTCAATCTCAGGAACTTCGTGAGAACGGAAAAGTCCTAAGGAACCATATTTGTCAATTGGTTTACAGTTTTCATCGATTGGATACTGCTCTCTGAGTGCATATCCCATTGACATTACAACACCGCCTTCAATCTGACCTTCGCAGGAGAGAGGGTTGACAGCTTTACCAACATCATGTGCGGCAATCATTTTCTCAATCTTACCTGTCTTAGGATCAAGGATGCAGACCTGAGTTGCATATCCATAAGCAACGTGAGATATCGGATTAGGCACATCTGCACCAAGTGGATGAGTCTTAGCGAGATACTCTCCGTAGAAAGTTTCTCCAATCATATCTTTCATGGACTTACCACTGTTTTTCGCTTCCATGAATTTTTCACATGCTCTGCGGCACGCTTCACCAGTTACAAGTGTCTGACGAGAACCGGAAGTTGTACCGGAATCAGGTGAAATCCATGTGTTGCTTCGCTCATAGACGATATCATCATGGGAAAGATCTGTATTTGTAACGATCATCTGTACAAGTACAGTACCAAGTCCCTGACCGATACAGGAAGCACCAGTGAAGATGTGAAGTTTTTCATCTTCTTCAACAATTAATTTTACACGTCCCGTATCCGGGATACCAACACCAACGCCGGCATTCTTCATAGCACAACCAAGGCCAACAGCCTTACCGGCCGCAAGTGCAGCATCATACTCTTCTTTGACAGCTTCCAGTGTCTCTACAAGACCTGTAGAGTTATCTACAATCTGTCCGTTCGGAAGTACTTCGCCTGGGCGGATCGCATTGCGGTAATGAATCTCCCAAGGCGTAATGCCTACCTTGTCAGCCATCATGTTCAGAAGTGTCTCTGTTGCGAAACAAGTCTGTGTAACACCAAATCCGCGGAATGCTCCGGCAGGTGGGTTATTTGTATAGTAAGCAGTTCCTTCAATTTCAAAGTTTTCATAATGATAAGGTCCTGCTGCATGTGTACATGCACGTTCAAGAACCGGGCCACCAAGAGAAGCGAATGCACCTGTGTCAGATTTAACAATCGCTTTTACCCCCTGGATCACTCCATTCTCATCGCATCCCATTGTCATATCCATGTAGAATGGGTGACGTTTCGGATGAACAAGCAAGGATTCCGCTCTGGATAATTTCATCTTGATCGGTTTCTTTGTTACGTAAGTAAGCAATGCGCTTAAATGCTGAACAGTCATGTCCTCTTTACCACCGAAACCACCGCCGACTAATGCGTTCTGAACCTTTACTTTATCTGTTCCAAGCATAAGTGTAACTTCGTGCAATGTCTGGTGAGCGGACTGGTCTGTTGAATATACGAAAATGTCACCGTCTTCATCATAGAAAGAAACAGCACATTCCGGTTCAAGGAAAGCATGCTCAGTCCAAGGTGTCTCAAAGTGATGTGAGATCACGTACTTGGAATTCTTGATTGCTTCTTCCGCATTTCCGCGGCTGATGTGCTTATAAGCACATACATTAGTCTCTTCTTCATCATAAACAAGTGGTGCATCCGGAGCAGCAGCTTCTTCCACTGTATGCACATGAGGAAGTACTTCATATTCAACTTTAATAAGTTTCTTTGCTTTTTCTACAGTTGCCATGTCAGTTGCAGCTACAAGGGCAATTGCATCTCCGAGATAATGAGTCAGTCCACCAACCGGAATCAGTGAATACTGATCATGTTTTAAGTGTCCGATCTTATTCTCCCCAGGAATATCATCGGCTGTTACAACCGCTTCTACGCCAGGCAGAGCCTCGGCAGCAGAGGTATCAATAGAAAGTACGCGAGCTCGTGGATATTTACTACGAAGAGCAGCGCCATAGAGCATTCCTTCCGGATAATAGTCATCCGGATATTTACCTGTTCCAAGCACTTTTTCTTCAACATCTATACGAGAAACACGGGAACCAAGAGTCCAGCCAGGATCTCCATCATCTGGTAAAACTCCTTCTTTCAGAATCTTAGCTGCCAGACGTACCGCGTCCATGATCTTGACATATCCTGTACAGCGGCAATAGTTGTTGCGCAGCGCATAGCGAATCTCATCATCGGTTGGTTCCGGATTTACATCCAAAAGTGCTTTTGTGCACATAACCATACCAGGAATACAGAATCCGCACTGTACAGCGCCTGCCTTCCCGTAAGCATAAGTGTAAACTTTCTGTTCCCAATCAGAAAGCCCCTCGACTGTGATGACATTCTTTCCGGCCAATGAATCTGTGTCAGGTACGCAGGATTTGCAAGTCTGTCCATCAATGATAACAGTACAGGCTCCACAAGCGCCTTCGCTGCAACCATCCTTTGCAGAGGTAATGTGCAGTTCATCACGCAGGAACCGTAACAGTTTCTGATTCTTTGAAGGTGAGACTTCCTGACCATTTACTATAAATGATGCCATGTCAGTTACTCGTTTCTTTGTGACAAAATCCCCAAAGAAAAATCTTTGAGGAGTATGTGTTTATTGTGTATTTTTAATTATATAAAGATACCTATGGTTATATTTTATCACATATTCAACAAAAAGCAACAACTATTCTAAAAAAGTTTTTTGACATCTAAAAATATTTTAGATATATGATATAAAAAATGCATATCAGGACAAAAAAAGGGAAGTACCGCAAAATGATACTCCCTTGTAATGATCTTATATAAATTGTTCTTAGAAACCAAAAAGATTTACAACGCGATTTTAATTATCGTGTTCTTCTTCAAATGGATCGTCGTAATCATCTTCATCCTCGTAATCATCTCCACCGCGGGAAGCAATTGCGAGAATCAGTGAAATAACAGCAAGTACACCACTTACACCGGCTAAAATCAGAAGCTCGAATTCATCTCCATGTTTCAGGAAAGCAAAAACAGCACTACCGATATAGACAATCATCGGGATAAGGAATGCAAAAAGTGTATCACGGTTATTCATGATGAAGTATAACAGTGCAGTGACAAGCATACAAAGAGCAACAATGACATAATTCATGCCTGGAGCAGAAGTTACGTCAGCTCCTGATGTGCTGAGTCCTGTTAAGAATCCTTTATAAATACAGAAACCAAATGCAAGCAGGGAAATGATTCCAAGGATGATGCGTCCAGGTCTGAAGCGTGGATATTCGTCTACATATTCATATTCATCATCATCTTCATCATCAGAGGATTTCTCATCATCATAGTCATCCAATTTTCTGGATTTTACATCTTCTTTTGCTTTCGCAGTTTCGGCTTCCTCTTTCTTTTTCTTCTTGGCAGCTTTACTGTCAGGGTCAGTTGCAAGCATATCTTCGTATCCCTTGCGAACTGCTTTTTCACGCTTATCACGGATTTCTTCTGCTGGAATGTTTCCATATTTCTGCTCTTCGGAATTATCAGTGGCAGTGGCATCAGTGGCAGCTTTCTGTGCAGCGGCTTTGCGGGCTCTGGCTCTCTCCTTAAGAATACGTTCAGCTTCTTCTTCTGAAATCCCTTTGTCAGCAGCAAGGCGGGCAATCGCTTCTTTGCGGGCACGGGCTTTTGCTTCTCTGCGGGCAGCTCGTTTCTCTTCAGCGGCATGGGCGGCAGCCTCAGCTTTCGCTTTCTCCTCAGCAGCGCGGGCGGCAGCTTCAGCTTTTGCCTTCTCTTCAGCAGCGCGGGCCTCAGCCTCAGCTTTTGCTTTCTCTTCTGCGGCTTTCTTGGCAGCGATCTTCTTTGCACGTTGTTTATCAAGGTTCCATTGCTTTTTACAGCTATGGCAGATTGCATATTCATTAAAGATTGGATCCCCGTTTTCGCTGGTGCCAATCTGCTTATTCTGCAAATCCAGGTCTTTTCCACATATTGGGCACTTCATATTAATCATGTACTCCTCTCTTTTGTATCAAAATATTTATAACAGATTTATTATAGCATCTTAAAAGAGGAAGAACAACGAAAAAAGTGTGTTTTACATAAAATGTTTTAGAAAAAAATCAAAATTGCGCAAGAATTTAGTTTAAATTCATAAGAAATGGTGGACTTTAAAAATTTAATGTGTTAAAATCAAAAAGTGGCCTGAGAAGGCAAAAGGTATTGTTATGGTTTATGGTATGCCGTAAGCCATCATATAATTAGCCGGTTGAGAAGGAGATTGTTTCGTATGAGTAAGAAGATCAGAACCGAGGCAGTAGATTATTTGTTTCAGGCAATCTTAAGCCTTGAGAATAAAGAAGAGTGTTATACATTTTTTGAAGACATCTGTACGATCAATGAGCTGCTTTCATTGTCACAGAGATTTGAAGTGGCAAGAATGCTCCGTGAACAGAAGACATATCTGGAGATCGCGGAGAAGACAGGAGCATCCACTGCGACAATCAGTCGTGTGAACCGTTCTCTTAATTATGGGAATGACGGATATGATATGGTTTTCAAACGTGTAGGGCTTGCTGAGGAAGAGAATGGAACGGAAGAATAACACTTAAGAATTAAGCTTACAATAAAATACCTTTTATCAATCAAAAGATACAGCTTACGGAAGATCCTGATAAAGTCTTTCGCAGGCTGTATCTCGTTTTAACAGAAATGTTTATTTCCCTTTCTTTTTCTCTTCGCTTTTTGAAGACTTGGAAGAGAGGTCATCAATGATCCGTTCAATGATCATTTTCTTGATATATACATCAAAACTCAAGCTGCATATAAATGCAAACTGCTGTAAGATCTCCTTATCTTCGCCATCAGCAAGATGAGTGAAAGTCTCAGCAGATTTCTCATAAGTAGCAGTTACATTCTCTTTGATGGAATCCAGCTGTTCTTTTTCAATCTTGCAGACTTCTTTGTAAATATCCGCTAATTCAAAAGAGCTTCCATCCGGAAAATATTTCTCTGTGAGCGGTGCAAGGACTGTCTCAATATCTTTAATTGAAAGAATACTCTTAAAATAATAAATGAAGACCAGAAGGAGCAGGTGCTCTCTGGAATACTTCTTCTTCACCGGGGGCGGAAGAAGATTGTTCTTCGTATAATTATTGATCATGGTCTTTGTCAGGATCTTATCATCAGGGTAACGTTTGGTCGAAGCCAGCTGCTCATCCATAAAAGTAGTTACTTGATCCATGTAAAGATCAATATTCGGAACATCGCCGGGATGCACATAACTTAAAGAAGAAAGTTCTCCTAAAATGCTGTTTAACAGATTACTTGTATCTAT
>ERZ1031020.576-NODE-576-length-12413-cov-5.378702_pt1 | contig 12413 bp, 8 predicted proteins | sample MGYA00517109_ERZ1031020 | MGnify/ENA primary metagenome ERZ1031020 (study PRJEB33719, sample SAMN04261270) | wastewater metagenome | biome: rural village; feature: human; material: feces | host: Homo sapiens | place: El Salvador | collected 2013-01-07 ... | reverse complement strand
GGGAGAAACCGACGAAAGAAGCCGCAGAGGAATATATTGCAAAAGGTGCTCTGTGAACGTCAATGCAGACTTTAAGTTTCTGGGCACGGACTTTTCCAAGCTGAAAGATTATCGGTATGAAGGATGGTTTGTGGGAGCTGGCGTTGCTTACGGATATTCCTGGGTGCTGTCCAAGCACTGGAACCTCGAAGCTGAACTTGGCGTTGGATATACTTACAGTAAATCTGACAAGTTTGAATGTGCCAGTTGCGGAGAAAAGTTGGAGGATGACAAGACCCATCATTACGTGGGACCAACCAAAGCCGCACTCAACTTAGTGTATGTTTTCTAAATTCAACAATAGAACATTTAAAGGAAAGTACCTATGAAGATTTCATATCAGATAAAAGAAAACTTACTCGGAGCCTTCATGCTGATGCTTGCTTTGCCTGCCTCAGCAGACAACAGAAGCGCAAATGAGATTCAGGAAGGCAAGAATATCCAGGTAATCAATAAGATAATCAAGAAAAAAGGCAACAAGGTTAGTGTACAGATGGATCTCAACCTTGACAAGGTGATGCTTGGCAGCAACAAGGGATTGGTTTATACACCGATGATTGTCAGTGGAGAGGATACGCTGAAGATGCCGGCGGTAGAAGTGATGGGACGCAAAAGATACATCTACTATCTGCGCAACCAGCAAACAGCAACCCCAAACCCACTCGTTGTGGCACAGCGCAACAACAAGAAGCCACAAACCATCCACTACGCTTACACCGTTCCTTACAGCAGCTGGATGAAGAACTCGCAGATGCTCGTGGCTCACGACGCCTGCGGTTGTAACCAGACAATGTTGGACGAAGGCATCCTTAACTCCTTGGGCAATGCACTCTCTACCCCAGATAAACTCTATCATGCCTATATAGAGCCAAAGGCAGAGCCTGTCAAGAGAAGACAGGAAAACGGTTCAGCAAAACTGAACTTCCCTATCAACAAATGGGATATCGTTTACGACTTGGGCAACAATGCCTCTGAGCTTGAAACAATCCGCAAGACGATTGATCTCGTCAAGAATGATCCGGATGTTAAAATTACATCTATTATTCTTCACGGCTATGCTTCACCAGACGGAAGATACGCCAACAACGAGAAACTGGCGCACAACCGTACACAGGCTCTCAGGAATTATCTGTTGAAGACCTATCCTATTGATCAAAAACTGTTTGCGATAACAAGCACAGCTGAGGATTGGGAAGGAACCAGAATTTTTGTAGAAAACCATGACATGCCAGCCAAAGAGCAAGTATTGAGCATCATGAACAGCAACCTGACTCCTGACGAAACAGAAAAGGCTATCGCTTCAAAAGCAGGAGAAGGTTTCCGCTATCTTGTGAAGAATGTATGGCCTGGACTGCGCCGTACGGACTACACCATCAAGTATGATGTAAAGGCCTTCAATCTGGAAGAAGCTCGCAAGGTCATCAAGACACGTCCTCAGAAGCTTTCGCTGCAGGAGATGTATATGGTGGCACAGAGTTATCCTAAGGGCAGCGATGAATTCAACAATGTCTTCGATGTTGCCGTAAAAATGTACCCGGAAGATCAGCTTGCCAATCTGAATGCAGCCTATGCTGCCATCGAACGTGGTGACAAGGTCAGCGCAGAGAAATATCTCAAGAAGGCAGGCAACGGTGCTGAAGCAGATAATGCCCGTGGTTGTCTTGCAGTCATGAATGAGGATTATGAGACGGCAAAGACTTTCTTTGAGAAAGCTTCTGCTGCAGGTCTCAAGGGCGCACAAGAAAACTTGGAGAAGATTCTTCCAAACTTGTAAGCATACTATCAGATTTGTTCATAAAAAGATATAAGTTATAGATAATAAGGATTGTTATTGGTTTAAAAACAGAACCCAACCATTTGTATGCGAAACATTTTAGGAAATAAATAAGAACAAAATATTAATAACGTTTTAACAAATTAACAAGTAAAAGATTATGAAAAAAGTTAATTTGCTCGTAATGAGCTTAGTTTCAGCCGCAGCTTTGTCTTTCACAAGCTGCAGCAGTAATGATGATTTAGCTGGTGACAACGCAGGTCAGGTTAAGGTAGATGGTTTCTACATGACTTTGAATGTACAGACTCCAAAGTCAGATGGTACCAGAACTGTAGTTAACAAGCCTACAGTGGATGCAACTGCAGCAGAATCAGATGTAACAAGCGGTACAATCTACTTGGTAGATGCTGCTGGTAAAGTTGTTTTCACAAAGGAAATCACAGAAACAGAATGGAAAGCAGGTAAGCCAACTCAGGGTAATGATGGTTCTACCAAGATTAAGATTGAAGTAGATAAGGTAGTTGCAGGTGCAACATATAAGGTATACTTCCTGGCTAACGCTACAGATGAAAAGCCATGGGAGAATATCTTCACTGCAACAGATAAGTTTGCTAAGCCATACGATACAGACAATAATTTCGCAATGTTCAACCAGAACGATAAAGATGTTAATGGCAATGGCTATACTGTAGTATTTACCGATGACAACAAGAAGGAGGCTAATGCTGCACAGATTAAATACGACAACGCTGTAAGCCCTATCAAGATTGAGCGTTTGACAGCTCGTATTGATGAGCCAACATCTAATGCTGCAGAAATTAAAGCATACACAAAGACAGATGCTACACCTGCAGAGAAAAAGGCTATGGAAGATGCTGTTAAGAAAGTAGAGTCTATTAAGATGACTGGCTATGCAATCTCTAACTTGTCAAACAAGAGCTATATCATGCAGAACTGGACTGGAACAACTCTGAACATTCCTTCAGACATCACATATTATCAGCCAAAAGATGACTTCGGTACAGCTACTTTGCTTAAGAACGGAGACTACTTCACTGCAGCAACTGCTCCTAATACTCATAAGGATTATGTATTTGAGAACAACTCATCTACTGCAGCAACTTCAATGTACTTTGAATATACTGTAAAGCTCAAGGATATGGCTGACGCAGACTTCCCTGAAGATGGTACATTCTACCGTTACAACAACGTTATCTACAAGAGCTTCGCTGACATCTATAAAGCTTACAATGATGTAGAGGGACTCTTCGGTGGTAAGACTGCAGATCAGATGAAGGCTGAGGTGATAGCAGCTAAGGCTGCACCAACTGCTGAGGGTGAACCAACTGTAGAAAACAAATTGGATAACTTCCGTCAGACATACAAGATTGAAGTCTTCAACTGCGGTAAGACATACTACAAGCAGGCTATCAAGGATCAGTACATCGGTTACGAGAATGCTATCCAGCGTAATAGCATCTATCGCTTGACAGTAAACAATATCTTCAACGTTGGTGCACAGGTTCCTAACGGCACACCAGACAAGGAAGGTTTGTTCTATCTTGATGTTACTGTTTCTGTTAACCCTTGGGTTCTCAATACACAGGACGTTGACTTTAAGTAATATTCCGTCAAACCAGACAGATAAAATATAAATACTTATATATATACTAAGACTCTCGGGGGAGCAATCCTCCTCCGAGAGTTTATCAATCAAAACGTTCGTTCTGAAAAGCAACGAAAACATTCAGAAAAAATAACTAACATTGCCGCCCATGTATAAAAGGCGGGAGATACAAAGACGTGCCGTCATACCCCAACCCGAAAGACTGGCACTTTTCATCCTTAGAAAATAACGATGCCGAAGGCAACGAAACAGAGAGCTGATGAAGCAAAGATATTCGCTACCTACGGCACTCTCTATATAAAATAAGTAAAAGATTATAAAAGATAAAGAATATGGCACATTTCCTCAACAACAAATGTTGCAAGCTAGTTTGCATCTCAGCCATCGCACTCACTTCTCTTTCATCATGCATGAAAGATGATATCACGGGCTGCCCTACAGCTAAGTTGTCACTCAAATTTGACTACACTTACAATGTTAAGGAAGCCGATGCATTCTCTGCAGAAGTGAAAAACCTCAACGTTTATGTGTTCGACAAGAACGGCAAATTCGTTGATACCTATACAGAGTCAGCAGACAAGTTTGAGTTAGGTCATCAGATGGAAATCACAGACCTGCAGAAGGGCAAGTACACCTTCGTCTGCCTGGCTCGTGACAAGCAGCCTGCACTTGCCGGTACCAGAGCTGACGACGATGAGACTGAGTTTACATTCACACAGCTTACTCCTGGTATTTCAACCATTGAAGATCTGCAAGAGGAAATGGGTAAGAAGAACGGAGATGCTTCGGTCAACGACAAGCAGTTTACCGCTCTCTATACAGCCCAGGATACCGTCAGCTTCGATGGCACAAACGATGCACAGGGCAAACTGAGTCTGATGAAGTGTACCAAGACATACCGAGTGGTGATGCTTCCATTCGAACCCGACCAGAAAGGCTTTACCGCAGAAAACTTCGATGTAGAGATAAAAGGTTCTGCTGCCCTCCTCGACTATAAGGGCGACAAGGTAAAACCAAAGTCAATCACATATCTGCCATTCGACAAGAAACTGGTAGAAAACCACAGTGGCAAGACCGAGGTGGAAGGCGAAATCGTAGAAAAAGCTTTGGTTTACGACCTCTCATCATCCCGTATGTTTGAGACCAAGGACGACAACAAGAGCCGTGGGGCTATTGGAACCAATGATTATGACGACAAACGCATCGTTATCACAGACAAGCGAACAGGCAAGGTGATTTTCAACCACTCCCTGCCTTGGTTTCTCTCACTCTGTGCGAGCGACCGCTACGGCAAAGACTGGACCGACCAGCAATATCTGGACCGTCAGGACCATTACACCCTGGTGTTCTACGTACCTGCACCAAGCTCCAACTACAGCATGGATGCAAGAATCAAGGTAAACAACTGGGTTCTGAATCTTCAGAATGCCGACCTGGGAAAATAAGAAAAGATAAGTATAAGTAAAAGAAAGATAAGATGACTAGCTATAAAACTACTTTGACCAAGATGACCCGCCAGATTTGTACGGCACTCGCTGCTTTGCTCATGGTAGGCGCAATGGCATCTTGCTCAGAGAACGAAAATACAGAAACAGCTCTAAGCGACAATGCCTATCTGAGCCTCAGCTTCTCCAGCCATTCAGCTACTGGAACCCGAGTTGGAGAAAGCCATACGGAAGGTGTGCTCGCAGACAATGAAAGTAAAGCTGACCCAAACTCAGAGAGTGACATTCACAGCATCAAGGTATGGGTGTTTCAATCTGGCACAAACGAAGATGCCAATCCTATCGCATATAAGGAAGAAGCATTGAAAGATATTAATGGCAGCTACAATTTGCAGCTACGTTTCTTAAGAAAGATAGCAGGAAAAGAGGTAGGAAATATCGACCTCTACATCCTGGCTAATTCAGAAAGTACCAACATACAAGACAAGTTGAGTAGTAAGGATTTCAGCAGCATCACCCGCAAGGAGTTGCAGAATATCTGCTTTGACACAACTTTTGGTATTCAAGATAATGGTAATCCACAGAACACAGAAGTTCCTGAAACAGGTCTCCCTATCTCTCGTACCATCACCAACATTTCAGTAGAAAACCATATTGGTACAACAGAAGCAGAGGCTAAGACAAAAGGTATCAAGATTCCTCTGGTTCGCGCCATTTCCAAACTCCATTTTTACTTTGCCCGCAAATCGGGTTCTGATGCCAATACCAGTCAGGTAAAGGTAACAAGAATTGAAGTAGAAGGCAATACCATCCCTACTGCCAGCTATGTTTTCCCCGATGAGGCAGAATATGATGAGAACGGTTACAACCAGGACGTTACTAGTCAGAAATACAACAACGCAGGTACGACTTATGTACCAACCACTCTGAATCTGGCTGGTATAGAGAACAAAGATATCAGGGAGGTGGCTGATCCTATGAAATTCATCAGGAAGAGCAATCAGACAGCCCAAGAATATCTGGATGCTTTTGATAAAGAAGGAATCATATCTCATGATCTCTGCTATCTCCGTGAGACCAACAAAGCCATCCGAGGCACCATATACTATTCATTAGATGGCGGAGCTACAGAAAAGAGCGAAACCTTCAATATTCCTTCTGACGAAAATGCCATCAGAAACAGGGAGATGGTAGTTTATGGCTATTTCCTCAACGGACAGATGGGTAAACTCACCGTTACACCTAGTATCCAGGAATGGCAGGATGGAGGAACGTATGATTTCATCGATGCATCAACAAATGTAGTTATCCCTGACGGCGACCAGACCGAATGGGGCTACAAGGTATATTACGGTTTCCCTAAACGCGGACCAATGATTACACTCCAGAATATCGACACCAAAGGTCAGCCATGGATTCTCCAGACTGACAATCCGATGTTCGGATTCGTAATCTGTGATGAGAATGGCAACTATCCGGAAGATACGCCTTACTACGATCCCGAAATCACAAAGGATAATGATGGCAAGAATCCGGTAGGAAAAACCTACAAGATAGAGGATTTCATCATCAACCAGAATGGTGAGAAGAAAACGCTCTACTTCTATGTGGTTCCGAAAAACAGACTGGATCTGGCAAAGCCACACAATGTAAAGGCGCAGGTGTTCCTGACCAAATATCCAAACGATAAGTTTGTCCTGAATCCTGGTTTCCAATATAAAGGATGTAAAGATGGAAAATTCGCCGGTAAGGATATTCACTTTGAACAAGTATTATAAAGACAACAGAAAACAATATTCATCATGAAGAAGTTATATAAAGACATAAGATTCGCAAAATGCATCTTGGCTCTTATGGCAGGATGGCTCATGGCAGGATGCTCGGCTGAAGACGAACTGGGAAACGGTTCGGCTGCACAACAGCTGAGCATCATTCCTATGGTCAACGACCTGCAGACCACAAGAGTGAAGGAAGAAGAGAATCTTCATGAGAAAACTCTGTCTTCTCTTGACTTTAAAATGTTCGAACCGTCAAATGGTGATTGTAGAATCGACCGCCAGTTTACAAGTCCGGCAGAAAACCAGCCAGAGGTACTGGCTTCAGGCAACTGGAAGGAGAGTAAGAATCTCCTGCCAGGACAAAGTTATGCATACTATGCCGCAGCCAACACCAAGCAGAGCCTGCAAGAAAAAAGCCTGAATGAACTTCTGAATGCTACCCAACAGGACGAGGATATCTGGAAGCCTTACTCGGCAGACAACAGCGAGAAGCTGTTTCTGATGAGCAGTCATGGTTCATGCCAGATTACAGAAGAGGCAGAACAGGATATCCCGGTAGAACTGGTAAGAGCTGCAGCCAAGATCAAGCTCAACATCTCTTCTACGGTGAAGGATTACCATATTTCAGACGTACAGTGGAAACTCATCAACTACAATACCAATACTACCATCTTTGCAGGTCAAACCACAACTCCGTCTATCATATCAGACAACAATACCTGGAGCACGGCAGCATCTGCAAAAGATGAGAAGGGAAATGATGTCTTCACGGTAACCACCTACAGTTATTCCACCCAATGGGAAGCTCAGGAAACAATGCCACAGATTGTAGCAAAGGTCAACTTCAAATATAAGGACGATTCAAAAACTGATATCCTGAAGGAATTGAATATACCGGTTCGTGACCCTCAGGGTGACAAGAAGCTGGACCGCAACTATATTTATACCGTCAATGCCGTCATCAAGTACCTGGATACCAAGACGGATATCGATTACGACGGAGATACAGATTATTTGAAATGGGCAATTGCCAAATGGACCCAGGGGGAGGATACTTATGTGAAGGGAGATAAAGCCAGCTTCCTGGTGGTATATCCTACCCAACTGGACCTCAAGGATCCGATGGATTGGGGAAAAGAAAACTGGTGCATCGACTGGTTTGCTTCCTGTCCTATCTATCAGCAACCAGAAAAGAAAGGATATTACTTTGATAAAAATGGTAATAAGATAGAGGATAACAACCTGGCTGGTCAGATCAACAGCCAGGCAGATACAAACGTTGGTGACACTAACCGAGGAAAGATAGATGTCCATGGTAACAAACCGGAATATACCATTGGCTACATCAACTTCCTCGTAAAGACTAACGACGGCTCCAAATCTCAGAAAGTGAATGTAAGGAAGTACCCTGCCATCTATTCGCTCAATGTAGCGAATGCAGAGGCTTCTGACAAGCAGAACACGCGAAACAGACTTTACACGCTGCAGTTTACCACCAACCAGGGCATCAGCGGTTACACGATAGCCAAGCCTCAACTCGATAGCGAAAACAAGTCTACAGACAAGACGGTTTCCCCTGCCTTAATCATGGCATCTGCCGGACATAGCAACGAAACGGCAGAAAGCAACGAGGCAGCAAGAACATACTGCCAAAGTTACAGCGAGACGGCAACAACGCTGAAAGGCGAAACGCTGAACATGAATGGCTGGCGACTGCCTACCACTGACGAGGTAAAGCTGATCAACCAGCTGGCAAGCCAGGACAAAGTGGTAGACAGTCAGGTTCTCAGCAACGCATGCTATTGGACCCTGGATGGCAAGAAGGCAGCCTTTAATGGCGCACAGGAGGGAAACAGCACATACGTACGCTGCGTTCACGACCTCACCTTAGAGGAAATTGAGAAAATTGAGAACCAAGGTATTGAATAACAGAAGGTAAGCAAGATGAAAAAAAATAAATTATATATCGGAATCATGACAGTCCTGTTAACAGCAATGTTAACAGGCTGTTCTGACAATATACCCGACAATATTACTTCTCCAACCCAAGCAGAAGAAACAGAAAAAGGTTACTATACGGCAAGCTTCAACGTATCCATCCCCAGCTTCGAACAGCAGGTTACCCGAAGTACCCTGTTTACGAATGAAGGCATCGGGAAAAACTGCGTCAAGCTGTTCTGCTTCGATGAGGAAGGTCAGTTCGTGGGTTTGGGAAAAGTCGGGGAATTCGGCGAAATCAAAGGTTTCAGAAGAGACGCAGACGGCAACATCATACAAAACGGCGACAAAGATATCGACGACAATGGACAAACCACCCCTCGAAATTTTTCTGCCCAGATTCCCAACAAGACGGCTCGTATCCATCTGGTAGCAAATACAGAAAGCCAGTACAAGACCATCGACTGGGATAACCAGTCAAAATGGGTGGGTATGCACGAGAATATACTGATGACCACCTTCGAGACAGAGTATGGTGAGGATCAGGCTGCGCTGACCCGATACTGGGGCTACATCAAGGAAGATTCGCCAGAGAAGCTCAAGGAATATCTCCGCCAGGATAATACCAAGCAGGATTACATCATCCATCTCATCAGAGACAGAGCCAAGATTTCGGCAAGATGGAGTGATCAAGCCAAAGCAGCCAATTCAAACCTCAAAGACGAGGACTTGACGATGACTGTGGTGAATGGTATGGCATACGGAACCCTCGCTCCCTTCGATCGTAACAACCTGCGCTTCGATAAGACTACAGGTGGAAGCAACTGGGAATGGACCGTGGATTATGTAACTCCTGCCATCAGTAACAAAAGGATGAAAGGTGATAGAGGACAGATGTATAATCCTACCGCAGCATTCGAAGAAAGAAACCTGCCTACTGATCCGGCAAAGGTATTGCTGAAATACAACGAAAGATGTTACCTGATATACTTGCAGGATCAGGACAACGTTCCTTATGCCATCAAGCGAAATTACGAATATAAAATCATCATCGACAAACTGGATGAAAATTACGGTAAGGGAAGTTTGGAAGAGGCGCTGAAAAGTGCGCCTGTCAATAATCCTTGGATTAGAGTGGAACAGTACATTCCGGGAGTGAAGGATGGTAATTTTGAACTCTCCATCAACGAGGGCACCTATCAGACCACCAATGCAGCTTCCGGTTCTGAACAAACCATCCAATTCATCTATAAGGGCGATGATGCAGCCAACAAGCAGCCTACGGATTTCAAGGCTTTATGGACTGAGAATCTGTCATACGGGACGGTGGATGCTCCTCAGATTTCTGACTATACCTACAATGCCTCTTCCAACACCGGAACGGGTACCATCACCTACCAGCTGGGGACGGTAGATGAAATCTGGCGACAGGGTATCATCCACCTCATCGACAAGAAACATGGACTGAACAGAAACATCCATCTCTACAGCATCAGCGAGGTAGACTATCAGGTAAAGGCAAGCGCAAACAGCTTCGAGTTTACTGTTCCTGACAACTACCCGAAGGAGCTGCTGCCAGTAACCGTGAAGTTTGCATCGGGCGATGTAATTCCCGAGGGCTGTGACATAGAGTACAGTTCTACAAGTGAGATTCACAAGACCTGGGACTGCTGGTATGTATTCAAGGCTGATAAAGCCGGAACGACATACACCGTGAAGCTGAAGAATGTCCGTCAGGCGAATGCCGGAACAAGCGGCAGCTATTACGTGAAGATGGACAATGCCAATCAAGGACAAGCAAAGGAGTATACTTTTACATATTAAAATAGACATATCGTTTAGGTTTATATAACCCCAAGAATATTAATAAAATAAATTATCATTTACTATAACAAATATTTTGCGGAGACATAAACTAGACTGGGCGTTGGAACTGTAGTTGCCGAGGTGATCTCACCCTCTATGGTTCCGCGACTTTTTTTATTACTTTTTCCTTGCCACATTCATTTATTTTTTGTAATTTTGCAACCGATTGAAAGCAATATAAGCAAAAGAAAAGATGATCAAAAGATTTATCCTCCTGAGCTATCTAGTAATAGCCAGCGCCTTGACTCCTGCCAAGGCACAAAACAGTTTTCCTTATCCTACACTGCCAGACACCTTGCGCAGCGTAGAACTGCGTGCTGCTTATCTCAGCGAGCATTATTGGGATAACTTTAACTTTGCAGATACACTGGAACTCAGCAATAAGGAAATGGTAGAGCAAGGCTTTGTCAACTTCATTGATATTCTATCACGCTTTAACCAGCAGATTGCCCAGAAGGGCATCGCTGCCTTTACGGCTAAAGCTTTCATACAGAAGCCATCCAAGGAAAAATTCGAAAGTCTCATTGAGCATTATTATGAAAATCCGGAATCACCCATGCGCAATGACAGAATCTACAGTCTCTTCCTGGAAGACATGGCGAAATCACCATACTTTGACGAAACAGAAAAGGAAAGACTCAACTTCAAGCTGAAGCAAGCCAGAAAGAATCTGCCTGGCACTACTGCCATAGACATCAGTTTTACACAAGAAGACGGTAAAACCTGTAAACTGAGTGAGTATAAAGAGAAGAAGATTATCCTATATTTCCATGACCCGGAATGCGAGAACTGCCACAAGGTGTCTGCATGGCTCAAGAAACAGGAAATCCCTGCTGACATACAGGTAATAAGAATTGTTGCAGATAATCGCATCAGCGCCATTTACGGGCTCAAGGCTATGCCAACTATCTACCTGCTGGATAAAGGGAATAAGGTGATATTAAAAGACTGCACTCCAGAACAACTCATCGAAACGGTGCAGCAAAAATAAAAAGCAAACTAGACTGGTCGTTAGAAGCGACACTTATTTGTATTATAAACTAGTGTTATCATTTACTACTATATTTCTGTGTTATCAAATACTCAATATGTAATTGCATTAATTATCTTAATTTGCGCGAGAAGAGTCATATTTCAAAGAGAACTCCTCACGTACGTGATCATTTCGCTTTACTACAATCACGTAGTCACCATCCTTAACTATTCCAACCTTGGCAACGAGTGTATAATAACCATACTGACCAGACTTTCCGTAATCACCTGTTTCGGTAATGATTAACTTATTGCCAACCAACTGAGTTGCAAACTTTACATTTGTGCCTTCGTCGAAGATTACATTCTTGTGTGTCAGCATTAACTGTCCAGCAGGAAGAATCTTGCAAACCAACTTCTCGTTGTTCTCAGCATTGCTGTTGGAAGCCTCGCTTACCGCAGAGCCCGCAGTCATTGTGTAGCTGAGCAAAGAGAAATCTGACTTATCTTTAGAAATAGTAGCCTGACTAACAGCTTCTCCTAATTCATCGTCAGATGCACTGCAACTTACAAATCCTATTGTCATCATTGTCATAGCGATGACCGCCATTAAAATCTTCTTCATAGTTATACCATTTACTAATTGTCATAATTATCATTTAAACCCGGCATCTTCCAAATCCATCCTTGCGGCAAGAAACTTCTGATGCCTTAAACAAACACCATCCGGTTTAAATCACCTTCTACAATTATACAAATGATATGTTTGGAGTATCATCACAAACTGTCCCCCCCCAAAAAGTCTCTTATATTTCAAGTCGTATTCTTCTGGTATTTTAATTCAGGCCTGAACCATAAGTGTATTTCAATATATCAATTATCATTTACCACAGGTTATTTCACCTTTATATATATTATCTTTCTTATCATTTACTATTGGTCGCATTCATAACCCGATCCATCTGGAGGAACTA
>ERZ1031020.575-NODE-575-length-12453-cov-6.748427_pt1 | contig 12453 bp, 10 predicted proteins | sample MGYA00517109_ERZ1031020 | MGnify/ENA primary metagenome ERZ1031020 (study PRJEB33719, sample SAMN04261270) | wastewater metagenome | biome: rural village; feature: human; material: feces | host: Homo sapiens | place: El Salvador | collected 2013-01-07 ... | reverse complement strand
AAACGGCACTACTCACGTAAATTACAATTTAGTGTAGTGTTCTGTGAATTTATATCCACAATGTGGACATTTATATTGAGCTTCAAAATATTGACCATTAGCCCAAGGGCTAGCATTACAAACAGTACCACACTTTGGGCATTTTGCTGTATGTTTCCGTCTTTTTAATGGGGCTGCTACCAAACCGTATACAGCAAGCCCAATTAAGATAATTACTAATATTTCCATGATATAAAATCACTTTATCTTTTATAAAACTTACATACAAAGTCTCTATAAATATGATCTGTTGCATCTGCCATCATCTGTTGCATTTCAGCAATACTTTTTGGTGTCGGATTCCTATTTTTATCATATTTATATGAGTAATTGCGTACTAACTCTACTTCTTTATTAATTGTCGAAAACAATTCGTAAATATTAGAAAAATTTGGATCGATTTCTGCTAACTTTATTGCATTGTCTAGCAACTCTTTTGCCTTATCTGCATATCGAGAGCCAGAAGGAAGTTCATTGTGATATAACCATGTACCTGGCAAATTGCTACCATATTTTTCTTGTTCAAGTTCTTCATAAAGAGCTATTATTTTCTCCTTCACTTTTTGTTCTTCCATATTTTTTATTTTTAATGATTTATATATTTCTCTGATTCTCAATGTTTTAGTTTGGCTGCAAACTATAAACATTAATAAACCCAATAATTATTACTTTCTTGGTATACGTAATTGCTTTACTATACATCTATTTCCACTATATATATTTATCACTTTTACAGATGAAGAAAATAGTGCATGAAACAATCAGCGTCTCTTTACTTTTCATCCAGAACCAATCTAAATCCTACAAGACAGTCTGACCCTAATGGTTTTCGTTTGCTAATCAAACAATCCGCAGGCAGATCTCGTGCGCAGCCTCCACAAACACTCCATCTATCTGTGGCAGCATCACCAACTACATTGTCGCATAGTTCATCCACATTGCCAGTCATATCATACAGTCCTAGTTCATTAGGATATTTTTTCCCAACTTCATGAGTAAGACTTATAGGAACACCATCACTACACCATGCAATTCTATTTACATCATCACTTCCTGCATATCTATATCCTTGACTGTTAATGCCACCTCTTGCTGCAATCTCCCATTCTCTATCAGTAGGCAATCTGAATTTCTTACCTGTTATTTTATTTAACTGCTTTATGAACTCCGTTACATTCTTTCTACCAATAATCATAGGATGATGAAGTTTTTTATTTTCCTTCATATTCTCCAAATACTGAGAATAACTCTCAAATCCCAGTCCCATTTGTGCACGTATAAAATAATCAACACCTCTGTCATCCATTACTGCATGAAATTCCTCATTCGTAACTTCAAACTTTCCAATATAGAACGTGTTGAAAGAAACTCCATTCAATATGCCACCTTTTACTTCAACCATATTGTCAACAAGTTGATTGATGAGCATACGTTGCCGAAACTTAGAATAGCCATAATATGACAATGACAGAACAGTAACAGTAGCGAATAGGCTTAAACAGACAGTCCGTACCACCTTGGCGATATTACGCTTTGCTTTTTTATTTGCTGGTTTATTAGCAACCGACACGTTAGCTTCACTATTCAAGAAAGCACGTATGTCTTTCACGCTTTGCGGACGTACCAATCTGTTGTCATTCATCATCCACACAACAAGCTGTTTTGTATTTGTCGACACTTGAGGCATTGCAGTTCTACGTGCTTGTCAGCGGCGCCGTCTTCACGAATATCAGATAAAGAAGGAGGATTCTGATTTGTAAGCAACTTATATAAAGTTGCACCAAGAGCATAGAAATCTGTCCACGGTCCGAACTTGTCGTAACTTTGCGCAATCTGTTCTATAGGCGCATAGCCGTTAGTATAGTAAATTCCGGTAGTTGTGGTTACGCCATCAGCCGAAGTTTGTTGTTTACTCGCACCAAAGTCAATCAGTTTTACAACTTCATTCTTGTCAACCATTATATTTGCTGGCTTGATATCAAGATGCAACATTCCGGCATTATGGATAGCCTGTAAGCCATTCAATATTTGATTGAGATATTTGAGCACGATCTTTTCTGGTAATGGAGTGTTAGTACGTGCTAAACGTGTGGACAGGTTTTCTCCATCCACATAGTCCATAACATAGTATGCCGTACCATTCTCCTCAAATAAGTCGTAGACTTTTACAATATGCGAATTGTCAAGACCACGCAGACGACGAGCTTCTTTCTTGAACTTCTCGCATTGCTGGTTAAAGCCTACAGTATTCTCGCTGTTGCTTACACTCACCGTTGTGCTATCACCTTCACGTTGACAAATGCCTTTCAGATAAAACTCCTTTATTGCACGAGTTTCACCAAACTGCACATTGGTAACCACATAGGTATTGCCGAAGCCACCTGACGACAAGTAGCGTTCTATTTTGTATGTTCCGTGTAGGATGGTGCCTACTGGGAGCAATATTGTATTATTGGTATTATCCATTTGTGTTTTTTTATTTGGTTTATTTTTAAGGATTTCCATCTCTTGCCTCTATCCATTAGATTTGAAATGTCCATCCCATCAAAATCACATTTATAATAATTCGTCCAATTATACTACAATTCTTTAACTTCTATTTCATCAACCACAGATTGAATAAAGTCACTTATTCCTTCTAAAGGAGGTTCTTCATTATTATATTTCGCAGGAATAACATAATTTAAAGCTTTCCTATCCTTCATTGAAGTATAGCAAATACCATCAAATGCAGGGAATTCCTCATACTTTCCAAAAAAAGCAATATGAAAAAACAACTGAGAAAACAAGTATTCTTCCATAAATACAGCCCCATTATACTTTGTCTTAGTCAAACAAAGTAAACGTAACGGATATGTGACCAAGAAAGAAAACTTATCATGGTCAGACATTGATTTTATGTCTTGTTCGGTGGGTATAGAGAAGTCAAGAAAATAAAGATTCTTTTTGGTCTTAAATATTCCATACCATCGTTTTTTACCTTTATCAACATTACTACCAATTTCTTGTTGACAGCAATCAAGGGATGCAGACAAGTATAGGCATGGTACACCAAGCTGATTGAAACGTTGTTTTGTTGCCTTATGTCTATCATTAAAAGGTATATGATTGCAATTATCAGGGGAATCACAAGATTGACGATCTACACATCTATACAACAGCTGGTCTACAGCAACAGTAAACTTAAGATAATTAGCATACATATCCACCAATTTATAATCAGTATATTTTTGTACGCCTAAAAGAGAACGTAGCCGACTTATAGCAGCCCAAACATCTCCTTTATAAGATTTTGCCAAAATATATAGACAATGTTTATTTATTGTTTTTATTAGATTAACAAATCTTACTGATGATAATTTACCATTCATCTGGTTTACTTGCTTTAACAGACATTCAACGATATTTGCATTATCGTTTAAAGATGTCACGTACTGATCTAACTTGTTCTTTACAAACCCATAGAATGTTGAATCATTATATTCTTGTCCCAAAGTGTTTGCTGTTTCTAATATGAATTTGTCTAAATCATCCATAGATTATTTGTTTTTACATGAATACATCGGAAATATTACTGAAGAACATAAGGTTTCAACAATAAAATGGTATTCATACATTCTGCGATGTTATATCATTTTTCAATTTTATCATGTCAATATGTAAATAGTGCCATTCCTAGATACATATAGAAACGGCACTACTCACGTAAATTACAATTTAGTGTAGTGTTCTGTGAATTTATATCCACAATGTGGACATTTATATTGAGCTTCAAAATATTGACCATTAGCCCAAGGGCTAGCATTACAAACAGTACCACACTTTGGGCATTTTGCTGTATGTTTCCGTCTTTTTAATGGGGCTGCTACCAAACCGTATACAGCAAGCCCAATTAAGATAATTACTAATATTTCCATGATATAAAATCACTTTATCTTTTATAAAACTTACATACAAAGTCTCTATAAATATGATCTGTTGCATCTGCCATCATCTGTTGCATTTCAGCAATACTTTTTGGTGTCGGATTCCTATTTTTATCATATTTATATGAGTAATTGCGTACTAACTCTACTTCTTTATTAATTGTCGAAAACAATTCGTAAATATTAGAAAAATTTGGATCGATTTCTGCTAACTTTATTGCATTGTCTAGCAACTCTTTTGCCTTATCTGCATATCGAGAGCCAGAAGGAAGTTCATTGTGATATAACCATGTACCTGGCAAATTGCTACCATATTTTTCTTGTTCAAGTTCTTCATAAAGAGCTATTATTTTCTCCTTCACTTTTTGTTCTTCCATATTTTTTATTTTTAATGATTTATATATTTCTCTGATTCTCAATGTTTTAGTTTGGCTGCAAACTATAAACATTAATAAACCCAATAATTATTACTTTCTTGGTATACGTAATTGCTTTACTATACATCTATTTCCACTATATATATTTATCACTTTTACAGATGAAGAAAATAGTGCATGAAACAATCAGCGTCTCTTTACTTTTCATCCAGAACCAATCTAAATCCTACAAGACAGTCTGACCCTAATGGTTTTCGTTTGCTAATCAAACAATCCGCAGGCAGATCTCGTGCGCAGCCTCCACAAACACTCCATCTATCTGTGGCAGCATCACCAACTACATTGTCGCATAGTTCATCCACATTGCCAGTCATATCATACAGTCCTAGTTCATTAGGATATTTTTTCCCAACTTCATGAGTAAGACTTATAGGAACACCATCACTACACCATGCAATTCTATTTACATCATCACTTCCTGCATATCTATATCCTTGACTGTTAATGCCACCTCTTGCTGCAATCTCCCATTCTCTATCAGTAGGCAATCTGAATTTCTTACCTGTTATTTTATTTAACTGCTTTATGAACTCCGTTACATTCTTTCTACCAATAATCATAGGATGATGAAGTTTTTTATTTTCCTTCATATTCTCCAAATACTGAGAATAACTCTCAAATCCCAGTCCCATTTGTGCACGTATAAAATAATCAACACCTCTGTCATCCATTACTGCATGAAATTCCTCATTCGTAACTTCAAACTTTCCAATATAGAACGTGTTGAAAGAAACTCCATTCAATATGCCACCTTTTACTTCAACCATATTGTCAACAAGTTGATTGATGAGCATACGTTGCCGAAACTTAGAATAGCCATAATATGACAATGACAGAACAGTAACAGTAGCGAATAGGCTTAAACAGACAGTCCGTACCACCTTGGCGATATTACGCTTTGCTTTTTTATTTGCTGGTTTATTAGCAACCGACACGTTAGCTTCACTACTCAAAAAGACACGTATGTCTTTCACGCTCTGCGGACGTACCAATCTGTTATCATCCATCATCCACACAACAAGCTGTTTAGTCTTTTTAGACACTTGTGGTATTGCCAAGGCAATGTGTTTGTCATCAGTGCTGTCCTCACGAATATCAGATAAAGAAGGAGGATTCTGATTCGTCAGCAACTTATATAGGGTTGCACCAAGAGCATAGAAGTCTGTCCACGGTCCAAACTTGTCGTAACTTTGCGCAATCTGTTCTATAGGCGCATAACCATTAGTATAGTATACACCTGTAGTTGTGGTTACGCCATCTGCCGAAGTTTGTTGCTTGCTCGCACCAAAATCAATCAGTTTTACAACATCATTCTTGTCAACCATTATATTTGCTGGCTTGATGTCGAGATGCAGCATGCCAGAATTATGGATTGCCTGTAAGCCATCCAGTATTTGGTTGAGATAATTGAGCACGGTCTTTTCTGCTAATGGAGTGTTAGTACGTGCTAAACGTGTGGACAGATTTTCTCCATCCACATAGTCCATAACATAGTATGCCGTACCGTTCTCCTCAAACAAGTCGTAGACTTTTACAATATGCGGATTGTCAAGACCACGTAGACGACGAGCTTCTTTCTTGAACTTCTCGCATTGCTGGTTAAAGCTAATAGTATTCTCACTGTTGCTTACACTCACCGTTGTGCTATCACCTTCACGTTGGCAAATGCCTTTCAGATAAAACTCCTTTATTGCACGAGTTTCACCAAACTGCACATTGGTAACCACATAGGTATTGCCGAAGCCACCTGACGACAAGTAGCTTTCGATGCTGTATGTTCCATGTAGGATTGTGCCTACTGGGAGCAGAGAAGGTGTATTTATATTCATAATCGAATGATTTATATCTTTTTAAACTACATTCTTTGTTCGTTCATAATGTCTTTTAGCAAAGACAAGTCTGATGACACGTAAATGCTGAGGAATTCGGTTGATGCACCAAAATTGAAATCTAACAGTATATAACCATTAGCACATTTATATAGATAAATATTATATGGATACTCTTCATATTTTGACAATAAACTACCACCAGTATAATTTCTGATGCTATTTCTAAAATAGTCTTGCAATCTATCATCTATCAGCCCACAGTCTACAAGCATCATTGTTGCACCACCACGTGGTCCGAATAATCCTATCACACATTTTTTGTCATAATCTGTGCTTATATAATTATCTTCTATCTTTAATTTTCCACTATATTTAACCCCAAAACTTCCAAATCTATCATCAGGCACATCAACATTACCTTGAGCTGTCAATGCATCATTTTCACTGAAAAGTCCGTAATTTACGAAATATGCACCTCCTTTACTTTCTGCAAGAAACATATCAATAAGGACTCTCACGTCTGTACCCGTATACTCTTTTTGAGTTGGTTCTTCTACAGGAACATTATCACTATAATATGCTGTTGTATCTTCAACCATCACTGTATCAGAGTCAGCATTAGCAGCAGGAGCCGCGGTATGATTCGTTGTATAATATCCTCCACAGTCTCTGAATCCAAGTATTCCAATGACTATAACTACTGCAATTACAAAAATTGAAATGATAATTTTTGAATCTCCATTAGATGATTCTTTATCATCTTCTTTTTTTACGTTAGGATATTTTCTTGTATTATTATTCCGAGAGTTTTTACGGTTACGTGTGCTTCTATTAGCAACGATAGTTTCCTCACCATCAGTTGTTTTTGTATTATTTTTAATAACCACAGTTTCTTCTGAAGGTTTGGCAGAAGCTGACTCAAGGGTACTACTACCAGTCAATGCATCTCTAAACTCCCTAACGCTCTGAATACGCTTCTTAACATTCGGACACATCGCTCCTATGACAACCTTGATAAGATTGTCAGGTACTTTCTTTTCACGAAGTTTGTTTTCTAACAGTTCATCATCACTAACGAGATCGGAAGCTGGCGGTGGCGTTTCTCTTGTGAGCAACTTATACAGAGTGGCACCAATGGCATAAACGTCTATTGTCGGGCGGAACTCACCGTTTCTCGCTCTGTTAGCTTGCTCAATAGGCGCATAGCCAACTGTTCCAAGACCAATAGTGGTGGATGTCTCTGGCTGTCCGTCATCGCCATAATGCTTGCTTAGTCCGAAGTCTATCAAGAAGACATGACCATCGCTACGACGCATAACATTGCTTGGCTTCAAGTCGAGGTGGAGCATGTGCTTTTCCTCGTGCATATAGATAAGCGCATCAGCTACAGACTTGATTATACTTACAGCCTCTTCTGCATCTACATAATGAGTCTTGACGTAATCGTTGAGATTCTGCCCATCAATGTAATCCATTACATAATAGAACGTGCCATTCTCGCTGAACGAGTCGGTGACACGAATTATGTTCTGGTTGTCAAGGCGTGAGAGGTTGTCCGCTTCTTTTTGAAACTTCTGGCAATAGCTTTGCGACAAGCTGCCGTCACTCATACCCGTTATACTTCCATCTTCGCTGCGAGAGTTAAGTTCCTTCATAAAGAACTCCTTAATGGCAACTTTCTTTGCAAGCTTTGTATGCTCGGCAAGATAAGTAATACCAAAGCTACCTTGTCCGAGAACTTTCTCTATCTTATATATACCTCCATGAAGGAGTGTTCCTTGTGTTAATTGTTGCATGATTTGTTATTAACTATTTATGTTCGGTATGTATATTCACCTTGACACTATCCTCACTTGAAACGTCTGGAGAATTATGCTTTCCTCCACAAAGGAAGAACGAAGTTGCGACAGCAATTATCGTTACAACCACAACACCAATAATCTCCAACAACGCTTTACGCTTATTGGGTTTGCGAAACTTTGGCTTAATCAATATCCCCTTTATCTTTGCATGCTGCTCTGAAGAAGCATGGCCTGTAGGCTCAGAAGAAACCACGCTGTCCTCCACCTTATCTATATATATAAGGTGTGCCGTATGGTTGTCTTTGTTCTCCTCTGTCACTTGACGGAGCATCTCAAGTTTATGCTCGTCCGAGACATTAGGCTTTGTGATAATGTTTAGAATGTTATCATCGGTTGACTGCTCGAGCATGCCATCCGAGCACATAAAGAAATAGTCGCCTGGCTGAATGTCTGTGAGATGAGCGATGTCTGCCTTTGCTCTATGCTCCTGACACGGCTGCATGGCACGAGTGATGATATTCTTCTGCGGATGATGCTTCGCCTCCTCTTCCGTTATCTCGCCTATCTTCACCAAATCGTTGACAAGCGAGTGGTCTTGCGTACGAAAAACAATCTGTGCAGGAGAGTTCTTTGAAGCAGGGCGCAACTGATATATACGGCTATCGCCGATATGTGCTACAGTAGCACCATTTGCGTGTAGACATAAGAATGTGAGCGTAGTTCCCATCTTACGCTCTTCGCCATTATCTTTTGCATCAAGTGCATCATATGCTGCGCTGAGTGCTAGCAGGAAGAGTTCGTCGCTCAATGCCTCGCCGGGGTGCCAAGCGGAAAGGACGACACGGCTGATGGTCTCACACACCGCAGCCGATGCCACCTCGCCTTTCTCATGTCCGCCCATTCCGTCGCAGAGGATGAACAAGCGGTCATCGGGCGTCGGCCTTCTCAATGCAGGAAAGAGAGAGTCTTCCTGATTAGCCCTTTGACCGAGTTCTTGCAGATTGTAAGCTTTTATCTTAAAATTCATACGCTATTACTTTTTGAATGTCAGTTCTGTATTGCCCATCTTGATGCGGTCGCCATTGTTCAGAATCAGCTGGTCTTTCTGTCCTATGACAGAACCGTTAAGATAAGAAGGATTCTTGTTTGCCCCGTTTCTGAGTACATGAAGGGTCTGTCCGCCCGCATTACGCACCTCTATGACGGCATGACTGCGACTCATGGTGCGGTCGTCCGTAGCAATCTGCACTGACGCAGATGACGAAACCGCCTTACGCCCTATAGTGTTGATGCCAATACATAGCTGATACGTTGCGCCTTTATTGTCTATGAGCATACCAACACTTGCTATAGGAGAAGATCCGATACGAGTTTCGTCGCCTCCAGACTGTTGCGCCGAGGCACTTACATATTGTGTTTCATCACCAGAAGGAGCGATGGGGTTAGGTTGCTCCACGTATCGCTGACACTTTCCCACGATATGCTTTTCCTTACATACGGGGCAGGTAAAGAATGCCGCATCTATGTTCGGAGCATCCTGCAAACGGAGCACCTTACCACAGGTGGGGCATTTTATCTTTATCTCACTCATTGTTACATCTTCGTTTATATTATTCTTACCACTTCATCACAGACATTGAAGATCGGCATTATTATCGTAGTCTTGCTGATCTTCATTGGCGTTATAAGAGAATGTGTCGTTCTCCTGCTGTGACTGTTGTTGTGCCTGATAAGCATCTTGGTAAATCGACATCTGCACATTGTCATTTGAGAGGTCGTAGACCTCACCTTCGTCTATCTGTTGGTTACGGTTCTCATCCACAAGAAGCACGTCAGCCACACCGTCCGAGTCCAAGTCCACAACGGCAGCCACTTCCTCACCATTGGTCAGCATAGCCGCTTGCATGGTCTGTCCGTTTTCGCCCTGTGTCTCGTATACGCCCAACACCTGCACCTCATTGGTATTGGCATTGCTGTCACTTGACTCATCCACCGTAGCTTGCACCTCAGGGCTTGGCGTTACGGAGTCAGCCCCTGCATGATTAGTATAGTCAGGCTCGGCACTTTCATCATTGTCCACCTTTACTGCCACTTCCTCTTTCTGAGCCTCTGCATGTTCCACCTTTTGAGGTTCTTTAGCCACTGGTTCTTCCGTTGCCTGCGCTTCCTCTTCTGGCTTCTGCTCATCAGCCTCTTTGTCATGAAGCATCTCCGTGGCTGCGTATGTGGTGCCACCGCCGACAACTCCGCCCATAACTGAAGCTGCAGCAGTTGCTACAACCTTCTTCGCTTTGTCCGACTTCTTTTCAGTAGCCTTGACGTTCTGTGTATGTTCAGCCTCATTGTTATTATTCTGCGGCTGCATGAATATTGTTTCTTCGTTGTTCATACCGATAGCTTTTATAGTTCTTTGAATTGATTCGTTTGATGCTGCAAAATTAGGAAGCTTTCATATTAATGCCTAAAGAAAATCGGCATCCTGTATGAAATGCCCCGATTGTTACATGAAATGTCAGTGAGTGTACTTACATCCACAAGCAAAGCACTGCTTGTTATACTCGATGGTCCTGTACGGAATAGCTCCAAACGGTCTTCCACAAGCAGGATTGGGGCACTTGTATTTCTTGGCATACTCATCGTCAAGGTCATGTAATTGTTGCTGGACTGTCGTCCCGACGCTTCCCTTTATGAAGAAATATACGGCAATGGACAAAGCAGCAACGATGATGACAATGCGTATGGCAGGGTCAATGCCAGGAATAAAGCCAAGGCACATACCAGACATGGACAATATGCCCTGCAAACGTTGCTTATTGGCAGACTTTGCAGCATTGTTCTGTATCTCCATTCTGCGCTTATCGTATTCCTCCCATACTGTTTTCATTGGTTTCAGCGAGAATGTCGGAACTTCTTTTTGCGAACCGTCTACGTCTCCTGTTGAGACATCAGACAATCTCAGTATTTGCTGTAGAGGCACAAGGAATTTCTCTTCTCCTAATTGCACACGGCTTGTCGGCGTGATTGCCTTACGGATAATCTGGTTGCCATCAACAAAGGTGATATTCTGATCTTTGATATTCTCAATGCTGATATCGCTTCCATTGACAGAAACCTTGCAATGCCGACGACTTACAGACAACGGTACGGTGCCTGCCTGACCGACATTAAACTCACGTCCGCCGACAATGCAATGCAGACGACGTGCGCCCTCTTCCCTTCCTATTATTATCTCCATAGTTTTCTGATTTATTCCACATTGATTTGTGTTCGGTTAGGAACACGTCCGACAAGGATATCCTTCAACTGCTTGAGCGCTTCCTTTGATATGCCAAGCTGAAAGGTGAAGTGAACCCCATCGGTAACAACGAGGCTTTGCAGCAAAGGCTGCACCTTATAAATATAGTTAAGATTTACAATGAAACGCTTGCCGATGCGTGCAAAAACAGAAGCACGCTCACGCAGACTTTCAGAGATAAACTGTTGCATATGACTAAGATTCATGCAGACAGATACCTTCTGTTTGTTGACAAGCACAATATTGGTATAATTGCCATCACCCTCCATATAGACAATCTTGGAGCAGTCAAGGCGGATAAGTTCGTCACGTGTATTTAGATACAAGTAGCCTGTAGCCATTTTAGCCATCTATTGTCACATTGCCTTCTCCAAAACAATGTAAGGTTAGTATTGAGATTATGGCACAAAAAAAGCGTGGAGAACCTACCTGTTGTCCATTCCACGTAACGAGGCTCTAGCAATTGCCTATCAAAGTTGAACAGACAACGTCAGAGCCCACGCCGATATGATAATCCTACCCGTGAGGTATATGTACGCAGAAACACACTGCATCCGTAAGGATACAATGATGGCTAACATATAACCACACAGGAATGAAAAAATCACACCCGGGGCATCTACCGTTGCTAAGTTCAAGACTTTGATTATTGTGAATTTGCTAGATTCGTTACGTCTCAAACAGAGCGTCAAGTAAACGCCTTTATTATGTCGTGCCTCTTAACCCACCCTTTCTCCTTTGTCATGCAGATGGGATAACCCGCAAAAAGGCTCGGCGTGGAACGAGGCATGGACGCATTAAGACTAAGCATACGAATACACGAAGCCAATTTGTCCACTCCAAAATTACTATATTTTTTGCGAACAAAAGAAAGGAAACAAAAGAAAATGTACAAACTGGCTAAAAAAAGAAGCCCCAAACAGCTTGTTGTTAAACTTAAAACCGTCACTTTCGCCGACGCTCCACAATTGAAATTAGCTTGCGTGACAGATTAAACGAGACTGCGCACCTATTGAGATGAGAGTTCGTACCAATTGATGCCAACGCATTAAACAACCCAAAACATGTAATAACCTGAGTTCGGGATAAGAAAGTCTTTATAAAAGTTGGTAATCTCAATAT
>ERZ1031020.569-NODE-569-length-12553-cov-8.948552_pt1 | contig 12553 bp, 16 predicted proteins | sample MGYA00517109_ERZ1031020 | MGnify/ENA primary metagenome ERZ1031020 (study PRJEB33719, sample SAMN04261270) | wastewater metagenome | biome: rural village; feature: human; material: feces | host: Homo sapiens | place: El Salvador | collected 2013-01-07 ... | reverse complement strand
GGTTACCCCACCCCTCCCCCCTGTCTGCTTTATCCCTTTACCGTGCTAAAGTGCTAAAGTGGTGAAGTTAGATGTGCCTAACAGTTAGGCATGACAAACAGTTAGTTTAGGCAAACACACCCCCGGTTGTCGCTGGTAAAAACTGGTAATTGCTGATTGCACCCGGTTGAAGAATTACCATAAATTACCATGTCCCATTTATGACCCATTTATGAAACGTGAATTTGCTTCATGTGTGAAATGAAAAAATATTGTCAATGCTCTATTGAAACCATACCCCGGATGTGGTATAATGAACGTGGGGAATAATCCCCAAAGGCAAAACAGACTACAATAGAAATGTGAGGTATTTACAATGAGTTTTGCAAGCAAATTTAACCACGGCAAGAAGTTCAATTTTGAGATTCCCAAAGAGTTCAAGTACGCTTCCCTGTCTGACCTGTACAACAACAACGGTGCAGAACACGTTTACCCGGTGATGGCTCTGTACTTCAATCACAAGAGCAAGTTCGGGGAAAACCCTGTTGCAGTCACCACGGCAGAACTGGTGAATCTGCCCAAACACTTGCAGGACGTGTGCAAGGAAATCGTGGCAGACAAAGAAGCGGTTGACGCTATCAACAACAACCAGTTCGGTTTTAAGATTCGGCAGTATGACCGCAACGGCAAACCGTGCTTCTCTGTTGAATGGGTTGACCTGTAAAAGGCGGTAACACTTGAATGTTTCGGGGGTGCTGGGGTGAATCCCACACCCCCGGTTTTGTTAGAGGTGTTTTCTATGATGGATAGAAAAAGAATTGGTTTGTACTGCAAGCATTTCAGAACCGATGTTTTGCACTACATTTGTTTAGCTGATTTTTGCCGGGATTATGGATTGAATTATAAAACAATTTGGGCGTTTGAAAATGGCAAATGTCAAAATATTAAATACCCGGTTTATTATTACAACGCCTGTTTTACCGAATACGACAAAAACAAATTTGTGAGGGGGTTTTTTGAATGTCTGTAAATCTGGCAAGTGACAAGTATAAAGAGTTAAGGGCAGAGGTTTCACGCATGGCAAGCATGGCAAACAAGCGGTTGAACCGTCTTGAAAACAACAATCTGACCATGTTGCCCGCCTATCAAGCATGGGAGCAAAACGGCTCTATTCGGTTCAGCGTAAAGGGCAAGGATTACAACCAGTTACAGGCGGAATTTTGGCGGCTGAAAAATTTCTTGGATGATAGAACCTCAACCGTTCGTGAAGCAAACGCATTTTTGCGGGAAATGGCAGAAAACACCGGGATTCAGTATCACGGTTTAGAGGACTTGAAAAACAAAAGTACAAGGTTCTTTGAACTGGCTGAAAAAATCCGGGAATATAATCAAGCCATTGGACAGGCGGCACAGGCTCTTGATTATCAAAAGATTTGGCAACAGATAAACACCGCTGTTCAGCAAGATGCCATTGATTTAAGTGAAGCGGTTTCCAGTGACGAACAGTTAGAAAGATTCCTCGATTTTATGAACGATGTGCAACCCGTTGAAGATGACAAAGAGGGTTACAGTTTAACAAATAGCAATTTTGATTTTGTGGAGATTTAACATGGTATCTGTCCAGAATTATAAATTGAATATTGCAGGGGAAACGGTTAAAAAATACGACCGTCAATCTAAAATATGGGTTGAATATTATAATCTGGAAAGTGCTTTTGATATTGAAACCACATCAACCGTTTACAATGAAAAAAAGTTCGCTTTTATGTATGAATGGACTTTCGGGATTGCAGACAGTAACGGCATTTGTTATGGCAGAACGTGGGACGAATTTATTGATTTGTGCAACCGTTTAAAAGAATTTTATGATTTGGGCGAAACAAAAAGATTTGTGATTTACGTTCACAACCTGTCGTTTGAATTTCAATTCATGCGTAAATATTTCAACTGGGTCAATGTGTTTGCAAGTGATGAAAGAAAACCGATTAAAGCCCTAACTGATTTAGGGATTGAATTTAGAGACAGCTATATTTTGAGCGGTTATTCTCTTGCAAAATTGGCTGAAAATCTGGTTTCCCATGACATTAAAAAGTTAATGGGCGATTTGAATTATAAGTTATGCAGAACAGCAGAAACCCCGTTGACTGATGAAGAATTAGGGTATTGCAACAATGACGTTGAGATTGTTCTTGATTACATCAATGAACAGATTGCACAATATGGTGATATTACAAAGATACCCTTAACAAACACGGGACGTGTCCGGCAGTTCGTAAAGAATAACTGTTTGCATACCAGCAAATCCCACAAAAAGGACAGCAAAGGCAAACGCAAACGCTACACCGATTTAATGAAAGAATGTTCGTTGGCCCCGGCACAATATTTGATGTTGAAACGGGTGTTTGCTGGTGGATTTACACACGCAAGCATGAAATGGAGCGGTCAATTATTGGAGAACGTTTTTTCTATTGATTTTACCTCTAGTTACCCTTATGTGATGTTGTCCGAAAAATTTCCCATGTCAAAACCGATTCCCATTGATGCAAGAACCGTTGATTTTTGGAAACTGGTGGATGACCCGGACACGGGTTTGATGTTTGATTGCAAGATTACCGGGTTACACGCAAAAAACACCTATGAAAGTTATTTGTCTGAAAGCAAATGCACCAACATTAAAGGGGGGATTGTGAACAATGGCAGATTGTTTCAAGCAGACGAATTGATTACTTCAATCACTGACATTGATTTGAAGATTATTAAAGCCTGTTACACTTATGAAAAAATTGCCGTTACTAACTGTTATAAATTCTATATGTCCTATTTGCCTAAAGCAATAATTGAAAGCGTTTTGACCCTCTACGAAAAGAAAACCACATTAAAGGGAGTAGAGGGAAAAGAGGTTGAATATTTGTTGTCCAAAGGTATGCTTAATTCCTGTTATGGTATGTGTGTAACTGACATTGTTAAAGAAGAAAATGTGTATAATGGGGAATGGGTAAAAACCCCCGTTGATTCTGAAATGCTGGACGAACAGATTTCTAAATACAATGACAGCCCAACCCGTTTTCTTTATTACCCGTGGGGTGTGTGGGTTACGGCATACGCAAGACGGAATTTGTGGACAGGAATTGTGAACATTGCTGACGATTATGTTTACAGTGATACCGATTCAATTAAATTTCTGAACTACGAACAACACACCGGGTTTATTGAAGAATATAACAGGCGGGTGGAGCAGAAATTGAAAAAGATGTGCGATTATATGCACATTGATTTTAACAGGTGTAAACCGAAAACAAAAAAGGGGGTTGAAAAGTTAATAGGTGTGTGGGATTTAGAGGGAAATTATGAGCATTTCAAAACGCTGGGCGCTAAACGCTATATGTATGAGCAAAACGGAAAAGTGCATATTACAATAGCTGGATTGTCAAAGCAAAACGGCGTGAAGTATTTGGAAACGATTTGTAAAGATAACATTGATATTTTCAACCACTTCAATAATGATTTGTACATTCCCCCGGAACACACAGGAAAGAATACACACACATATATTGATTCTGAAATGTCCGGGGAAATTACCGATTATTTGGGACACACTTGCAAAGTGGTTTCCCCGTCTGCAATCCATCTTTCCGAATGTGATTTCACGTTGTCTATTTCTAGGCAGTACAACAAGTTCTTGTGTATGCTTAGAGATGGGTATTTGTACACAGGAGAAAAGAGTATTTGATTTTTGTTCCATGTGGTATTGTTCCACATGGAACATTATGTTATAATAATGATAGAGGTGATTTGCATGAAATCAGTTTGTGCTATTTGTGGCAATACCTTTGAACATTACAAGGGCAGGGCGATGTATTGCCCTAACTGTCGGGGGGATATTGAAAACCTTAAATTTCCGATGGGCGGTTATAGAAAAGCGGCAGAATGGTTAATACAGGACAGGGCAGTTTTACGGCAAAAGAATCTTAAAAAGAAAACGATGCAAGAAGTAATTGAAATTGCGAACGAAACCGGGGAAAGCTACGGTTATACTGTTGCAAGAATAGAGGGGAGATTGTAATGCACTATTACAGTTTACAAAAGATACTGAAAAAGAACGCTGTTTATAACGTGATTTTCGGTGAACGTTCCAACGGTAAAACATACAGTGTTTTGAAATACGGTGTTAAAGAATACCTCAACAACGGGGGACAGCTTGCAATAATTCGCCGCTGGAAAGAAGATATAACGGGCAGACGTGCAAGCGATATTTTCAAAGCCTTACTTGCGAACGATGAAATAACAAAACTGTCCAAAGGAAAATTTTCGGGTGTTACCTATTGGGCGGGTAAATTTTATCTTTGCAATTATGACGAAAAGGGCAAACCCCTGTATAACATAGAACAGGATTGTTTTGCATATACATTTTCTTTGTCCGATACGGAACACAACAAATCAATCAGTTACCCGAAAATCAAGACAATCATGTTTGACGAATTTTTGACCAAACACGTTTATTTGCAAGACGAATTTGTTTTGTTTATGAACACTGTTTCAACGATTGTTCGTCAAAGGGAAGATGTTAAAATTTTCATGCTTGGTAACACTGTCAATAAATACTGCCCATACTTTGCAGAAATGGGATTGACCCACGTTCTGAAAATGGAACAAGGCACTATTGATGTTTACACATACGGTGATTCTAAATTGACCGTTGCTGTTGAATATTGTGCAAGCATGGAAAGTTCAAAGGCGAACAATTTCTATTTTGCCTTTAACAACCCCAAATTGCACATGATAACCGGGGGTGCATGGGAGCTGGATATTTACCCCCATTTGCCGATGAAATACAAACCGTGTGATGTGCTGTTCACATACTTCATTGAATTTAACGGGCAGTTGTTCCAGTGTGAGATTGTGCAAGTAGGTGAAACCATGTTCACATACATTCACGCCAAAACAACCGAATTGAAAAACCCGGAACAAGATTTGATTTATACCCTTGAATATCACGCAGAACTGAATTATAATAGAAATGTGTTCAAGCCTATTTCTAAACTGCAAGAACGCATTGCATGGTTTTTCAAGACAGACAGAGTGTTTTACCAGAATAATGAAATAGGTGACGCAATCCACAATTATATTAAAATCTGCAAGGGGGTTTAACCATGGATTACAACGCTATTGTTCAGACGGTTTCAAGTGTCGGTTTTCCCATCGTTATGTGTTTGATGCTCTATAACCAGATGTTGAAAACTGAGGACGTACACAAACAGGAGATTGCAGAACTTAGGAAAGCAATCGAAAACAACACGCTTGCACTGAACAATCTGACAACCAGAAAAGAGGTGTAAACAATGGCAAAGATTGACAAAAAATTTGACTATTTGTGTTTGGGTTCTGGGTCTAGTTTGTGGAATTTCCGGGACAAAGAAGCAAGCACCAAAGACAGCGTTATTTATATGCTTGACCGCTCAAACATTATGTTCAAATATCACGGTCTGCCCGACACTGTTCCCGCTGAGGAATTGGAACGCATTTTGCAGACGGGCGGCTTTACTATCTGGGGCAAAATCAACGGCGATTTGTACGCCCTTTATGGGGGTCTGGGTGGACAAGGTGACGTGTATAACCGTCCTACCATTGCAACAGTTGCCGTTCCCTATCTGAATTTCAATGCAAATTGGGATATTTCCAAAGATTGTGTTGTTATGAAAAATGATTCTGCAATGATGGGTTTACTTCCCCTGTACAGGAAGTATTGCACCCTTATGACCGAAAACGAAATCACTATGATTTTAGCAACGGTCAACAAGCGTTTGCAAACCCTCATTTCTGCAAACGATGATAGCACAAAAGCAAGTGCAGAAAAATTCATTTCTGATTTGTTTGATGGGCGGTTAGGGGTCATTGCAGAAACAAAGCTGTTTGACAGCTTGAAAACGTCCCCGGCAACGAACGCAAACACAACCAGCTTGAAAGACCTGTTTGAATTTGAACAGTATCTTAAAGCGTCCATGTTTAACGAAATCGGTTTGTCTGCAAACTTCAACATGAAACGGGAGCGGCTGACCGCAAACGAAATTGAAGCAAACACAGATAACCTTTACCCTCTTGTTGATGATATGTTGAATCAGAGAAGAACCGCTCTTGATTCCATTAACAAGATGTTCGGCACTGAAATCACGGTAGAGTTTAACAGTTCGTGGGATTATAGGGCGTTTCAGGGTGAAAGCATCCACAACACCGGGGATGAAGTAAACCCCGAAACTGACCCGGAAACTGACCCCGAAACTGACCCCGAAACTGACCCCGAAACTGACCCGGAAACTGACCCCGAAACTGACCCGGAAACTGACCCCGAAACTGACCCGGAAACTGACCCGGAAACTGACCCGGAAACTGACCCCGACACGAAAAAGGAACAGTAATGGCAACAATCTTTCAAATTAAAGAAGATTTAGCAAATACCGGGGACAAATTAACCAAATGTTCCGGGGTTATGTCCAACGTAATACAGGGGTGTGATTCAGCGAACATTTATCAAATGTCGGGGTTAATGTCCGCAATCATGCAAGCGCAATCTGTTTTAGCTGACGTTGACCAACAATTAGAAAAAACTGCAAATGATTGTGAAAACGGACTAGAAATCCTTTTAAGTGAATACATCATAGAGGTTAAAACACTGGATGTTGAAACCAAAGCAATCAATGAACAGTTAGGTTTTTTAATGTCGGATGTTCAGACGTTGCAACAGGCTTTTGCATTAACCGGGAATGCAGATTATGCGTTGTTTCTGTCACCTTATTCCGTCAAGGATTTGCACGAATTTTCGACCGGGTTTAATAAGTATAAACAGCAAGTGGACAAGATACAGACGCTTTCTGTTTATTGGGATTCACAGTTGATTATTAAAGAGAGGTGATTAAAATGGATTATACCACTATCGGAAAACTTAACCCCCATTTGTTTGCAAAGATTCAGGAGATTAACCCCGATTTGAAAATCTTTTCAGTTGTGACCCCGGAATTTCTGGATTCCGCTTATATGCTGAAATTCAGTTCCAGGATTTGCACCCCCGTTGTTCTGTCCACATCCATTGACAATATTGCCGGGATTGTGAACGCAATGTTTGCCCAAAAATGGGACACACTGTTTGACACGGTAAAGGCGGTTAATTCCAGCGTGGTGAATGCTGGGGAGCATATCACCGAAAAGACAGACAGCACCAACAACCCGGACGTTACCACCGAAATCACGGGACAGGTTTCCCCTTATGATTCCGCTGAATTTGCCAACAACGACAAGACCACAACCACGAACAAGGGAACAACCACAATCCACACCGACCGGGAATATACCCGGACAACCCCGAACGCAAACACCACAAATAATATTTTTCAATACTTGAAAAATAACCCATTATATGATACAATGTTTATGGACGTGAATAGCGTCTTAACACTGAACATTTTTGAAAGCGAGGTATAAACACTATGACTGTTCAGCAGATTCACACCCTTATGAACACGGTGACTTCTGAAATTCTGGGCAAGTCCGAGGTTGTTGCAGAGGATTTGTCTAACGTTGTGGACGTGGGCAAGGAACTGTTTTCCAACACGGACGTTGACAATTATGTGAAGTCCCTTGTGAACCACATTGGCAAGGTCATCTTTGTCAACCGTCCCTACACTGGTAACGTCCCCTCTATGATGATGGATTCTTGGGAGTTCGGCTCTGTTCTGGAAAAGATTCAGGCTGACATTCCGCAGGCTACGGAAAACAGTTCTTGGGAGCTGACCGATGGCAAGAGTTATGACCCGAATGTTTTCTACAAGCCCTCTGTTTCCGTCAAGTTCTTCAACAGCCGTGTCACCTTTGAAGTCCCCATGTCCTTTACCGAAAAGCAGGTAAAGGAAAGCTTCAGCAATGCGGCACAGCTGAATGGTTTCCTGTCCATGCTCTACAACGCCGTTGACAAGTCCATGACGGTTAAGGTGGATTCTCTGGTAATGCGTACCATTGACAACATGATTGCACACACGCTTCATGCTGAGTTCCCCACCGTCAACGATGGCAATTACAGTGCAGTTTCCGGCACTAAAGCTGTTAATCTGCTCAAACTGTACAACGCCAAATATAGCAAGACGCTGACCGCTGAAAGTGCTATCACTGACCCGGATTTTATCCGCTATGCGTCCTACATCATGGGCGTTTATGCTGACCGTATGGGCAAACTGTCTACCCTGTTCAACGTGGGCAAAAAGGAACGGTTCACCCCGTCCGATATGCTCAAGGTGGTTATGCTTTCCGATTTTGAGAAAGCCGCTTCCACCTACCTGTATGCAGACACTTGGCACAATGAGAATGTGAAACTGCCCACCGCCGAAACCGTTCCTTATTGGCAGGGTTCGGGGCAGGATTACAGTTTTGCTAACACGTCTGACATTCATGTGAATATCACGGACGGTTCTGGTGGTACGGTTGAGATTGTCGCCGCTGGTATCCTTGCCATCATGTACGACAAGGATGCAATGGGCGTTTGCAACACTGACCGCCGTGTTACCACGCAGTATAACGCAAAGGCTGAGTTCTTCAACAACTTCTACAAGTTCGATGCAAGTTACTTCAACGACTTGAACGAGAACTTTGTGGTGTTCTTTGTCGCATAACCAGCCGCCCAACACATAGCACAACTTCCCACCGGGGAGCAGGATTTTTCCCCTGTTCCCCGGTTTTTATTTTTGGAAAGAGGGTTTATATGCAAATCACATTATATAAAACCCCGTCAACGTCTAACACAATCGGGAAAACGCTGGACAGTGCAACCCCGTTTGCAAACGTTTTGTTGAAAGATAAAACCGATATTAAAAACCCGGTTTTGAAACTGAGAAGCGATGATTCTATTTTCGGGTTCAATTACTGCTATATCCCGAATTTTAAGCGGTTCTATTTTATCAACAATATTCGGGTGTTCCCTAACTCTATTTATGAGTTAGATTTATCTATTGACGTTCTGGAAACGTTCAAAGCTGACATTCTGAAAAGCAAAGGTTTTGTGAACCGTCAAACGGAATTTAATTCCTACTATAACCGGGATTACACAAGTGAAGTCCGCAAAGAAATTGATGTTTACAAGAGCGAAACCACGTTGAAGATTGATTCTAAAAACATGGTTCTTGTGACTGTCGGGGGGTGAATAAATTATGTCGCAGTATGTTCAGGGTGATAGTAATTTCAACATTACCAGTGCTAAAGCGGGAAACAATGCAATCACGCTTGAAAGCGGTGGTAGCACGAAAACTTATACCTCTATCCCCGTAACCACACATAGCAGTTTTTGGACAAGAGAACAAAGCACTATTTTTAGTTCTGGTTATGTTATCGGAACAGACCAAACGGGAATGAACAATTCCGCTGATTTGCGGGTTTTTGTCGGTAATTATGGGGATGTAAACGCCGAATGTATTGATGTTACTGATTCCGTAACCATAACAAAAGACTGGTCATTTTTTGAAATCACTATCAAAAATTTCCCCGATTCCGTCAAATCCAAATACGCACAACCCGTGGTTATTTTGGCAAAGGTTCAGACCACACCGACCACGGTTAAATTAACCCAAACTTTAACGGGGATGGAAAGCGACAAAACCGGGGACACGCTTCCCATCAATGAGGATTTTACAATCAATCTTTCTGTCCTTGCCCCCGTTGATGAATGGGGCAACCCCATTGACGGCGCAACGAAACCCCCGATTCAGAAAGTAACCTGCACCGTGGGAACGGTTTCGATTGACCGTGAAGCGGGTACGGCAACAATCACAGGCAACGCCACAAAGGACGTGGAAATTGTTGGTATTGCAAAAAATGTGATTGTGTATACCAGCAAGGGAACGTTTGAAAACTGCTCTTGCAATTACACTGACGGTGAAACGTTTGACACAAACAAACCTGTTGAAGTGGCCGCAAACCCCGGGTATTATTTCAGCGGCACTTATTATGTGATTTACCCGGACAATGATTCTTTTTCCCCTGTTCAGTTCACCGTTTCACAGGACAAAACAAAACTGACCTACACCCCGGACGATGCAACAGCGGGAAAAGATTTGTATTTGTCCAGCCGATACAACGCCGTTGAACTTCCCGCCCACTATGTTTATTTCAGTGATTCCGCACTGGGAACAGCGTCCTTTGTGAATTGCTCTTGCAATTATGCCAACGGCGAAAAACTGAAAGCTGACAAGGTGGTGACAATCACCGCTGACCCCGGATATTTTTTCCAGACAGATTTTGAATATGCGTTTGACGATATTGGAACAGTAACCAGACAGTTCACAAAATCCGCTGACGGTTCAACGCTGACGATTCCCACGCCCCCGGACGCAGATGTAAAATTGTTCCAGAAATATGAAGCAATTACAAAAATTGTTAGTATTTCCGGGTTCGTCAATCTGTATTCCCCCACCGCTGACGAATTACAGGCACTTTCTAAAGAGCGTTTCTATACGCTTTCCGCTGAAAATACCGTTGATTATGGGCAGTTTATCACCGCTGTTTATGTTTGTCCGCTGGAAATTCCCGCCGAAAATCTGGGCGATAAAGGCACAATCAACCTTGGAAAATTCAACGCCACGACAAAGGCAACGCTTTTGAAAAACTACCGTTCTAATGTTCCATGTGGAACAATCAGCGTCCCCGCCAAATATAACAACGTCTATGATTACATCAATACCACCTGTACCCTGTACATTCCGTTCTTTGCACCCATCGTTTTGCAGAACGATTTTGTTATTGGGCAGACCGTAACCGTTGACCTTGTTATTGACTGGTATAGCGGCACAGCGTCCTATAATGTGTCCAGCACCTTTAACAATGCCATTTTTGCAAGTGGTACGGCAAACATTGTTACACAGATACCCTTTATTCAAAAGCAGAACAACACCGTTGTCAACCAGATTTCCAACGTTGCAAATTACACCGTTGACACAGCACGAATTGAAGTGACCCGGAACAAGCCCTATCACGCAACGGGTTCTATTTTCGGAAAACCTGTCGTTGAATTTGTGACAATCGGGGATTTGGCGGGGTACGCTGAATTTAGCAATGTGGAGTTAATCGGCAACGCCACGGAAACCGAAAAAAAGAACATTGAAAGCCTGTTAAAATCGGGGGTGTTTATCAATGGCAATCCATGAATATAGCGTGAAAACACAGGGCAACACAAAAATTTCTGAACATTTCCGGGTTCGGGAATTTGCTTGCAAAGATGGGACTGATTCAGTTATGATTGCAAGTGAACTTGTGTGGACGCTTGAAAAAATCCGGAAACACTTCAACCGCCCTGTTATCATCAACAGTGCATACAGAACGCCAACGCATAACAAAGCCGTGGGCGGTTCGCCGTCCTCTAGGCATTTGCTGGGACAGGCGGCAGATATTCGGGTTAAGGATGTACCGCCGTCCACCGTTTACGCTTTCTGTTCGTCCCTGTTGACAACCGGGGGTGTAGGCAAATACGACACGTTCACCCATGTTGATGTGAGACAGAAAAAATCCCGCTGGGATTACACAAAAAAGAAGTAAAATTTTCCGGGTATTTTCGCAAGAAATACCCGGTTTTTTCTTGCAATTATTTTCCGATTATGGTATAATAAGCGTGGGGAAACCCACATACAAACATTATAAAATGAGGTGCTAAACATGAAGATTGAAAACATGATTTCCCGTGATGTTCGCAAGCTCTACATGAACAGTGTGGTTTCTGGTGCAAAGATTGACCGCCGTGAAAGCATGGGGAAAGATTTCCTCAACTACACCCGCCATTATACCAGCGGCAAGAATTTTGCATTGCGTACCGTCATCTATGCTATGAACGTTCTGACCCCCGCAACGTGGTATTCCATGGTTCTGGATTATCAATCCGCTGCCCTTGCTACCCTGTCCCGTACCGACATTACCGCACCTATTCGGGCATTCTATAACGGGATGTTCACCGGGTTACTGAACGTTCAAGATGTGTTCGATGAATACGATATTATTTAAGAGGTTCATAATATGAGCGTGATTCTGTTCCTGTTCTGGTTCTTTGCAACGCTGTTGAAAAATAGCAAATAAAGTTCACACCGGGGGTTGAATAAACCCCCGGATTATGGTATAATAAGTGTGGGGAAAGACCCCAAACAACAAGCTAAATGCAACAAGAAATGTGAGGTACAAAAAATGAAGATTACCGTTGATGTGTGCAAGTGCTTTATCAAGACCGTTACCGAAATGGGTGAAACCGTGTTCAAGCCTGTTCTGGTCATGGACAGCAGAACAAAGAAACAGGCACAGGAGCGTCTTTCCGCTGACCCCATGGACGAAATCAACAAAGGCAAGGTGTGTGATTGCGAACACCACCGGGTTTCCTTTGAAATCCCGTTCGCAGAGCAGAGCCAAATTCATGTGAAGCTGTGCGACACGCTGGGCATTGATGCAGACATTGTTTTCTAACCAGCGTCCCACCAAATAACAACAAGAACCGGGGGTGAATAACCCCGGTTTTTTCATTTCACACATGAAGCAAATTCACGTTTCATAAATGGGTCATAAA
>ERZ1031020.564-NODE-564-length-12592-cov-39.342347_pt1 | contig 12592 bp, 10 predicted proteins | sample MGYA00517109_ERZ1031020 | MGnify/ENA primary metagenome ERZ1031020 (study PRJEB33719, sample SAMN04261270) | wastewater metagenome | biome: rural village; feature: human; material: feces | host: Homo sapiens | place: El Salvador | collected 2013-01-07 ... | reverse complement strand
ATGTATATTTATAAACAAGCAAGTTGATATTTATTCACTTGCGAAACTTTAGTAATATATAATTGGATTTGTTCCCAAATATCGCTATCTAGCATGAAGTAGGGGATAGCTTTCTTGCTATCCTCTGCAAAATAGAAAAACAGATGTTTGATGCCTGGGGCATCAGCATATTCGTAGGCTTCGATTTTCACAATGTTGATGCCTTGCGACTGAAGAGCCGCAAGGAGTTGCTGACGTTGCTTTTTCGTAAGCTGCTTATACTTCGTATATATAGTATTAATGTCGGTATATCACCATTACAGCGTAAGGTTTTAACACATTAAGTATTTATCTTTGCATCCGAATTCTTAAAAAACAGAATTATGGAAACAAAGGAATACTTCGAAAAGGTGATGCAGGACTTTAATCAGAACCGTAGAGGTCGAAACCTGCGTCCTTGGCTGATTTTCACCAAGCTCTAACAAAAGAGTTGGAACTAAAGGCTGCTGCCTTGGAATCTGCTGTGGCTTCTTTGAAGGACGAGAGCAAGGCAATAATGCAGGAAAACTTAAAAAAGGTGCAACTACTTGTAATATAGTGGGGACGCTGTAATGGTGATATACTGTTTTTGCCCCACCTGTCCCTCCCCCGCGGGAGGGTCCTTAACCCACTCCCAAACCCTCGCCCTTTCCAAAAGGGCAAGGGATGTAACCGCCCTCCGGTGCTCGGAACCGCTTCGCTATAAGGTTGGCGGGGCATCAAAGCCCTCGCTATGGTTGTGCGGGATGGGACCGCCAGGCTGTTGCGGGGGGAGATCTAATGCTGCTTCAAAGCCCTCGCTATGTTGTGCGGGATGGACCGCCTGGGAATAGCAGTTTATAGTTTACAGTTAATTTCGTGGTTATTTGCTGATAACTTGCAGATTTCTTGTGATTTTCTTGGTGGTTTCGAGAAAAAAGCATAATTTTGGCGGCAAAGTTGAACGTTTAATTGAAATAGAATGGAACAGACTGTATTTAATCCTGCTCAGATGAAGATCCTGCAGATGATGTCATATATCAAGACTCTGCAGGAATTGGATAATCTTGAAAATGTTCTCTCTCGATACTTTGCAAAGAAGGTTGATGAGGGGATTGATGAGTTGTGCGATAATGGAAGTATAACTCTTGATACCATCGAGAGCTGGGGAAATGAGCATTTACGTACTTCTGGCAAATGAGAAAGATAGTTCTTGATACGTAAATCACCATTAGCCCGTATGGCGGTACCTATATAATATATTACCTTTGCATCCGTAATCAAAACAGTTTGATAATGGAAACAAGGGAATATTTCGAAAAAGTGATGCAGGATTACAACCAAAATCGTAAAGGTCGTAGCTTGCGCAAGTATTGTAAGGAGGAGGCAGTGGATTATGACTGGCTCATTGAGTTTAAGAAATCATATCGTTCAAATAAGCTTCAACCAGATGAAAACAAGAAGCTAGGCGAAGGTGAGTTTATCGCTTTGACAGTTGAGGAGAATTTTGTTCCCGAGAAGTTGAATGACATTAATTTTGGCGATTATACAGAAGATATACTCACCCGACTGATGGAGGGGGAGCAAGACTTCATGTCCCTAATCCCATGTAATTATAACTCGAACAAAAAGGTGAATGCCAAGGCTGCCTAATTGGCAGCTCTGGCAATACCAATTAATAATATGCTTTTTTTTGAAAAATTGTAGGATGTGCTAACTGCTGAAAATCAGTAGTTACGTTCTAACGGTGAATTACTAGTTGTGGGCTTATAGATTACTGATTTTGGGGGAATTGACTGATGAGTTGCAGATTTCTTGTGATTTTCTTGGTGGTTTCGAAGAAAAAGCGTAATTTTGCATTAGAGTATGAACGTTTAATATAAAGTTTATGGAAACAGCAATATTTAATCCGGTTCAGCAACATTTGTTGAAGATGTTTGCCTTTGATGGTTCAGAAGAAAGACTTTCTGAAGTGAAAACTGTTTTGAGTGATTATTTTCGCAAAAAAGCAGATGCTTGCTTAGAAGGTCTTTGGAATTCAGGGAAGCTGAATCAGGCAAAGCTTGATGAACTACGTCATCAAGACTTGCATACTATGTTGAAAAAGTAAGGTTTTATGGAAAGAATTTCCTGGTCTTGATGTTGTTGGCTTGGATGAATTCTTAAAACATTTATTAAAGATTAATCTTTAAACGAATTCTGAAGCTGTCTTTCGAAAACCTGCCTTCAATAGTCTTTACGCCCCCTTCGGTCCCCCCAGTTCTGGGGGACAGAAACCTAAAGGGTAAATCACCGTTAGCCCGTATGGCGGTACCTATATAATATATTACCTTTGCATCCGTAATCAAAACAGTTTGATAATGGAAACAAGGGAATATTTCGAAAAAGTGATGCAGGATTACAACCAAAATCGTAAAGGTCGTAGCTTGCGCAAGTATTGTAAAGATGAGGCAGTGGATTATGACTGGCTCATTGAGTTTAAGAAATCATATCGTTCAAATCAGCTTCAACCAGATGAAAACAAGAAGCTAGGCGAAAGGGAGTTTGTCGCTTTGACAGTTGAGGAGAATTTTGTTCCCGAGAAGTTGAATGACTTTAATTTTGGCGATCCAATTAATAATATGCTTTTTTTTGAAAAATGTTGGATGTGCTAACTGCTGAAAATCAGTAGTTACGTTCTAACGGTGATTTACAGTACATCGGTATCATTAAAGTGTCATAGGCGGTATCATTGGAGTGATATTATCAAATAAGTATATTAGAGAGAAACTTGTCCGTGCATCGTATGGGGATGAGGTATAAACAGAAAAGAGGGTGTGACTTATGTCATACCCTCTTTTCTGTTTATGCCCTTCTTGTCAAAACATTTTGTAGGTGGTGCGGAGCACTTTGAACTCAGTGCGGCGGTTCAGCTGGTTGCATATCTCCTGATGCTCCCTGGTCTGCTTGAGGATGAAATCCTGGGTGAGCACATCGTCTTCCTTCAGCCAGGGATATTTCTCCGTGAGCTTCCTGCGGATTGTCTTCGGGCGTTCCTTGCCATATCCCACAGGGGTAAGGCGATCTTTTTCAATGCCGTGAGCTATGAGGTAATCCACTACCGACTGGGCGCGGCGCTGAGACAATCGCTTGTTGTACTCGCTGTTGCCTTTGTAATCGCAATGGGCACTCAGTTCGATGGTTACGTGGGAATTCTCTTTCAGTAAGGCTACTAGCTTATCCAGAGCCTGGGTGCTGGTTGGCGTCAGGGTAGCTTTGTCAAAATCATAGAAGATGTTGTCGATGAGTACTGGGGCTGAGATGGAAGCCAGCGGGAACTGGAGCACGTACTCCTTGCTCTCCTTTGCCGAATCTATCCGCAACTCCTCCTTGTGGTTGAGGAATCCCTTGCAGGAAGCCATCACCAGATAATCTACCTCAGGATGGATAGGCAGCGTAAACGAACCGTCACTCTTCACAGGCAACTTCTTGTAGGTGCCGTCGTTGCCCACCACCGTAACCTGAGCGGCAGGAAGTTCGTAGCCGTCTTTTTCGTAAACCCATCCCTTCATTGTGGTGACAATCTCCGGATTATTGAAAGAATAGATATGGTCGTAGCCGCGGCAATCTTTTCTGTTGGAAGAGAAGAAGCCACGGTTGTGCGGTCCCTCGAAGGTCATTCCGAAATCATCTGCTTCTGAATTGAGGGGATAGCCGGGATGTGCTATCTTATACTGCTGGGTCTTTTCGTCTATTCGGGCAATGTAGATGTCGAGACCGCCCATTCCTATATGGCCGTTACTGCTGAAATAGAGGTCGCCATTGGGACGGAAGGTAGGGAACATCTCGTCGCCCGGCGTATTGATGGGGGTACCGAGGTTTTCCACACCTCCCAGACCTGAAGGAGTGATGCGCACATGCCAGATATCGTAACCGCCCATTCCGCCCGGCATATCGGAAACGAAATAGAGCCATTCGCCGTCAGGACTGATGGCAGGGTGGGCGTAGGTGCTCAAGGTATCCTGGGTGATTTCCAGCTTCTGAACCTTTCCCCAGGCAGCATCCGAACGGGAAGAGGTGACGATCTGGGCAAATCGGGGAGAGGCTGGATCGGTGACGCATTGGGTGAGATACATCTCCTTGCCATCGGGAGTGAAGCAGCAGGCTCCCTCATCATAGTCGGTATTCAGACCAGTGGCGATGGCTTCCGGTCTGCTCCATTTTCCCTTGTCGTCTTTTTCAGAATAGAAGATATCGCCAGCCTTGGTGCCGGTGATTCCGCTGAGTTCATCTCCCTGTGCGTCGTTGCGGGTGGAGGTGAAGTAGATCTGTTCGTATTCATCGCCCAGGAGCATCGGTGAATAATCGGCTCTTCGGGAGGTGAAGACATCCATCTTCTTTACCTGATATCTGCTTCCGGCTTTTTTCCAGCCGGGAGCCATTTGGGCTGATTTCAATCCGTTCTGGGCTAGGATATTGTCGGGCATGGAATCCACGAGGATTCTGAATTCCTTTTCTGCCTGCTTGTATTCGCCGTTTTTCAGGAGCAGACGGGCGTAAGCCAGACGGTCATCGAGTGAAGCCTGGTTATAGCGGATGGCATTGCGGTAAGCATTCACAGCCTTGGGGGTAGCATTGATCTTGTTGTAGCAGCGTGCCATCTTCAAGGCAAGCTTTCCCCGGTTTTCACGCTCCTTGGGAGGTGTCTTGGTGTAGGCTTGCTTGAATTGGTCGGCAGCATCATAGTATTCGCCTAAAGAAAGGAACTTTTCTCCCTTCTTCAGGTTCTTGTCAATGCCGCAGCTTATCAGAAGGAGGCAGCAGAGTGCTGTTATGATATGATGGAATCTGATATGCTTCATATTACCTCTATATTCGTGAATTTACATCTGTGAAAATGGCTGGCGATATTGGCAGCCAGATTTCCAGTTGCTGCAACCATAGGCGGTCTTGCCCTTGATGATGACGCCCTTGCCGCAGAGCGGGCATGGCTTGCCTACCATTGGGTCGGCTTCATCCTTTTTCTTGGCTGGCATCTTCTTTGTTTCAGCCTTCTTTGCCGCCGTTTTCTTCTTTTCCGGTTTTTTCTTGAGATCTTCCTCCGTCATGATGGTCACTCTTCGGCTGCTGTTATCCGATAGAACATCGATGACAATCTGGTTGATCTGCTCTTTCAAACCATTGATGAATTCGGCAGGATCGTAGGTCTTGTGCTCGATGTCTCGGAGCTTCTTCTCCCAGATACCCGTCAGCTCACAGCTCTTCAGGAGTTCCTCGTGGATGGTGTCGATGAGCTCGATACCTGTAGGGGTTGCCATCAGGTTCTTGCGTTGGCGGCGGATGTAGTGGCGCTTGAAGAGAGTCTCGATGATGCCGGCACGGGATGATGGACGGCCGATTCCGTTCTCCTTCAAAGCCGCACGAAGTTCCTCGTCTTCCACGAATTTACCCGCTGTCTCCATCGCACGGAGCAGGGTTGCCTCGGTGTAATACTTAGGCGGCGTGGTCCATTTTTCCGTCAGGGTAGGCTGATGGTCGCCCGATTCGCCTTTTACGAAAGAAGGGAGGGTTCTTTCTTCTACCACTTCCTTCTTGGCACCGTTTCCGTTTCCATCGCCTGCATTTCCGCCATCGTTTCCGTTGGCGTTATCTGCATCGTCGTCATCGGCATTCTTCGCATCCTTAGCATAGACTACTCGCCAACCTGGTTCCAGAATCTCCTTACCGCTCACCTTGAACTCTATCTTTTCCGGTTTGGGTCCGTCTTCGTTGATGACCTCGCCCAATACGGTGGTGGTAGAGAATTTACAATCCGGATAGAACACGCTGATGAATCGCTTGGCGATGAGATCATACACGTTTGCCTCCATATCGGTGAGTCCGGTTGGCGGAACTCCGGTAGGGATGATGGCGTGGTGGTCGGTCACCTTGCTGTTATCGAATACCTTCTTGCTCTTAGGCAACTTCTTGCCGGTGGCTGCGAGCTGCTGGATGAGCGGCAGATATTTCTGCTGACTGGCTATCTTTGCCTGGCTCACACCATTCAGAATCTGCGGACATTTCGGATAGATGTCGTCTGTGAGAAACTGGGTATCTACACGAGGATACGTGGTATATTTCTTCTCGTAGAGACTCTGGATGAGTTTCAGCGTAATATCGGCAGAGTAAGCAAACTTCTTGTTGCAATCCACCTGCAGCGAGGTGAGGTCGTAGAGATGAGGGGGTGCCTCGTTTCCCTTCTTCTTGCTTACATCGGTAACGGTGAAGGGTTTGCCGGCGATGGTGCTGAAAGCCTTCTCGCCTTCCTCCTTGCTGGTAAACTTGCCGCTGGTAGCCGTAAACTGGGTGTCGCGATAGATGGTGGCGAGTACCCAGTAAGGCTCGGAAACGAAGTTGTCGATTTCCTTCTGGCGGTTCACGATCAGGGCAAGGGTAGGGGTCTGCACTCGGCCGATGCTGAGCACCTGTCGGTTCTGACCGTATTTCAATGTGTAAAGTCGGGTGGCGTTCATGCCGAGAATCCAGTCGCCGATGGCACGTGAAAGTCCGGCTAGATAGAGCGACTGGTATTCTCCCTGGTCTTTCAGTTCCTGGAATCCCTGCTTGATGGCTTCATCGGTCATGGATGAAATCCACAGTCTCTTGACGGGGCATTTTGCCTGCGCCTTCTGCATCACCCATCTCTGGATGAGCTCTCCTTCCTGTCCGGCGTCACCGCAGTTGATGATGCTGTCGGCAGCCTGCATCAGTTTCTCGATGGTGGCAAACTGTTTCTTGATTCCTTCATCGTTGATGAGCTTGATGCCGAATCGCTGTGGAATCATCGGCAACGCCGAAAGGCTCCAATGTTTCCACATTGGAGTATAATCATCCGGTTCCTTCAGCTCACAAAGGTGGCCGAAGGTCCATGTTACTTGGTAACCATTACCTTCCATATAACCGTCGCGTGCCGTGGTAGCCCCGATGATTCGGGCGATGTCCTTAGCCACGCTCGGTTTCTCTGCTATACAAACTATCATTCTTTATTTTTATTTCTGTTTGCAAAGGTACAATAAAATAATGAGATAGCCATCATTTCTGCTTCTTTTTCTCATGGCGGGGAATAAAATATTCCACAAAAAAGGTCGCCCTGAAAGAGCAAAAGCTTCTTGTATTCAAAGCTTTTGCCCTTTCAGGGCGACCTTGCTGATTGTTATCTAACCCAGGGCGCTGCCCTGGGCTAGGAGCTTCTGCCCTTTCAGGGCGTGTTCGTATAAATCTGCGTGAGGTTACTCGTATTCCTGCCAGCTCTTGATCTGAAGCTGGTCCTGGCTCAATGTGCAGAATGCCTCGATGAAGGCGGAAGCCAGACGGGCATTGGTGATCAGAGGAATGTTGTGGTCGATGGCACCACGACGGATTCTGTAACCATTGGTGAGCTCACGCTTGGTGTGATTCTTAGGGATGTTGACGATGAGGTCGAACTTGTGGTCGGCAATCATCTGCATCACGTTAGGAAGATCCTTGTGGTCCTCATCAGGCCATCCTACGGCTGTAGCCTTCACGTTGTTCTCGTTCAGGAACTTCGCTGTACCGGCAGTAGCATAGATGGTGTAACCGTTCTTCACCAGCGCCTGAGCAGCGTCGAGCAGGGAAGCCTTCTCCTTGGCACCACCGCTTGAAAGCATGATGCCCTTATCCTTTGAAGGAATCTTGTAGCCGGTGGCAATCAAGGAGTTGAGCAATGCCTCCTCGAAAGTATCACCCATACAACCTACCTCACCGGTAGAACTCATATCCACACCCAAAACAGGGTCGGCGTTCTGCAAACGGGCAAATGAGAACTGTGAAGCCTTCACACCCATGCGGTCGATATCGAAGGCAGACTTATCTGGCTTCTGATATGGAGCGTCGAGCATGATGCGGGTAGCCGTCTCGATGAAGTTGCGCTTCAATACCTTGCTCACGAATGGGAATGAACGGGATGCACGGAGGTTACACTCGATAACCTTTACGTCGCGACCCTTAGCCAGATACTGGATATTGAAAGGACCAGAGATGTTGAGCTCCTTAGCAATGGCACGTGAAATCTTCTTGATCTGACGGGCTGTAGCGAAGGAAATCTGCTGAGCTGGGAAGGTCATGGTAGCGTCGCCAGAGTGAACACCTGCATACTCTACGTGCTCTGAAATACCATACTCTACAATCTCACCGTTCTGAGCCACACCGTCGAACTCAATCTCGTTGGTCTCTGTCATAAACTGGGAGATAACCACTGGGTACTCCTTGGAAACCTCAGAAGCTGCCTCCAGGAAGCGACGCAACTCGTCATCGTTGTGGCAAACGTTCATGGCTGCACCGGAAAGAACGTAAGATGGACGAACGAGCACAGGATAGCCTACCTCGTCGATGAACTTCTGAACATCCTCCATAGAGGTGAGGGCGCTCCACTTAGGCTGGTCGATGCCCAACTTGTCGAGCATGGCAGAGAACTTACCACGGTTCTCGGCACGGTCGATGTTCACTGGAGATGTACCCAGAATTGGCACAGACTGGCGATGGAGCTTCATAGCCAGGTTGTTTGGAATCTGACCACCCACGGAAACAATCACACCACGTGGTGACTCCAGGTCGATGACATCGAGTACACGCTCGAATGAAAGCTCATCGAAGTAGAGACGGTCGCACATATCGTAGTCGGTAGATACGGTCTCTGGGTTGTAGTTGATCATAATTGACTTGTAACCCAACTTGCGGGCTGTATTGATGGCATTTACTGAACACCAGTCGAACTCTACGGAAGAACCGATGCGGTAAGCACCCGAACCGAGAACGATGACAGACTTCTCGTTCTTGTAGTAGTTGATGTCGTAACCCTCTACGGCGTAAGTCATATAGAGATAGTTGGTGAGGTCAGGATGCTCGCTTGCCACAGTAGGGATGCGCTTTACGGCAGGAAGAATGTTCAGCTTCTTACGCAGAGCACGAACTGCGAGCACCTCCTTCTCCATGTTGGTATCCTTGGTCTTCAATACGAAGCGGCCAATCTGGAAGTCAGAGAAGCCCAATACCTTAGCCTCGCGCAATACCTCGGCAGGAATCTCCTCCAGAGTATTATATTCAGAAAGCTTGTGCTTGTAATCTACGATATTCTTCATGCGCTCGATGAACCAAGGGTCAATCTTGGTCAACTCCTCGATGCGCTCGATGGTGTAGCCTTCCTCCAAAGCCTGGGCGATGGCGAAGATACGGAGGTCGGTAGGGTTGGAAAGTTCCTCATCCAGGTTATCAAACTTGGTGTGGTCGTTGCCAACGAAACCGTGCATTCCCTGACCAATCATACGGAGACCCTTCTGGAGCATCTCCTCGAATGAACGGCCGATAGACATGATTTCGCCTACAGACTTCATGGAAGAACCAATCTTGCGGCTTACACCGGCAAACTTGGTAAGGTCCCAACGAGGAATCTTGCAGATCATATAGTCGAGTGATGGAGCCACATAAGCTGAGTTAGGAGTACCCATCTCGCCAATCTGGTCGAGTGTATAACCGAGGGCAATCTTGGCTGCAACGAAGGCGAGCGGATAACCTGTAGCCTTAGATGCGAGGGCAGAAGAACGGCTCAAGCGAGCATTGATCTCGATGATACGGTAGTCGTTGGTCTCAGCGTTGAAAGCATACTGGATGTTGCACTCACCCACGATGTTGAGGTGACGCACGCACTTCACGGCGATGTCCTGCAACATCTTCACCTGCTCGTCGGTGAGAGAACAGGTAGGAGCCACAACGATAGATTCACCGGTGTGAATACCCAGTGGGTCGAAGTTTTCCATAGAGGCAACGGTGAAGCAACGGTCGTTCGCATCACGGATGCACTCGAACTCAATCTCCTTCCATCCCTTCAGGCTCTCCTCAACGAGTACCTGAGGTGCGAAAGTGAAGGCAGATTCAGCAATCTCCTTGAACTCCTCTTCGGTCTTGCAGACACCAGAACCGAGACCACCCAGCGCATAGGCAGAACGGATCATGATAGGGTAGCCGATGTTGCGGGCTGCAGCCACAGCCTCCTCCATGTTCTCGCAAGCGTGGCTTACAGGAACCTTGAGGTCAACCTTGTTGAGCTCCTTCACGAAGAGGTCGCGGTCTTCCGTGTTCATGATTGCCTCTACCGAGGTACCCAATACATCCACACCATACTCCTTGAGTACACCGCTGAGGTAAAGCTCTGTACCCACGTTCAAACCAGTCTGACCACCCCAAGCCAGCATAATGCCGTCAGGGCGCTCCTTCTTGATAATTTCAGTTACAAAAAAAGGTGTCACCGGCAAGAAATAAACCTTGTCAGCAATACCTTCACTCGTCTGAATTGTAGCAACATTAGGATTAATGAGGACAGAACTAATACCCTCCTCACGCAGCGCCTTGAGAGCCTGCGAACCGGAATAGTCAAACTCACCTGCCTGGCCGATCTTCAAAGCACCGGAACCCAGAACGAGGACTTTCTTAAGCTGTTTCTTCATCATGTTATTTAACTATAAGTTTATTCTTAATAATAAAAAGTCTCTTCTGAAAATGTCTTGTTTAGTATCTATTTAGTTTCTTAGTCAGATTACTACGGAAGATACACTATTTCTGGCAGCAAAGATACGTTAAATATCTGAATCATCCAAATTTTCTGCCATTCTTTACAGTTAAATAACATCAATTATTTAAAAATCCTTTCGGGATTGTCTCATTTCTGCTATTTTTTTGTTACTTTTGCAGCGCCTACAGAAAATGTAGCAGAATGTTTCGATAATAATAAAACAATAGCTAACAAGAGTATTATAAAACAATGAAAGTCGGATTATTCGTCCCTTGTTATGTGGATGCTTTATACCCTGAAGCGGGTGTGGCTACATACAAGTTACTAAAGCACTACGGACTGGATGTCGGTTATCCCGAAAAGCAGACTTGCTGTGGTCAGCCGATGGCTAACGCGGGTTTTCAGGACAAGTCGGAGAAGGTCATAGAGACATTTGATGAGCTGTTCAAGGATTACGATTACATCGTAGCTCCTTCAGCTTCATGTGCCGCTTACGTTAAGGTGTATTACCCTAAGATTCTGGAGGGTAAGCACGAGTGTATTTCATCCAAGAAGATCATGGATGTTGTGGAGTTCCTTCACGATGTGCTGAAGGTGGATCATGTGCCGGGCAAATTCCCACACGTGGTGAGTGTGCACAACAGTTGCCATGGTGTGCGGGAACTGGGCTTGTCGTCTCCATCTGAGCGGCACATCAAGCCATTCAACAAGATTATCGACCTGTTGAATATGGTGGAAGGCATTACCATCCACGAGCCGGAGCGCAAGGATGAGTGCTGCGGATTCGGCGGTATGTTCTCTATCGAGGAGCCGGCCGTTTCTACCCGAATGGGAGAGGATAAGATCAAGCGCCACATGGCTACGGGTGCCGAATATGTCACCGGACCGGATTCTTCCTGTCTGATGCACATGGCGGGTATTGCCAAGAAGGAGAATATGCCGATCAAGTTTATCCATGTTGTTCAAATTTTAGCTGCAGGATTATGAGTACAGAACATTCCAAGAGAGCTGCGAAGTTTACGCAGAACGTAGAGAAGACCACCTGGCACGACGCTACCTTCTGGTCTGTTCGTCAGAAGAGAGATAAGATGGCGCAGGAACTTCCTGAGTGGGAAGACCTCCGCGAGCATGCGTCTGAAATCAAGATGCACACCATTACCCATCTTGCCGATTACCTCGATATGTTTTCCAAGAACCTGGAGAGCCGTGGGGTGAAGGTGCACTGGGCAAAGGATGCACAGGAGTTCAACGAGATTGTGCTCGGTATCCTGAAGGATCATAACGTGAAGAAGATGGTGAAGTCGAAGTCGATGCTCACTGAGGAGTGCGAGATGAATCCGTATCTGGAGAAGCACGGCATTGACGTGGTGGAGACCGACCTGGGTGAGCGCATCATCCAGCTCCTGCATCAGAAGCCAAGTCACATCGTGATGCCTGCCATCCACCTGAAGCGTGAGGAAGTGGGACAGATGTTCGAGGAGAAGGGAATCTCCAAGGAAATCGGAAACTACGATCCTACTTATCTGACCCGCTGCGCCCGTCATCATCTCCGCGACCAGTTTATGGAAGCAGGAGCTGGTATGACCGGCTGCAACTTCGGCGTGGCTGCCACGGGTGATTGCGTGGTCTGCACCAACGAGGGTAATGCCGATATGACCACTTCCATGCCTAAGCTCCATATCGTAGCGATGGGTATTGAAAAACTGGTTCCTGATTATAAGTCTTTGGCTGTATTCCAGCGCCTGCTTTGCCGCTGCGGTACAGGTCAGCCTACTACCGCCTTTACTTCTCATTTCCGTCAGGCTCGTCCGGGTGCCGAGATGCATGTGGTATTGGTGGATAATGGCAGAAGCGATATTCTCGCCGACAAGGACCACTGGCAGACCTTGAAGTGCATGCGCTGTGGAGCCTGCATGAACACCTGTCCGGTTTATCGCCGTTCAGGCGGATACAGTTACACCTATTTCATTCCGGGTCCTATCGGTGTGAACCTGGGAATGCTGAAGAATCCTCAGAAGTACAGCGACAATGTTTCAGCCTGCACCTTGTGCT
>ERZ1031020.551-NODE-551-length-12838-cov-6.521004_pt1 | contig 12838 bp, 8 predicted proteins | sample MGYA00517109_ERZ1031020 | MGnify/ENA primary metagenome ERZ1031020 (study PRJEB33719, sample SAMN04261270) | wastewater metagenome | biome: rural village; feature: human; material: feces | host: Homo sapiens | place: El Salvador | collected 2013-01-07 ... | reverse complement strand
TACGACGGCACGAACTACTGCGGGTTTCAGGTGCAGCCCAACGGGCGGAGCGTAGCTGCTGCGTTTCAGGACGCTCTGGAGGCGGTGCTGGGCTGTCGGCCCGACATCAAGGGCTGCAGCCGCACCGACGCCGGCGTCCACGCGCTGGGCTTCATGCTCAACTTCCACGCCGACACCCGCATCCCGGCGGCAAAGCTGCCGCTGGCGCTGAACCAGCACCTGCCCCCGGACATCCGGGCGCTGGAAGCGCGGGTGGTGCCGGACGATTTCCACGCCCGCTATGCGGCCCACACCAAGACCTATCTCTACCGCATCCACAACAGCCCGATCGACTCGCCCTTTGCCGCGCGGTATTACACCAAAGTGCCGGGGCGGCTGGACGCGGACAGGATGCAGCAGGCGGCGCAGTATTTTGTGGGAAAGCACGATTTCCTCGCCCTCTGCGCCTCGGGCAGCTCGGCTGCGGCTCACGGCGACACCGTGCGCACCATCACGGCCTGTGACGTCCGGCGCCGGGGCGACGACATCGACATCACGGTGACGGCGGACGGCTACCTCTACAACATGGTGCGCATCCTCGCAGGAACCCTCTGTGAGGCCGGCGCGGGGCGTCTTGCGCCTGAGGCCGTGCCGGGCATCCTCGCCAGCCGCGACCGCAAAAACGCCGGGCCGACGCTGGCGGCGAAGGGGCTTTTCCTCAAGAGCGTGGACTACGACACGCCCATAGAATAACGCAAATACGACCGATGCTCCCGGAGGGAAAACGCCCCTTTGGGAGCACTGTCATTGCACGAAGGGACAGGAGAGTATGAGAAAAAGACAGCGCGGCCCCCGGCCTGTGTCGGACGAGCCGCTTTCGGCGGGCCGGGTCGAATACCTCGAGCAGGCCCGCGAGCGGGTGCGGAACCGGCGCATCCGCCGCACGGCACTCATCGTCGTGGCGCTGACGCTGGTGGTGCTGTTCACCACCGGCATCGTGGGCAGCTCTGTTGCCATGGCCAAGGACTGGGCCGACACCGCCCGCATCCTGCTCTTCCCCGGCACGGGCTGGCCCCAGCAGACCGGCGTCATGGAGGTGAAACAGCTTGCCGCCATGAACAGCAGCTTTGTGGAGCTGGGCGAGGAAGGGTGCGTGGTCTGGTCCCGCACCGGCACCCGGCTCAACTCCATCCAGAGCGGCTACGCCCGCCCGGCGCTGGCTGCGGGCAAGAACCGCTTTGTGCTCTACAACCGCTCGGGCAATGAGCTGCGGGTGGAGAGCCGGACCCAGAATCTCTACACCAAGACGATGGAGAGCAGCATCACCCTCTGTGCCATGGCCGACAACGGCACGCTGGCCGTCGTCACAGAGGACCCCGGCAGCGCGGCCCGGCTTCGGGTCTACTCGTCCTCAATGGAGCAGCTGCTGAGCTGGAGCCTCACCATCGCCGACGGCACCCCGCTGCGGCTGGCCTTTTCGCCGGATGGGCGGCGGCTGGCAGTGGCGGCGGTGACGGTGAACGGCGGCCAGATGGTCACGAATTTCTATGTCGTCACCCTGGCGCAGGGCGACCCCCTGCTGGTGGGCAGCGGCAGCGGCGCGGCTCAGTGGCTGAGCTGGACCGGTTCCCAGAGCATCCTGGCTGTCTGCGACAGCCGCGCTGTCCTCTACAACGCATCGGGCGGAGAGCGGGCAGCCTATGACTTTACCGGGCAGACCCTCCGCGACATCTCGGTGGACGCTTCGGGCAATACTGCCCTTCTGCTGGCCTCCGGCCAGCTCTGTCAGGCCGTGATGCTGGGCCGTGACCTCGGTGTCGAGAACACCACGCAGGTGCAGGCGTCCAACCGCATCGTCCGCTCCGGTGCGCAGTTCTATCTGCTCACCGACAACGGCGTGGAGTGCCTTTCCACCGACGGCACCTCCCAGTGGACCCAGAGCCTTTCGGCCCGCCCGCAGGGTCTGCTGGCCGACCGCAGGCAGCTGCTGGTCTTCTGCGGCAATACGGTGCAGATATTGACCCCGCCCGCGGCGGAAAATAACGCGCAAAGCAATACATAATAAGGAAAACAAGATATGTTCAAGAATCCGTCATTTCTTTTTGATATAGTATGTACCGTGGTCTGGCTGCTTCTGGCTGTGCGCTATGCCCGCAAGGGCTTTCTCGCAGCCAGTGTCCAGCTGGGCGGGAATGTCTTCAGCCTCGTGGGCGCCCGGGTCTTTTCGGGCTGGGCCGCTGCCGAGGTGTTCCAGCGCTTTCTGGCCGGGAGCTTCCGTACCCAGATCGCCGAGAGCATCTCGGCCGGAGGGGTCGTGGACCTGACCGGCATCGCGGACAAGTACGCGGGCTTTCTGCCCGAGGGCTTCCGCGCCTCCATCGTGGAGACCTGCGAGCGCTCCATCTCGGCTGTGCTCAGCGACAACGCCGTGGTGCTGGCGGACGCCATCGTCCAGAAGGTGCTGGCTCCGCTGCTCACGCCGGTCATCTCGGTCGTGCTCTTTTTCGTGGCCTTTGCCCTGCTGCGGATGCTGGTGAGTATGCTGGTCACCGTGCTGGGCCTCGTCAACCGGCTGCCGGTCATCGGCACCGTCAACCGCTGGCTGGGCTGGGTCACCGGCTGTGTCGCCAGCACCATGGACATCTATCTGATGCTCTGTGTGGTGTGGGCCGTCATCGTCATCACCGGCGGCAATCTGACCGTCCTGAACGATACGGTCATGAGCGGCAGCCTTTACTATAAAGCATTCAATCTGTTCAACCCCTTCCTGTAAAAGGAAGCTTTAGGAGGAACCTATATGGTCTGCAATCGCTGTCAGAAACGTCCGGCCATCATCTTCGTCCAGCGGATGGAGAACGGCCAGATGAAAAATGAGGGCTTTTGCCTGCACTGTGCGCGTGAGCTGCACATCAAGCCGGTGGAAGACCTGATGAAGCAGTTCGGTATGTCCGACGAGGACATGGATAACATGGAAAACCGGATGGAGAGCATGATGGATGAGATGGGGGACGCGAACCCCCTCTCCCTCATGATGAATATGGGCCAGCCCATGGGCGGCGAGGAGAACGAAGGGGACGACGACCTTGTCCCCGGCTCCAGCGCTACCTTCCCGCTGGGCGTCAAGGCGGAGGGCGATGCCGGAAACAGCAAAAAGGCCCAGAAGAACGGCAAGAAGCCGCCCCGCCGCAAATTCCTCGACACCTACTGCGAGAACCTGACCCGCAAAGCCCGGGAGGGCAAGCTCGACGACATCGTGGGCCGCGACCGCGAGATCTACCGCACCATCCAGATCTTGAGCCGCCGCCAGAAGAACAACCCCTGCCTCATCGGTGAGCCGGGCGTCGGCAAGACGGCCATCGCCGAGGGCATCGCGGAGCGCATCGCCAAGGGCAATGTCCCTGTGGGCCTGAAGGATAAGGAGATCTTCCTGCTGGATCTGACCAGCCTCGTGGCCGGCACCCAGTTCCGCGGCCAGTTCGAGCAGCGGGTCAAGGGCCTGCTGAGCGAGGTCAAGGCCGCCGGCAACATCATCCTGTTCATTGACGAGATCCACACCATCACCTCCGCCGGTGAGAGCGAGGGTGCCATGAACGCGGGCAACATCCTCAAGCCCGCCCTCTCCCGCGGTGAGATCCAGGTCATCGGCGCCACCACCTTCAACGAGTACCGCAAGTATATCGAGAAGGACCAGGCCCTCGAGCGCCGCTTCCAGCCTGTCCGCGTGGAAGAGCCCAGCGTGGCCGATACGCTGGCCGTCATGAACGGCATCAAGAAGTATTACGAGGAGCACCACCATGTGCAGGTGGATGCCGATGTGCTGAGCGCCATCGTCACCCTCAGTGAGCGGTATATCACGGACCGCTACCTGCCCGATAAGGCCATCGACCTGCTGGACGAAGCCTGCGCCTGCTGCAATCTCGCCCACCCGGTCATCTCGGAGTATCTCGAGATGCAGAAGGAGCTGGACGGCCTCAGGCAGGAAGAGGCGGACATGGAGCCCTCCGACGTCAATGAGGCCATCGACTACGAGCAGGTGGCCGAGCGGAAGACCCGCATCGCCAAGCTCGAGGCAGAGCTGCCCGCAAAGCAGGCTGCTGCCAGCGAGATAAAAGTGACCATGGACGATGTGGCCAAGGTCATTGAGCTGTGGACGGGCATCCCGGCGGTGAAGATCCAGGAGACGGAGTTCGTCAAGCTGGCCGGGCTGGAAGCCGAGCTGAAAAAGAAGATCATCGGTCAGGACGAGGCCGTCCATCTGGTGGCACAGGCCGTCAAGCGGAGCCGCGCCGACCTGTCGGGCCGCCGCCGTCCCGCAAGCTTCATCTTCGTCGGCCCCACCGGCGTCGGCAAGACGGAGCTGGTCAAGCAGCTGGCAAACCAGCTCTTCGACGGCCCCGACCCGCTCATCCGTCTCGACATGAGCGAGTATATGGAGAAATATGCGGTGTCCCGCATGATCGGTTCGCCTCCGGGCTATGTGGGCTACGAGGAGGCCGGCCAGCTCACCGAAAAGGTGCGCCGCCGCCCCTACAGCGTGGTGCTGTTCGATGAGATCGAAAAGGCCCACCCCGACGTCATGAACATCCTGCTCCAGATCCTCGACGAGGGCAAGATCAACGATGCACAGGGCCGGACGGTGGACTTCTCCAATACGGTCATCTGCATGACCTCCAACGCCGGCAGCAGCGACAAGACGACCTCCGGCCTCGGCTTCAACAAGAGCGAGGAGCAGCTGAGTGAGGAAAAGACCCGCAAGGCTCTGAGCCAGTTCCTGCGGCCTGAGTTCCTTGGCCGCGTGGATGAGGTCATCGCCTTCAAGCCGCTGAGCCAGCAGACGCTGGAAGGCATCGCGGCTCTCATGCTGGATGAGTACAAGCCCAGCATGGAAGCCAAGGGCATCGCCTACAGCTGCACTCCGGCGGCTCTCTCTGCCCTCGTGGCCAAGAGTCAGGGCGGCAAGTTCGGCGCCCGCGACCTGCGCCGCGTCATCCGCAAGGCTGTGGAGGACCCCGCCGCCGAGCGCATCATCGACGGCACCCTGAAAGCGGGCGGCAGCCTGACGGTGGATGCCGAAAACGGTGAAGTTATCTTGAAGTAAAGCAAACAGAAACGGCACTCCGAAGCAGTTCGGAGTGCCGTTTGTCATAGGCAGACTTAGTCGAGGGAGACCGGGAACTCGGGCTTGTTGGCCATACGGGCATTGGTGCGGCCCTCGGGGATGATCTCGCCGGCGGCGGTCAGCGCCAGCTTGGTGAGGGTGGGGCCTGCCAGCTCATACACCAGCACCGAGAAGAGCACGACGTTGCGCACCATATGGCCGTCGGAAAGCTCAGCGGCCTCGGCTGCCATGCCCAGCGCCACGCCAGCCTGCGGCAGCAGGGTGATGCCGAGGTACTTCTGGATGTTGCGGCTGCAGCGGGTGGCCCGGCCGCTGACGAAGGCACCGGAAATTTTGCCCAGAGAGCGGAAGGCGATGTACACCACGCCGATGAGGAGCACCAGCGGGTCGGAGAGGATGTTCAGATCCAGCTCTGCACCGCTGAGCACGAAGAAGAGGATGCTCACCGGCGACACCCAGCGGTCGAGGCGGTCCATCAGCTCATCGGAAGTGGGGCAGATGTTGCAGAACACCGTACCGGTCATCATGCAGACCAGCAGCAGCGAGAAGCCGCAGTGTATCGGCCCGATGTCGAAGGTGACCATGGACAGGCCCACCGTCAGCAGCACGAAGGCCACGGAAAGGCTCATGCGCTTGGAGCGGGAGTGAAAATAAATTTCCAGCTGGTTGAGTGCGAAGCCCGCCGCAGCGCCCAGACCCAGCGAGAAGACGATCTCCACCACCGGCTCCACCAGAATACTGATGGCGTCGATGCGGCCCTGCTCGAGGGCGTTGGCAATGCCGAAGGAGGCGGAGAAGAGCACGAGGCCCACGGCGTCGTCGAGGGCGACCACCATCAGCAGCAGGCGGGTGAGGGGGCCGTCGGCCTTGTACTGCTTGACGACCATCAGGGTGGCGGCAGGGGCCGTGGCTGCTGCGATAGAACCCAGCGTGATGGCCGAGGCCATGGAGATGATGTCGGGCCGGATGAAGTGCAGGATGACCAGCGCCGCATCCACGAGGGCGGTGGTCATGACGGCCTGCAAAATGCCGACCGTGATGGCCTGCCTGCCCATGCTCTCAAGAGTCGAGAGACGGAACTCGTTGCCGATGACGAAGGCGATGAAGCCCAGCGCCACCTGGGTGATGATGGACAGGCTGTCCACCTGCTCGAGGGTGCCGAAGCCGATGCCAAGATTACTCAGGCTCAGACGCCCCAGAAAGAAAGGCCCCAGCAGCAGGCCCGCCAGCAGATAAGATGTGACCGCCGGCAAATGGATCGCCTTTGCGAGGCGCGACATCAAAAGACCTGCGATGAGCGCCGCGGAAAGGCAGATGAGAAGCTGTTCCATGCGATATTGCGGGCAGCAGCACGATACCGACGCGCAGCCGCCCTTTCCTCCTTTTTCTCAGTCAGGCGCGTTTCCTTGCCGCTTGCCAAAAGCCAAAAAACACAGCACTGTAATAAATTATACTATTCCGCTTTCTAAAAAGCAACATCCTTTCAGGCGGAAAAAGTGAAGATCTCTTAATAAATGGCTGAAAAAGGCAAAAAAACAGGGCCGCTGCGCAGGCGGCGGCCCTGTTGTATGCAACAATCGTGAATTTAGTTGAACTTGAAGATCTTCCGTGCGATGCGGTAGCCGCCCACCACGATGGCGTCGCCCTTGGGGAAGGGCAGGTTGGTCACGCCGCCGAAGCCGAAGCGGATGGAGCGGTAGACTGCGGCGCTGGTGTGCTCGCGCAGATACTGCCACAGGCCCTTCTGCTTTTCTTTGGCCTCGGCGCTGCCGTCCAGCAGCAGGAAGATGTCGCTGACGGCCATCATCATGGAGAGGTAGTGGAGCATATAGGCCCGCAGCTTCTTCTCGCCCTTGAGGGCGTCGAGGTCCTGACAGTCGATCATATGCCTGGTGACCCGGAGCTGCTGGTCCACGCGCTTGACCATGACGCTCTCGTTGACGCTCTGGTCGGCGCGGCCGATGAAGTAGCGGTAGAGGTCGAGGTTCATATAATACATGGTTTTGACGAAGGGCAGAGGCTGGTAGACGAAGATGTTGTCCACGTAGAAGGTATGCTTGGGCAGCACCATGCCGCACTTGCGCAGCACCTCCGTGCGGTACATGACCGAGTGCATCAGCAGGTTCTGGTCGGGGCGGAAGTGGCCGACGTGCATCCAGGTGAACAGACGCTCCTGCGGGAAGATGTTGGTGTACCGCACAGTGTGGCTGGTGCCGTCCTCGGTGTGCTCGTAGACATAGTTGCAGATCATGAGGTCGGGGGCGGTGCCGCGGGTCACGAGGGTGTGCAGGCGGGCCAGCACCTTCTGGAGGGCGTCGGTGTCCAGCCAGTCGTCGCTGTCCACGACCTTGTAGTAGAGGCCGGTGGCGTTGCGGATGCCCTGGTTGACGCCCTCGCCGTGGCCGCCGTTCTCCTGATGGATGGCCTTGACGATGGTGGGGTACTTGGCGGCGTACTCGTCGCAGATGGCCGGGGTGTCGTCCTTCACGGAACCGTCGTCCACAAGGATGATCTCAGCCTGCTCCCCGGCGGAGAGCAGCGTTTCGATGCAGTGGCGCATATATGCCGCCGAGTTGTAGCACGGGACGGCAAAGGTGATGAGTTTCTGTTGCATAAGATAAAGCTCCTTATCGTGCTTGCCCGGCCATGTTCAGAACAAAATGGGCCGGAGATGGAGATATGTGTTCTTATTATAGCATTTTCGCGCACAAAAAGCTAGGAACACCAGCAAATACCTGCCAAAAAACGACGACAGAAGAGCGAGCTGATACCATTTCGGGCCGGGCTGTGCTATAATAATACGGATACAGATTTGAAAAACGCAGGAGGCACCCATGGCAGACCCGCATTCTATCTTGAAAAAAGTTTTTGGCTACGACAGTTTCCGCCCCGGGCAGGAGGACATCGTCCGGCGGCTGCTGGACGGGCAGGATGTGCTGGCGGTGATGCCCACCGGCGCGGGCAAATCCATCTGCTATCAGGTGCCGGCCCTGCTTCTGCCCGGCATCACCATCGTGGTGTCGCCGCTGGTCAGCCTGATGAAGGATCAGGTGGGGGCGCTGGTGCAGGCGGGAGTGGCGGCGGCTTTCCTCAACAACAGCCTCACCGACAACCAGAAGGCCCTCATGCTCCGCCGCGCCCGGGAGGGCTGGTATAAGATCATCTATGTGGCCCCGGAGCGGCTGGAAATGCCGGGCTTCCAGCGCTTCGCGCAGGAAAAGCTCATCAGCATGGTGACGGTGGACGAGGCCCACTGCATCAGCCAGTGGGGGCAGGACTTCCGCCCCAGCTATCTGCGCATCAAGGCGTTCGTGGACAGCCTGCCGAATCGCCCGGTGGTGGGCGCGTTCACGGCCACGGCGACGGCCCGGGTGCGGGACGACATCCGCAGCCACCTCGAGCTCCATCAGCCCTATGAGGTGACGACCGGCTTCGACCGGCCCAACCTCTACTTCGAGACGCGCCGCGCCCTGCCCAGCCAGAAGCCGAAGGAGCTGCTGGACCTTGTGCTCCGGGAGGGCGACAACGCGGGCATCGTCTATTGCAGCACTACGAAGCAGGTGGACGAGACGGCCCGCCTGCTCCAGAGCCGGGGCATCCGGGCGGCGGCCTACCACGCCAAGCTGGACGCCGAGGTGCGCCGGAAGAATCAGGACGACTTCCTCTACGACCGCGTTCAAATCATGGTGGCCACCAACGCCTTCGGCATGGGCATCGACAAGCCCAACGTCCGGTTCGTCATCCATTACAATATGCCCAAGGATCTGGAGAGCTACTATCAGGAGGCGGGCCGCGCGGGCCGCGACGGTCTGCCGTCCCGCTGCATCCTGCTCTATTCCGGTACGGATGTGCGCACCATCCGCTTCTTCATCGACAAAGAGATGGAGGCGGACAACGGCCTGCCCGCCGATGTCAAGGCCGAGGCCGCCCGCAAGGCGGAAGAGCGGCTCAGGTATATGACCTTCTACTCCACCACCCAGAAGTGCCTGCGGCGGTTCATGCTGAACTATTTCGGCGAGGCTGCACCTGAAAAGTGCGGCAGCTGTTCCTGCTGCCTCTTTGCCGAGCAGAACGCGCAGGAGGTGGAACAGCGCGCTGCCGCCGCGAAGCAGAGGGCCGCGGCCAACTCCCGGCGGCTGTCGGCCCGCCGTGCTGCTGCCGGCGGCGACCTCAGCGAGGCAGACGAGAAGCTGCTGGCCGCGCTCTACGCCCTTCGCAAGCGTCTTGCGGCGAAGCAGAATGTTCCGGCCTACATGGTGTTCAGCGACGCGACCCTCCGCGAGATGGTCCAGAGCAAGCCCCTGAGCATGGACGAGTTTTTGAACATCACCGGCGTCGGCGAAAAGAAAGCCGCCCGCTATGGCATGGCCTTCCTGCGGGCCATTGAGGATATGGTGGGGAGCAGAGAATAAGAAAAGGCGCAGATCTTCCGCGAGCGGAGAGGCTCGTTGTGGAAGATCTGCGCTTTTTATTTATCATTCCATCGTATGGGTGGAGAACACTTTTTCGTCCTGCCACCACACCGGCTGCCCGGCGGCGAGGGACTTGGGAACATCCAGCAGACGCTGGTTCCGGCTGCCCCGGAAGCGGAGGGAGATGTCGTACTCAGCCTCCACGAAGCGGCCATCCACCAGCACATCCAGCAGACTCAGCAGCTCGTCGGTGACTTCGCACCGCGCGTGGCAGGGGACTTTGCCGGTCAGCTGCTCCCAGGTGTAGCCGGAGTAGCACCAGACCGTTTTCTTCGGGTAAAGGGCTTTGAAATTTTGCACGAAGGTCACCAGCTCCCGCTGGTTCTCCGGCTCCATCGGCTCGCCGCCCAGCAGGGAGAGGCCCGTGATATAGTCCGGCTTGCAGGAGGCGAACACCTTGTTGCGGACGGGCTTGTCGAAGGGCTGGCCATAGCCGAAATCCCATGCCACCTCATTGAAGCAGCCGGGGCAGTGGTGGCGGCAGCCGGAAACGAAGACGCTGGTGCGGACGCCCGGCCCGTTGGCGATGTCGTAATATTTAATAGTCGCGTAGTTCATAAATCAGACCTGAAAGCAGAGCGCACTGCTTTGCCTTGCAATTTTTTTGTGCTTGGGCAGCTTGCCAATGGCTCTCCCCTTGGGAGAGCCGGCGCGAAGCGCCTGAGAGGGTCACAGGTGCAACACCCGATCCTTGATCTCCTGCGTCCGGCCCTGGTTCCAGAACTGGGTGCCGATATAGCCGCAGGTGCGGCGGGCGACATTCAGCTTGTTCTGGTTACGGTTGCCGCACTTGGGGCATTCCCACACCAGCTTGCCGTCGTCCTCGACGATCTTGATCTCGCCGTCGTAGCCGCAGCACTGGCAGTAGTCGGACTTGGTGTTCAACTCGGCGTACATGATGTTGTCGTAGATGAACTGCAGCACGCTCATGACCGCCTCGAGGTTGTCCTGCATATTGGGGACTTCCACATAGCTGATGGCACCGCCCGGAGACAGCTTCTGGAACTCGCTCTCGAACTTCAGCTTGGTGAAGGCGTCGATGTGCTCGGAGACATGGACGTGGTAGCTGTTGGTGATATAGTTCTTGTCGGTGATGCCGGGTACGATGCCGAACCGCTTCTGCAGGCACTTGGCGAACTTGTAGGTGGTGGATTCCAGCGGGGTGCCATAGAGGGAGTAGTCCATGTTCTCGGCCTTCTTCCACTCGCTGCACTTGTCGTTCATGTGCTGCATCACGCTGAGGGCGAAGGGCTTTGCGCCGGCGTCGGTGTGGCTCTTGCCGGTCATATACTTCACGCACTCATACAGGCCGGCGTAGCCGAGGCTGATGGTGGAGTAGCCGCCGAAGAGCAGCTTGTCGATCTTCTCGCCCTTCTTGAGGCGGGCCAGTGCGCCGTACTGCCACAGGATGGGGGCGGCGTCGCTGGGGGTACCCAGCAGGCGCTTGTGGCGGGCCTGCAGAGCACGATGGCAGAGGGCCAGACGCTCGTCGAATATCTTCCAGAACTTATCAAAGTTGCCGCCGGAGCTGAGGGCCACGTCCACCAGGTTGATGGTCACGACGCCCTGATTGAAGCGGCCATAATACTTGGGCTTGCCGGTCTCGGGGTCCACATAGGGGGTCAGGAAGCTGCGGCAGCCCATGCAGGTGTAGCAGTGGCCCTCGCCATTCTTGTCTACCTTCAGCTCGAGCATCTTCTTCTCGGAGATATAGTCGGGGACCATCCGCTTGGCGGTACACTTGGCAGCCAGCTCGGTCAGGTAGTAGTAGGGGTCACCGGGGTGGATGTTGTCCTCTTCCAGCACATAGATGAGTTTGGGGAAGGCGGGGGTGATCCAGACACCGGCCTCGTTCTTCACGCCCTGATAGCGCTGACGGATGGTCTCCTCGATGATGATGGCAAGGTCCGCTTTCTCCCGCGCGTTGCGGGCTTCGCCCAGATACATGAACACGGTGATGAAGGGGGCCTGACCGTTGGTGGTCATGAGGGTGACGACCTGATACTGGATGGTCTGGACGCCGCGGTTGATCTCGCTGCGCAGGCGGCGTTCCACGATCTCACGCTTGCGCTCGGCGGAGACATCCAGACCCTCCATCTCGGCCTCGACCTCGGCAGCGATCTTCTTGCGGGAGACGTCCACGAAGGGGGCAAGATGGGTCAGGCTGATGCTCTGGCCGCCATACTGGTTGGAAGCCACCTGTGCAATGATCTGGGTGGCGATGTTGCAGGCGGTGGAGAAGCTGTGGGGCTTCTCAATATAGGTGCCGGAGATGACGGTGCCGTTCTGGAGCATGTCGTCCAGATTGACGAGGTCACAGTTGTGCATGTGCTGGGCAAAATAGTCGGAGTCGTGGAAGTGGATGAGGCCCTCCTGATGCGCCTTAACGATCTCCGGGTCCAGCAGCAGGCGGGCAGTCAGGTCTTTGGAGATCTCACCGGCCATATAGTCGCGCTGGACGCTGTTGACGGTGGGGTTCTTGTTGGCGTTCTCCTGCTTGACTTCCTCGTTCTGGCACTCGATGAGGCTCAGGATGCGCTCGTCGGTGGTGTTGGTCTGGCGCTTGAGGCTCTGGATATAGCGGTAGGTGATATAGTGGCGGGCGATGTCATGGGCCTTGATGTCCATGAGCTGGTTTTCCACCATATCCTGTACCTCTTCCACGCTGACAGCGCGGTTGAGTGCCTGACACTGGTCGGTCACGGCTGCGGCGATGTCAGTGATCTGCTCCCGGGAGAGACGGGCCTTGCCGCCTACCGAATCGCTGGCCTTGGTGACAGCGGTGATGATCTTGGTAATGTCAAAAGGCACTTCCGCACCGTTGCGTTTGATGATCTTCATAGCGCTCCTCCTGTTTCGCGTATACAGTGTGAACGGGTGTCTCCTGATACAAGAGGCACCCGCAGCTCTCATTGGTCGTTGATACTATCATATCACTATTTAGTGATATGTCAATGGAAGAACCACTACATTTTGTGTTTTGTAGCTTTCACCAAAAATAGAGGAAAATTTCCGGAACAAAATTTGAGACGAAATCTCTTGACAATCTGCGCAAAGGAAGTAATGCTTTCCGCAGGGTAATAAAGGCCATTGTCTATACTGTGCCTCCCTTGTATAATACATTATAAAAGACAAAAGACGTTGCCTGAAGAATCCAAGAGGATGAAGCGGATTTGAGTCAGCGCGAAAAAACCTGAAAAAGCTTGCAAAAAAGTGTTGACATCCGCCCCGGCGTATGGTATTATACTTGAGCGCCAAGCGCCGAGAC
>ERZ1031020.542-NODE-542-length-12940-cov-9.238805_pt1 | contig 12940 bp, 10 predicted proteins | sample MGYA00517109_ERZ1031020 | MGnify/ENA primary metagenome ERZ1031020 (study PRJEB33719, sample SAMN04261270) | wastewater metagenome | biome: rural village; feature: human; material: feces | host: Homo sapiens | place: El Salvador | collected 2013-01-07 ... | reverse complement strand
CACAATTGTCACTACCCCCTCAAAGTAGCGCGTCTACCAATTCCGCCACCTCTCCGACATATTTATGTTTTTACTCAAGGGGTTGTGCCCAGAACAGGACTCGAACCTGCACGTTGTTAAACACACGCACCTGAAACGTGCGCGTCTACCAATTCCGCCACCTGGGCTTGAAGACCTAAGTCCTATCAGTAGACCCCTTAGAGTTTATTATTATGAGCGGCAAACGGGACTTGAACCCGCGACCCCAACCTTGGCAAGGTTGTGCTCTACCAACTGAGCTATTGCCGCATCATGTTTTGCTCTGAAAAGTTTCGTTCTCGAAAGCGGTTGCAAAGGTAGTGTTTTTTCTGAAACCTCCAAAACTTTTCAGAGCTTTTTTCAAAAAAAATGCGTTTTTTCTGCATTTTCCCCTAATCCATACGTGAAAAATAGTCTTCTGGAGTGTATTCTCGCAGTATTTCGAGCTCATTCGTGCCATTATGCACCATAGCGAGTGCAGGGTGCGAAATGCCATTAAACATGGTTGTCTTCACCGTTGTATAGTGATTCATGTCCTCAAAAATGATATTCTCCCCCACCTGAAGCTCATGATCAAAGCGCCAAGCAGACATAAAATCGCCCGAAAGACAGCTATTAGCTCCAAGACGATATGTAAAAGGAACGGAATAATCGGGGCATTCTTCCTCTATGGTTTCGGCTCCACGTACATCAGGATGGTACGGCATCTCCAGACAATCGGGCATGTGACAAGAAAAACTTACATTAAGTATGGCTGTCTTTATGCCATGATCCTCCACCACGTCCACAACCTGCGCCACAAGCGGACCCGTCTGCCAACCGAAAGCACTTCCCGGCTCCATTATCACCTTCAGCCAAGGATAACGAGCACGGAATTCCTTAAGCGTACGGACAAGCAAGGGGATGTCATAGTCCTTGCGAGTCATGAGATGGCCTCCGCCAAAGTTTATCCATTTAATCTGACTGAACCATCCTGAGAACTTCTCCTCTATATGAGCCAAGGTACGCACAAACACGTCTGATCCGTTCTCACAATGGCAATGACAATGAAATCCCTCTATGTCCGACGGCAACGTCTCGGGCAGAGCGTCAGCGCTGACTCCGAAGCGGGTGCCAGGCGCACAGGGATTATAGATATCGGTCTCTATCTCGGAATATTCAGGATTGACACGCAGACCAAGACTTATCTCGGGATTGGCCTCCCTCACCCTATCATGCAGGCGAGAATACTGCGAAAGCGAGTTGAACGTAAGACAGCTCGAGCAACGTGCTATCTCGTCAATCTCATAATCCGTGTAAGCGGGAGAGAAGGTATGTGCCTTCTCGCCGAACTTGTCATACGCCAGACGCGCCTCGGCAAGCGAGCTTGCCGTAGTGGACTGTATGTATTCCTTAAATATAGGGAATGTCTTCCATAGGGCGTATGCCTTGAAAGCAAGAATTATCTCTATGCCGGCGCTGTCAGCAACGTCCTTGATGATTTCCAGGTTACGTCTTAGTCGCCATTCTTCGAGGACGTACATCGGACGTGTCAGTTCTTTATATGTGGTAGTATCTACTATCATCTTTTTCTTTTAGCGTTATATTGGTAATAATACCAGTAAGTGTTTCCGTATGTATCTGCCAGTTGCTTCTTGCGATCTTTTTGGTCTGGCAACGAAGCCGACAACTTCTGGAAGTCCTGATAGTCGGCATTCGTCACAGCATTATCATACAAGACGGCAGGATTGGAATATCTATGACGATAAAGTATCAGAGCCTCCTTGTAATGCTTGGGCAGTGAATCATTCAGCGTGTAATATTTAGGGAGCTGCTTGGCAAAGCCAGGCAAATTGCAGTCCATGAGCATTCCGCACAGATAATAATCCACCGAAGCCTTACGCAGTCTGCCATGACGACGGAGATAATCGAAGTATCGTGAAGCCGACATGGGCTGTCTGAACCACCCTCCCATCTTACCATAGAAGACGCTGTCAGGATAGACCACGAAACTTGTGATGGTTTTGTTAGGAACGAGCGAAGCCGACTTGCCCTTGAGCTTATACTCGAAGAGTTCGTCTGCCATCGTGCCTTTCTTCGAAAGCGCGTAAGCGGCAAGCATCGTCAGATTCTCGTCAGCCTCAGCATTACGAGCCACAGAAGCAAGGGCCCCGTCATAATCGCCGTCCAATATGCACTGTTCGGCATTTATGCGGTTATGGAATGTGGCATCGTCATAGCTTAAGCATCCCACAAACAACATCTCTGCCATCATAACAGCGAGGTTTACCCATAATCGTCTATGCTGAGTGGGAACAATATCCGAAAGGACTTCGGACAGTCCGCTCTTGAACGAAAATATCACAAAACCAGCAAACACCACTAACAATATCGGCAAGGCTATCGCCCAACCTCCGAACGAGAAGCCTCCGTACGTAATGTCAGGATGTGCTGAGGTCAGAAACGTAAGAAGCAAGGCGGAAGGGACGTAGGTAAGAGAGTTTGCCACTCTCACCCCCTGGCACAGCCTCGAAACGCCCCGCTGAACCAACAAGAGGATGAAGGTGATGAGCGACGCTCCGATAAGATGATTATAGTGAGTCTGTCCTTTGGAGAAGACATGCTGCATGGCTGTCAGCAGGTCTGCCTGATAACAGTATAGATACACAAATGTGAACACCACAAACACTATGGTGCATGTGATGTTCACAAGTATGTCGTTAGATTTAATATTTCTGTTGTTACCCATTAGTTCTTCTTTAACACTACTGCAGAACGAGCCGGAACGTACAGCTTCAGCCATTCCTTATGCTCCGTAACGTATGCGGGGTCATAATTGGTAAGGTGTGTCATCGTGTCGTCAGCCAGACCGTTACCTCCGAACTCCTTCGCGTCGGTATTGAGCACAACGTCGTACGATCCTGTCGGAACCAGGAAGCCGTAGTCGGTGAACGACTTCGTAGGATTGAAATTGAATATGAAGATAAGGTCGCCACGCATGTACGCCAATATCTGGTCGCCGTCGTTGTGCCAAATCTCCTGTACCGGCTTCGACTGGATGCTTCTCACCATCTTGAGCGTCTTGAGCATCGCACGGTCGAAGTCGCCGAGGTAATGATAGTCGAGTTCCTTGTTGTCCACGAGGTTCCACTGGCGACGTGCATACTTATAGCTCCATCCGTTACCCTCACGCGGGAAGTCGATCCATTCCGGGTGACCGAACTCATTACCCATAAAGTTGAGGTAACCACCGTTTATTGTGGAAGCCGTAACAAGGCGAATCATCTTGTGCAGGGCAATGCCACGATTTGCACGTTCGTTCTCATCGCCCTTTCTGAAGTGCCAGTACATGTCTGCGTCAATCAGTCGGAAGATGATGGTCTTGTCTCCCACGAGTGCCTGGTCATGACTCTCACAGTAGCTTATCGTATGCTCGTCGGAGCGGCGGTTGGTCACTTCCCAAAAGATGCTGCTTGGCTTCCAAGCCTCATCAGGCAGCTCCTTGATGGTCTTTATCCAGTAGTCGGGAATGTTCATTGCCATTCTGTAGTCGAAGCCATAGCCTCCGTCCGTGAACTTGGCTGCCAATCCTGGCATACCGCTCACCTCTTCAGCAATGGTTATGGCGTTCGGATTGACCTCATGGATGAGGAGGTTGGCAAGCGTCAGGTAGCAGATGGCGTTGTCGTCCTGATGTCCGTTAAAGTAGTCGCCGTAGTTGCAGAATGCCTCTCCCAAGCCATGGCTGTAATAGAGCATTGAGGTTACGCCGTCAAAGCGGAATCCGTCAAAGCGGAACTCCTCCATCCAGTACTTGCAGTTGGAGAGCAGAAAATGCATCACGTCGTCCTTGCCGTAATCGAAGCAGAGGCTGTCCCAAGCCGGATGTTCGTGGCGTTCGCCGGGATAGAAATACTGGTTGGGGTCGCCAGCCAGATTGCCGAGTCCCTCCATCTCGTTCTTCACAGCGTGGCTGTGTACGATATCCATGATGACGGCGATGCCGTCCTTGTGTGCCTGATCGATAAGGGCCTTCAGTTCCTCGGGCGTTCCGAAGCGGCTGGAAGCTGCAAAGAAGCTGCTGACATGATAGCCGAAAGATCCGTAATAAGGATGCTCCTGAATGGCCATAATCTGAATGCAGTTATATCCGTCTGCCTTGATACGGGGCAGCACGTTCTCACGAAACTCGTTGTACGTGCCCACCTTCTCAGCGTCCTGCGCCATACCGATGTGGCATTCATATATAAGCAGCGGCGACTTTGTCGGCTTAAACGTCTTCTTCTTCCATTCATACTCCTTCTCAGGATTCCACACCTGTGCGGAGAATATCTTTGTCTGCTCGTCCTGCACCACGCGGTTACACCATGCCGGTATTCTTTCGCCATGACCGCCGTCCCAATAGACGTGCATCTTGTAGAGGTCGCCATGCTTGATGGCCTTAGCCGAGAGCTTCAGCTCCCAGTCGCCATGCTCGTTAAGGCGCTTTGCCTTATACTTGTCAGATTCCTTCCATCCGTTGAAGTCGCCAACGAGATAAATCTCTGTGGCGTTCGGAGCCCACTCACGGAACACCCATCCGCGTGTGGTCTTATGCAGTCCGTAATATTTGTGTCCGTTGGCAAAATCGGTAAGGTTCTTCTTGCCGTGGTTTGTCAGGTTGTCAAGTTTCCACAACGCATGATCATGACGTCCCTTTATAGCGTCCTCATAAGGCTCCAGGTAAGCGTCATTCTTCACCAGTCCGATATGTTTCGCAGTCGGCTTTGCTTTTGCTGCAGCCTGCGACTTCTTTGTTTTTACTGCCATTGCTGAGTGATTTATGGTGTTTATAAATGTTTACTATATATTATAATGTATAGACGTAGGCTTGGCGCATCAGTCCTCGAAGCGTTTTCCGCGCTCGTAATGTCCGCGCTTCACCACCTGTCCGTTGCGGTCTTTCTCTACGAACTTGCCGTCGCGACGTCCGTCTACGTACGAACCTTCGAAGCGGTTGCCGTCCTTGGTCTCTTCGATGGCGGGTCCGTTGGGCTTGCCGTTCTTGAAGACGCCCTTAAACTTCAGGCCGTTGGCATAATGGATGATCACCTCGCCGTCCACCTTGCCGTCCTTGAAGTTGCCCTCAAAGACGTCGCCGGCTTTCTTTACCAGCTTGCCGTGACCGTTCTGCATGTCGTTCTTCCAGTCGCCTACGTACATGTCGCCGTTACGCCAAGTGAATGTACCCTTGCCGTCCTTGTCGCCCTCATTGAAGTGGCCCATGTATTTGTCGCCGTTACGATACTTGAAGATGCCTTCGCCGGTGCGTTCGCCCTGTACGTAGTCGCCTTCATACACGTCGCCGTTCTGGAACTTGTAAATGCCCTTTCCGTTCTGTATGTCGTTGAGCCAGTCGCCCACATACGTATCGCCGTCGGCATACTTGTTGGTGCCTTTGCCAGATCGCTGATTGCCTAACCACATACCGTCGTACGTGGTGCCGTCTCCCCAAGCAAAGAAGCCTTTTCCGCTTTTCTGGTCATCCTTCCAGTTGCCGTCATAAAAAGCGCCGCTCGCAAAGGTATACTTGCCCTTGCCCTGACGCTTGTCCTGCTGCCAGTAACCGTCGTATTTGTCGCCGTTATAATAATACATAACGCCGTGACCCTGCTGATAGTCGCGATACCACATACCCTCATAGCGGTTATTGTTCATAAACCAGAATGTGCCGTATCCGTGCTGTTGGTCCTGAAACCATTCGCCATCATACTTTTCTCCGTCAGAGAAGGTATAGATGCCTTGCCCTTGGCGCTTTCCCTTTACATACTCACCCTCATAAGTGTCCCCATTCTCGAAAAGTGTGTTACCTTTTCCGTGTGGTTTTCCAGCTTGCATTTGTCCCTTGTACTGGCCGTTGTCATGAGTCTTGCACGAGCCAAGGGTTATCTTCTGCGCCATCATCGTAAACGGGATGGCGAGAGCCAATAATGTAGAAAATATATGTTTTTTCACTTTATTCCTTCTTTTAAAGTCGTCTTGAAACAGAAACTTACTGCCAAAATTAGCCAAATAATACGAAACAACAAAATGAATTTAGGATTTTTATGAAAGAAGAAAAGGAAAAAGCCAAGTCACACAGGATGTCGTGTCCTGTGCGACTTGGCTATTATGTGCGTTTAAAGTCCCTGATTGATGGTTCTTGAGAGCACGTCGAGCTGCTGCTCACGTGTCAGCTTGACAAAGTTAACGGCATATCCGCTCACACGGATTGTGAGCTGCGGATACTTCTCAGGATGCTCCATAGCGTCGAGCAGAAGCTGACGGTCGAAGACGTTCACGTTGATGTGCTGGCCTCCTGAAGGAGTGAAGTAGCCGTCGAGCAGGCTCACGAGGTTGGCTGAGCGCATCTCAGGAGTCTTGCCGAGTGCTGAAGGAGCGATGGCGAAGGTGTAAGAGATGCCGTCGCGTGAGTGCTGGAAGGGAAGTTTGGCTACTGAAGCAAGAGCAGCAACGGCTCCCTTCACGTCGCGTGCGTTCATCGGATTGGCACCCGGTGCGAACGGCACACCCTTCTCTCTTCCGTCAGGTGTAGCGCCAGTGTTACGGCCGTACACCACGTTGGAGGTGATGGTCAGAAGGCTCTGTGTGGGGATGGCGTCGCGGTATGTGCGGTGCTGACGCAGATACTCCATAAACTTCTCTGTGATGGAAACGGCGATTTCGTCTGTCTCGTCATTATTGTTACCGAACGGCACGTACTCGCCCTCCTCTATCTTGTAGTCGACAGCCAGACCGCTCTCGTCGCGGATAATGCGCACCTTGCAATGCTTCATCGCTGCGATTGAGTCAGCCACGATGGACAGACCTGCGATACCCGTAGCACGTGTGCGCTCTACGTCGCCGTCATGCAGAGCCATCTCGAATGCCTCATAGTCATACTTGTCGTGCATGTAGTGGATGATCTTGAGGGCGTTGACATAAGTCTTAGCCAACCATCTCATCATCTGCTCGAACTTAGGCATAAACTCCTCGTATGTGAGGTAGTCGCCCTCTACGGGAGCATACTGCGGAGCAATCTGCTCGCCCGACATTTCGTCGCGTCCGCCGTTGATGGCATAGAGCATACACTTGGCGAGGTTTGCACGAGCTCCGAAGAACTGCATCTGCTTACCGATCTTCATCGGCGATACACAGCATGCGATGCCGTAGTCGTCGCCGAGGTCAGCACGCATAAGGTCGTCGTTCTCATACTGGATGGCTGAAGTGTCGATGCTCACCTTGGCGCAGTAACGCTTCCAAGCCTCGGGGAGGTGCTCGCTCCAGAGAACCGTGAGGTTAGGCTCTGGCGAAGGACCCATATTATATAATGTATGGAGGAAGCGATAGTCGGTCTTCGTAACCATCGAGCGTCCGTCGATGCCCATACCGCCGATAGAAGCAGTAGCCCAGATCGGGTCGCCAGAGAAGAGGTCGTTATATTCCGGTGTGCGGAGGAAGCGCACGATGCGGAGCTTCATCACCATCTGGTCGATGAGTTCCTGTGCCTCGCTCTCTGTGAGCGTGCCGTTCTTGAGGTCGCGCTGGATGAAGATGTCGAGGAACGCACATACACGACCGAGCGACATGGCAGCTCCGTCCTGGTCCTTAACGGCACCGAGATAACCGAAGTAAGTCCACTGTACAGCCTCCTTGGCGTTGCGTGCGGGCTTTGTAACGTCGAAGCCGTACGAAGCACACATTCTCTCAAACTGCTTCAGAGCCTGTATCTGCTCCGAAACTTCCTCGCGATGACGAACTATCTCTTCTGTAAACTCCTGTATGTCGATGCGCTTGAAGTAGCGCTTCTTCTCCTCGATGAGGTTAGTTGTTCCGTAGAGTGCCACACGACGATAGTCGCCGATGATGCGTCCACGTCCGTAAGCGTCAGGCAGACCTGTGATGATGTGGGCATGACGTGCAGCCTTGATATCATCGTTGTATGCTGAGAACACGCCTTCGTTGTGTGTTTTGCGATACTTTGTAAAGATGGTCTTTGTTGCAGGGTCGAGCTCATAGCCGTATGACTTGAGAGCCTTCTCCACCATACGGATGCCGCCCTTCGGGAAGATACCACGCTTAAGGGGCACATCGGTCTGCAAACCTACGACAACCTCGCTATCCTTGTCGATATAGCCGGCACCGTAGGTATCGATGCTCTGCGGCAGCTTGGTCTCGGCGTCGTACACACCCTTCTCACGCTCTGTCTCGAACATGCCAGAAAGGATGTCCCACAAGTGCTGGGTACGCTCAGTCGGACCTTCAAGGAACGACTCGTCGCCCTCATACGGCTCATAATTAGACTGGATAAAATCACGCACATCGATTTCTCTCTTCCAATTGGAACCCTTGAAATCGGCTTGCAAATTTTGAAGAATCATAAATTTGTGTTTAAAAAATGAATATTATCTGTGTGTAATCTCGGTGCAAAGTTACGTTTTTTCCATCACATATACAAGCTTATATTATTAATTTCGAGGTTTCGCCGTCCAAGAGTCGAATTCCTTTGCTTGGCGCACGCTATGCCATTTCCCTACTGGCTGAGGGCTTTCCATCGAAGTTCGCCGACAGGAGGAGCGGTAAATGGAACGCCCTTGAAAGTTTTGATGCCAGACAGGTTGATGCTTTCGAGTGTACCTTTTAACTGTTTGAATCAAATAAATCACCTTGATTTGAAAAAATCAAGGTATAATCTTTGATTTAGCAAAAGAAGAGTATTATCTTTGCATCAGTAATCATCAATTTTAAAGTCTATGATAAAAGGTGTTATCACGGGAGATTTAGTAAACTCCACCAATATAGCTACCAAATGGAGGCAAACAGTAATAGATACGTTGCATGTATGCGTTGAAGAATCCACTCCACTAACTCCAATAAAGTTAGAGATGTATCGGGGAGACAGTTTCCAAGTCGTTGTTGACAAACCAGAATATGCATTAGCCATAGCCATTGCGCTTAGGGCAAAACTAAAAGCCGAAACCCCAGATGAACAGAAGCTGTGGGATGCAAGATTGGCCGTTGGTGTAGGTGAGATATCTTTTGAAAGCGACAATATTGTAACCAGTGATGGAGAAGCATTCAGACTATCAGGGCATTCTTTTGACCATATAGGGAAAAAGAGGCTGAGCATATCAACTCCATGGCCCGATTTTAATACCAGCATAGAACTTGTCACTCGTTTTGCAGATGACTTAATTACATCATGGACAGCAAAACAGGCAAGGGTTGTTTATCAATCAATGCTTTTCCCAAAACTTCAAAAGGATTTGGCTGAAGAATTAGATATGACAAGGCAAAACTTTAATTACCACTGGAGTTCAGCAAGAGGACAGCTTATATTGGACTACGTTGAATTTTATAAATCGTTAATATCAAAATACATAAGGTAATATGCAAACACTCATTATACTAGTAAAGTTACTCTGTGCTCATTTATGTTCAGATTTCATACTACAGACCGATAGAATCAATAGCGGAAAGCGCAAACCTGGCATAAAAGGCACTGGTTATTTGATCCTTCACTGTTTTACACATGCATGTATAGCATATTTATTGGTGGCAGATTGGTCATGCTGGCTAATTCCTGTCATCATATTCATTAGCCATTTCATAATAGATTTGGTAAAGTGCAAGCGCTGCAAGGAATCGCTCTCAACATTTCTTATAGACCAGTTTTTGCATATCGCAATTATTGTAGTATTATGGTTCTCATTGTATAAAGAAGGAATAGAGTTCACATACCTTAACGCCCTTTGTTCGGCAAAGGTTTGGTTGGCATTTATGGCATATATGTTAATGTTAAAACCTTCGTCAATTCTCTTGGGCTTGTTTCTCAAACAATGGACACCACCCTCGTCTAACTCACAGAGTCTGCCAAAGGCTGGACAATGGATAGGCTATATAGAAAGATTATTGATTCTTACATTTGTCCTTGTGGGCAGTTTTGAGGGCGTTGGTTTCTTGTTGGCAGCAAAGTCTGTATTCCGTTTTGGCGAGTTGAACAAGGCCAAGGAAATCCAAACAACAGAATATGTCCTAATAGGCACATTTGCAAGTTTTACTATCGCCATTCTTACAGGAATAGCAATAACACACTTATAATTGTTAATGACATCTACAGCATATTTTTCCTGCAAAGGGTTTGTAGCCACCCACCTGCCCAATACCGGATCGTACCATCTTGCTTCATGATCCTGCATGTTCCATCCGTACATCGTATCGAGTTCCTTGCCTATGTACTTGTATTTGTTTCGGCTCACGCCACAGCGGTCGACCATCAGAGCGCCGAATGGGTAATAATGGTTCACCTCCTCGATGTTGCCGTTGCCGTCCACCACGAGACGGTTGCTGCCAAGATGGTCCTTCACATAGAAATGCATGACTATGCCTCCACCTTCATCCACACTTGCGTAGCCGCCGTCGAAGAGGATGGTGGAAAGCCTGCCGTTGTTGTAGACGAGATTGGAACAGTAATGGTAGTATGTATTTGTTCTCATGTTTATTTATACACTATATTTCTAAATTTTTCTACTTGAAGAATTTTATAGTTAGAATCATAGCTATACGAAATCGTGGGATGATGGCAACCCTTATTAGTTACGTAATAAGTTGTTGTCTTATATACTCCATTCTTTTCTTTCTCTATTATTATCTCGTAATTATGCCCTTCGTCTGATACTTTTATTATGTTGTAATCTTCAACTGTTGAGAAAAACACAATAGAATCAGAACCAAAAGAAGTATAGTATTCACCATTTTTATAAATAAAATGAGACGCACTACCATCTGATGCTACTACTATTTCATTTTTTGAGTATGTTATTAAGTAAGAATCCTTTAGCTTGGAAGGAAACAATCGCTTTCTGTTTCCATGACAAGATGATAGCAGCATCAACAAAGATGCCACTATCATTATTGAACCTACCTTTTTAAATGCCAATGTCTTCATAACCTAATTTATTTTACACTTACCACAATCCTTCATCAAACTCGAAATTCAGATTGTTGAACAGAAGTTTCTTTCCTATACAATCTCCGTATTTAAAATACCAGATAAATGCAAAGTGTTAGATTGCCAAATGTTACTTGAATCCATACTTTTGATGATATTTAATGTAATCTTTTTTATACATAAACGCTATCAATATACTATTTATTTTTCTTCTCATCGAATATTCGTTCGTAAGGCATCTTGTATTTGGCTTTCAATTCCGATTCTTTGTTTATCTTCCTGTATAGCACACTTAATTAATATACTTTGTTGCCGGCGTTTCCGTGATAAACTTCATCAGGACATTGTATGACCATGTGTCGTCATACGACATCAACGCCTTAGCCATTTTATTAGTGGAGAAGCCTACCATATAAGGTAATTCATTGTCTTTTCTCGTCCAGCGATTGTCATTATAATTCTTGCATGACTCCTCCAACAATGGCTTGAATGCTTTGTCAGGGAAATAGCTGACAGCTATAAGCGCAATATCACACAAATAGTCGTTCTGATTCCATTCTTTCTCCACGTCAAGTGCGTCTTGACTATAATAATCCCAATATAAGGGTTTCTTTTTCAAGGCATCCATAATGACGGGAATATCTTCTTTACGACGAAACCGAGCCATATAAATCAAGGCATAATTGTTATATCCATCCATATAGTTGCGCTTGGCTATGGAATATAGTTTCTCTGAAAGAGGGGCATTACAGTAGAGCTTCCTGAAATAAAAGAACGAATAAATCTTTGGGGTGTTCAGCAATACGCTGTCCATCCTTAACGAATCGTTAACGTCCAATGATCCGTAATAAGGATAAAAATGCATAATGTCGAACATTGCCTCCATCATGGGTTTGTCATAGTATGCTCTACCCTTTGAGTTATTGTATTCGTCATCATAAATAATGACGTTCCGCATGTCATGGATGTGCCTGAGAGCCACATCGCAACTCAATGACGGATTCTTCTCACGCAATATTCCGAACGCATACATTTTGACAAACGTTGAAGGATGGTTTTCGATGAAAAAAAGAAGTTCCTTCTCAGTCAACGTTTTCTTCAGCTGCTCCCTACAGCGAAGTGCACCAGGAAACTGAAACATATAGTTTGGATAATAATACACCACCCTATCTGTTGCATACACTATTTTATCAAACAGCACATATTTATCCAGACTGGGAGTCACGACCCAGCTGATTATCATCGAACAAAATGATAATCCCAACAATATATACATGAAAATGTCGACCGCTTTTTTCATAATTTTCTATATTTTCTTCCATCTATGTAACCATTCAGTTTTACCTTTGCAGATAAAAATATCAGCTGAGCCTATATTTGAAATTCTAAGATAATTATCTTTTGGGGGTAATACTCCCCAATATTTATAAGGTGTTATATAGCAACAACCATTACATGTTTTCCAAACAGTGAACTCTACTTCATTGATAATATAAAAATTTCTATACCAAAATACCCTAAACAAAACTAATGCAAATATACAGAATCCGAGAAGGAAAGTTTTTAGTACCTTTCCTCCTCGAGGATATTTATGAGTATGTATTCGATGAAAATCCATGTCTATTATTAAGTAGGAATAAAGGTTTTACATATCACGAAATTAGTGAAATTATGTATAGGGTGTATACGGAAAACAGTTCTTTTAACAAAGATTATACAAGCGGGTTACACCCGAATTTTGAATTGGCAGTTTTGACAGAAAGACATGTTTTTTTGACAAGAAGACATGAAGACTGGTTTCATCCTATCAATTAAAAATGAATAATTCACAATGCGCCTTGGCGCACAATTCAAAATTCACCGCTCGGCTTTGCCGCTTGCCTAAGCAAGAACTCAAAATTCCTAATTCGGACGGAGTCCGCCGTCCGCCATGCAAATATCGTACAAAGAGTAAAAAGCTGTTACAAAATAAAA
>ERZ1031020.536-NODE-536-length-13021-cov-10.927503_pt1 | contig 13021 bp, 10 predicted proteins | sample MGYA00517109_ERZ1031020 | MGnify/ENA primary metagenome ERZ1031020 (study PRJEB33719, sample SAMN04261270) | wastewater metagenome | biome: rural village; feature: human; material: feces | host: Homo sapiens | place: El Salvador | collected 2013-01-07 ... | reverse complement strand
TGACATACAGCTGATTATGCTGCTGAGAAGAGAAGTGTGCAATGAATGACGGAGCCAAAAAGCATCATTGGGTTGCAATAGCGCCACTTTTACACTGCAATAGTGCCACTTTTATCATGCAATAGCGCCACTTTTACACTCTAATAGTGGCACTATTGTAGTGTAAAAGTGGCGCTATTGTTAAGTTCGGGTGCTGTTTGCACAGCAAAACACCGTAAAAACAGCAATCCGGAACTCTAGAATCAATTTTTATTTTGTAACAGCTTTTTACTCTTTGTACGATATTTGCATGGCGGACAAGAAGACGTTTTTTAGACAAGAAGACATGAAGACATGTTTTTTAGGCAAGAAGGCATATGCAGAGTAGTTGCCCCCTCTTTCTTGTGCAAATTTTGTTAAAAGAACAGCTTCCCGCGTACACCCTATGCATAATTTCGCTAATTTCGTGATATGTAAACCTAAACCATACCTTATGTCATGCATTTCTATGTGAAGGACCATCTTGGCAGCAACCGTCTCGTGGTGGACGGTAACGGCAACATCGAGGAGGTGAACCATTATTACCCCTTCGGCGCTCTGATGGGCGACCGCTGTGGCGTGAGCCGAAACAAATACAAGTACATAGGCAAGGAACTTGACACGATGTACGGATGGAACATGCAGGACCATGAAGCGAGATGGTATGATTCGGTCGTGGGTAGGTGGCATTCTATAGATATGTTAGCAGAAAAGATGTTTTACGTTTCTCCATATGTTTATTGTTTTAATAATCCGGTTAAACTATTAGATTCGAATGGGGAAATTCCAACAGCTAAAGAAGGCGCGATAATAGCAGAGCATGTTTACGATGGTAAAGTTGGGGAAAACTATGTGGTGGATGGAAAATGTGTGCAGTATATACCCAAAAAGACAATGTCTCTTTTCGAGGAGGGTTATATGCTAGATATGATAAAAAAGGTAATATTACAGAATATGCTTTCGCTACTGCTGGAACTTATATGGAAAGATCCGAGAGGTACAAAAAAAAGTATTATAGAAGATTTTAAACAACCATTTGGATGTTCTGAAGATATGAAAGTATCTATTGCTACTGCAAGAAAAATATCAAAACAATTAGGTGATAAGGAACTGACTTTTGTTGGTCATTCTAAAGGTGGTGCTGAAGCGGCAGGTAATGCATTAGCTACAAATAGAAATGCTTTACTATATAATCCTGCTGCCATTAATTCTTTTGCTTATGGATTAGATGTTTCTAAATACACAGGAAAATATGGAAAAGGTATGACAGCTTTTATTGTAGAAGGAGAATTCTTAAACACATTTAATAAAACGGTTTTAAATGCTAAACCCATTGATAAGATTGTAAAATTACCAAAACAAAAAGGCAATTCTTTTTATAATCATTCAATGGAAGCAGTAAAAAAAGCATTATATGAAGCACATTATAAATAAAATATTAATTCTTATGTTGATAATAAGTGGGTGTAGTCAATCCTATTCTTCAGAGGAAATTGATAGCACTGATATCAGACTCTTTAAACAGACCCCAGCTTGGGAGCTGGTTAAAGCCATTGAAAAAGATAACAGCAAGAAGATTAAGGAGATATTGCATAAGAATCCTAATCTTCTGAATTACCAAGAACCTGTTTATGGAATGTCACCTATCCGAAGAGCTGTCGGAAGAAGAAAATATGCTGCAACTAAAACTTTAATAGAGTGTGGAGTAGATTTAAACTTGCATTCAAAAGGTGGAGAAGCACCAATTTTTGACGCTATATCTTATAGATGGGATGAGGGACCGACTATTGATGATGGTATGTTGAAGATTTTATTGAAATCTGGAGCGAACCCCAATATTATATATGATTATAAATCAAATGAAGATGGAGATGTAAATGTAATAGAATATGGCACTACTCCTCTGATGTATGCAATAGCATATTCTTCTGGTTATAACTTAGTTAAAACACTTGTTGAATATGGAGCAAAAGTAGATGCTAAAACTCCATTGGGAACGACAGCGGCAATAGAAGCTTTACGTTCAGAAGATATTCAGAGTGCATATTATTTGATTGTATCTAAAAATGCCAGTATTACAGAACCATATTATTATTATGAGTTAGGAACATCCGAAATTGATTCGAAAAATCCATTTTTCCCTGTTGATTTATTGCTGTATTTAACTTATCCACTTGATTCAAAAGAGTATCTGATGAAAAAAGCGATAATAAATAAATTCAGTGAGCATGGCATTAATTATCAAGAAAGGAAATCTAAAATTCCAGAGACGGTATTAGAAATGATAAAAAAAATATATCCTGAGACTTGGAAAAAATATGTGGCAAAATACTGAATTACATTGCTAATATAAACACACGTAATTAATAATATATGGCAAAAAAGATAAGATGTACAAAGAGCAATTAGAACGGGTAACAAGTACCTCGGAGATTAATCGGTATACGATTTCTATAAATGAGGCAATGATGTCACTTCTTAATAAATGTGATATTGATTATAAGTCGTTACAAGATACAGTACTTCCTTTATGGCTGAATAAATATATAGAAGTAGGTATCGAAAAACGAGAAGACGTGAATTGTTACACCTACAAGAACATTAAAAAGTTCGAACTGTTTTATCAGGATTATATTGGAAATGAATTCTCAAACAACAAGGTGGTTGTTGATGTTGATAAAGTTGGAAATGTAGCAAAAAGTCTTGGAATAAGTTTAAAATTTGCCTTTAAAATAGCAGAATTATTGGAGAATTTTCCTCAAAATTTTAACGTTGTAATAAGTTATGACAATATGGATTTTATCGTTTCATTCTATTGCAAAAGAAAATATGAGGAATGGCTAATTGATGATTTGGATTCTTATATGGATGAAGCAATATTTGTAATTACAACGTAATTTGGCTATAATTGCTCGACAGTGGCGACAATGGAACCATTGACGACCTTACCTACAGCTATGAAGGCAACCAGACGAGGCTAACTGTAGGAGGCTATGGCGTCCCGCCGTAGCCCCGCAGCCTACCATAGCAGAACAGCCAGTCAGCGCCGTGTCCCGAGGGGACACGTTACTCTCAGAAACCCACTGCAAGCTCCGAAGGAGCGCAGCTGTGGGATAGGCATCACCTCACCCTCTCTTGGTTCCGCGAAGCGGGACCGACTATCATCCTCAACATCATAGTTGATGTGTCAGTCCCCCTTCGGGGAACGATAGGGGTGGTGTATCATATTGTACCCACAGCTGCGCTGCTTCGCAGCTTGCAGTGGGTTTCATTATATAGGTCCCGCTCCGCGGAACCCGCAGCTCATACTCGATCTGCTGGTCGCTCGTGGGTGCGTGGCTACGGCGGGACGCCATAGCCTCCTATGTTTGTACTCTTCGCCTTGAAACAAATACATTGTCACAAAGGTTGTCTCTATTGTCGTTAAAAAAAGAATCTTGTAAAGACATGTTTTCTAAGACGGCAAGTTAATGCAACAACGCCACTACTCCACAACGATATGCTGATGTTCGTTGTGGGGTAGTGGCGTTGCTGTATATATATAATAAGGTGTGGTCTTTTACTTCAAGTTGCCTACGCTGTGGAGATACTCCGCAATCTGTACTGCGTTGAGAGCGGCACCCTTGCGGATCTGGTCGCCTGAGAGCCAGAATGTCAGACCGCAGTCGTCAGCGAGATCCTTGCGTACGCGTCCTACGAAGACGTCGTCCTTGCCGGCTGTCTCGAGAGGCATCGGATAGACGAGGTTGGCGGGATCGTCCTTGAGAGTGCAACCGGGAGCGGCGGCGATGGCCTTCTGAGCTTCCTCCACGGAGATGGGACGCTCCGTCTCAATCCATACCGACTCAGAGTGAGAGCGCAGCGAGCTTACGCGTACGCACATAGCCGAGCAGCGAACGTCGCTGTGCATGATCTTGCGGGTCTCGTTGAACATCTTCATCTCCTCCTTTGTGTAGCCGTTGTCCGTGAAGACGTCAATCTGGGGAATGACGTTATAGGCGAGCTGATGAGGGAACTTGCTGACCGTTACAGGCTCGTTGTTGACAAGCTCCTTATACTCCTGCTTAAGCTCCTCCATTGCAGCGGCTCCTGCGCCAGACGCGCTCTGGTAGCTGGCGATGTGGATGCGCTTGATGTGGCTGAGCTGCTCGAGCGGCTTCAATACCACTACCATCATGATGGTGGTGCAGTTAGGGTTGGCGATGATGTTGCGCGGACGGTTGAGAGCGTCCTCGGCGTTGCACTCGGGCACCACCAAAGGCACGTCGTCACACATGCGGAACGCGCTGGAATTGTCAATCATCACGGCGCCGTACTTTGTGATGGTCTCGGCGAACTCCTTTGATGTGCCGCCACCTGCAGATGTGAACGCCACGTCGATGTCCTTGAAGTCGTCGTTGTGCTGAAGGAGCTTCACTTCATACTCCTTGCCCTTAAACGTGTATTTAGTTCCAGCCGAACGGGTAGAACCGAACAGTACGAGGTTGTCGATGGGGAAATCTCTCTCGGCGAGGATGCGCAGGAATTCCTGTCCTACGGCTCCGCTTGCGCCAACAATTGCTACATTCATCTTGTTCTTGTATTTTTTATGTTAATTTTTTACTTTCCTTAAATAATATGTGCAAAGTTACAACTTTTTCTATCAACATGTTAAGTTTCATGCTTGTTTTTATGTATTATTGTATAATCTGCGTGTGTGCGTGCGCAGAGTGAGCGGAAGATGGACGGGATGAAAGCCTAAACAGACGTAAAAAAGGCTTATGTGGAGAGTGGAGGTCAGGCGGTGTTTTGTTGTTCACGCACACATGTAAAATCATATCTAAAAGTAAGCTAAAAAACGAAATCCGCCTCGTTTTTTTTTGGTGGATAAACTGAAATGAGCTATATTTGCGGTGTCAAAGTGACAAAACGACAAAAAATCTATAACATCAACTAAAAACCTTTTACTATGGAAGTCGAAAAGATTATGCAAGCCCTTGAGGCTAAACACCCGGGCGAAGCCGAGTACCTGCAGGCAGTCCGCGAAGTGCTCATTTCTATTAAGGACGTTTACAACCAGCATCCTGAGTTTGAGAAAGCTAAGCTCATCGAGCGCCTCGTAGAACCCGAGCGTATCATCACTTTCCGCGTACCTTGGACAGACGACAACGGCGAAGTACATGTAAACATTGGCTATCGCGTTCAGTTCAACGGTGCTATTGGTCCGTACAAGGGAGGTCTTCGCTTCCATCCGTCGGTAAATCTCTCTATTCTTAAGTTCCTCGGTTTCGAGCAGACATTCAAGAACGCGCTTACCACACTCCCGATGGGCGGTGGCAAGGGTGGTTCAGACTTCTCTATCCGCGGACGTTCCGACGCAGAGGTTATGCGTTTCTGCCAGTCATTCATGACTGAGCTTTATCGTCACATCGGTCCTGATGAGGACGTTCCCGCTGGTGATATCGGCGTAGGCGGCCGCGAGATTGGCTACCTCTTCGGTATGTACAAGAAGCTCACACACCAGTATCAGGGTGTGCTCACAGGCAAGGGTCTCGAGTTCGGTGGCTCACGCATCCGTCCTGAGGCTACAGGCTACGGCGCTCTCTACTTCGTTCATCAGATGATGGCTACACGCGGTCTCGATTTGAAGGACAAGACTGTTGCTATCTCTGGCTTCGGTAACGTGGCTTGGGGTGCTGCCAAGAAGGCTACAGAGCTTGGCGCTAAGGTTATCACAATTTCTGGTCCTGATGGCTACATCTATGATCCGAACGGCGTTTCTGGTGATAAGATCGACTATATGCTCGAGCTTCGCTCAAGCGGTAACGACGTTTGCCAGCCGTACGAGGACGAGTTCCCCGGCTCTAAGTTCATTGCAGGCAAGAAGCCTTGGGAAGTTAAGGCTGACATCTACCTTACATGTGCTACACAGAACGAGCTTAACGGCAATGACGCCGACATGATTCTCGCTCAGAAGCCTCTCTGCGTTGCTGAGGTTTCTAACATGGGCTGCACAGCTGAGGCTGTTGAGAAGTTCGTAGCTGCTGAGCAGCTCTTCGCTCCTGGCAAGGCTGTCAACGCAGGTGGTGTTGCTACTTCTGGTCTTGAGATGACTCAGAACTCAATACGCTTGACATGGAGCGAGGCTGAGGTGGACGAGAAGCTCCACTACATCATGCACTCTATCCACGAGCAGTGTGTTAAGTACGGTACACAGCCTAACGGCTATATCGACTACGTGAAGGGCGCTAATATCGCCGGCTTCATGAAGGTTGCCAACGCGATGATGGCACAGGGCATCGTTTAAGAGCCCGCAACAAATATTTCGCAAGAAATCAGTCACTTGCGAATTTGTTCCAGCGAATTAAAGAAAAAAAGTAAGAGTTAGTTCCTTTAGAGAAAGGAATTCTATAATACATATAGGCAAATAGAAATCTACAAGGATACGGACTCTGCCTCACGTGATGTGGTCGCAGAGTAACGGTCCTTGTTTTTTTTCGTTTTATTCTGTTTGCTCCCATTTTTAACCGACAGTTTAAGCCAAGTAAAGACAAAAAATGAATTGAAAAACATCCTCATGGGCTTCTGATCATAGCATGAGCCTTGAGGTTTAATAAAAACAGCCTCTGTTAAGAGGATTCTCACAATCAGGAAAGGAGAACATATTTATGTATGCAATAAGAATCTTGGTCCTGGCATTGTCGATGACAGCGTGTCTTGCCGTGATGGCGCAGACACAACGTGGCAAGGCCTCCTATTATTCGAAGCGTGCCACTGGTGCGCGGACGAGCAGCGGTGAACGGCTACACCATGACAGCCTCACGTGTGCTCACCGAACATATCCATTCGGCACGCTATTGCGTGTCACCAACGAGAACAATGGCAAGGAAGTCATTGTTCGGGTTACCGACCGCGGTCCTCGCGGGCGTGGCAGAATCATTGACTTATCTTACGGAGCAGCCAGACAGCTTGGCATCCTCTCACAGGGGGTGGCGGTGGTACGTGTGGAGCGTGTACGTACCAACAAGGTGCCGTATCGTCCTGAGCCGGAAGTGGATGATCTGCCGGAATTCGATTTCGAGATTACAGAATATACAGTTCCTGAAAACGGAATTATGCACCTTCCTAAGAAAGGAAAGGTGCATAAATAATTAGGAGTTACTTCTTGCTTCGCTTCATCGTGTTGACCTTCACCACGGTGACGTACGATACGGGTTTGCCGTCGTGCTCTGCGGAGACGAGCAATCTGGCTTCGCCGTCCTTTATGCGGCGGTCTGCCTTGACGGAAGCGGTGTAGCGTATGCCGCTGCCAGGACCTATCTGCTCCACCAGAATGCTTGGCGAAATCTGGATATGGCGGTTGTCTTCAGCCTCCTTTACTGACGGTATGATGCCGAAGACGGGCAGGTCCGAGTGATTATATATCTCGAACATCATCTTGCCTTCTTCGTCGGCTTCGAGTATGCCGTCCCCGTTGGCGTCCGTAAAGCTGACGTTCTTTATCTCGAGACGTTCGGCGTCAGCCCTTTCCAGCGTGCTTGCGCTGACGGATGACGATCCGTATCCGGTGGTGTCTGCATTGAAGTCGATGCAGTCATTGCCAGAATTGGTGGTGTCCACCATCTGTGACGGGTCGATTTCCTGGCTGTCATCCGCACCGTTGTAAGAGTGAGCGTATGTATCGTCGTCGTATTGCTGATTACGTGCAGCCGCTCTCTTCTGTCTTTGTATGCGTTCGTTGCGTTGTCCGAGCCTCTCGCTCTGTTCTGCCTTAGCCTGTTTGTCAGCTGAATTGCCTATGGCTCCACCCACGATGGCACCTCCTGCCATACCGATGAGCGTGCCGACGTCGCTGCCGCGCGGTCCTCCGGCTATGCCACCGATGGCTGAGCCAATGACCGAACCTAACGAACTGCCGGCATAAGCGCCTGCACCCGCTGCCGTCATACAACTGCTTACAAGAACAGCGCCGCTGACCAATAATATCATATCCTTTCTCATGATGTATATCCTCCTTGTTCCTATTTATCTAATTGTCTGATTTTCTTTTTGCAAATATATAAAAATCTGATATAACTACCACATTATCAATGGTAAAAGAAATATAAAACAGCAATTATCTTTCGCTGTTGAGCAACGTCTCCAGCTGATGTATCGTCTTCGCTGTCTCTGCCGGATTCTTGCTGAGAACGGCGGGAGCAAACTTGCTTACCAAGGCATTGAGCTTCTTCAAGTTGCCCTTCTGTCCGTTACGACGATAGATTTGGCGGAGCTGCCATATCTTTTCGGCGTTCTGGAAGCCTTCCACAAGTCGCTCGAAGCGGATGCTTGGGCGTGGTCCGGGATAGATGCTGTATGTGTCGCCGGCTGCCCAAGTGCGGAAACGTGTGTCGCGCAGAGGGTCTTCCGTCCAGCTGTTTACTGCCCAACGCAGATATCCGTCATAGTCGGCAGCTACCGCATGTACGCCAATCCATGCTGCTTCGGCAGGTGATGAGAACGAGAATGTGCCGGGGAACGGCTCCGTGCAGCAGGTATAGTATGTGCTTATCTGTCCGCGCTCTCGGCGTTGGCGCAGCACTTCGTCAGGAAATTTCTGTCCGTAGGGGATGGAGAGATAATAGAGGTCTTGCTGTATCTCGTCATGATAGTTGCCAGCAAGCGTAATCTTGAAGTCTGGGTCGGCGTCCTTTATCACCTTGATGGCAGCCTTCATTGCCTCCATTGGGCGTTCGTCCATTGAGATTGCAGTGCGGCTGAACCATCCTTTCTGGCGCAGATGACGGGCGAAGTCGCGGAGGAAACCGCCCCAATAGGCAGCGTAGGCAGAGTCGCCAGGCTCGGCACGCACGAACTGTACGCGGTTCGTCGCTTCGTCATAATAGTCGAAACTGAGGTTCCAGGGTATCATGGTGTAGCAGGAGATGAGCGCATCACGCATGCCAACCTCTTCCGTCATAAACTCCACCCACTTGTCGAATACTGCATAGCTGTACGTCCACGTACCGTCGATGTGGCGGATGCGCGTCACCATGCTGTCGTACGGGTCGAAGGTCTGACCGTTCCACGGCTTGTGCATGATGGAAGCCGTGATGGCGTGCTGTCCGGCGTCAGCCAGCATGCGCATTATAGGCAGCATGGCGTCCAGATGTTCGCGGCTCCATGGCTCCACGCCATAATAGCGAGCCACGGCGTAAGGGTTCTGCCAAAGGTCGATATTGAGGTGCCATTTCGACGGTTCGGTAAGCTCACGGTCCGTTACTTTCAGCTCTATATTCAGCTTTTCGTCCTTCATTCCCTTGCCGCTTACGCACAATGTGCCCTCGTAAACGCCCGGCTTGGCGTCGCGCGGCACACGGATGTTGAGCCAGATGGGTTGTGTGGAAGTTCGTTTTACAGCCAATTTCTTGTTGATGTCGAGCACGTCAGCCACAAGCGACGAATCCCAATCAGCCTTATTGTCGCGACAACCGCAGCCTCCTTTTCCGTCTTTATTGAGTTCGTCGGTCATGACGTATCGCACGAAATAAGGCTGGGCGTTCTCTGACTTTATCACGCCTCCCTTGGCAGATCGGAGGTCTGAGATGCTGAGGCTGACGTTGTCAAGGTCGCGGAGCGTATAGATGACAGCCTGAGCGTTGACACGTTCGCCGCGCCAAGCCGACTTTCGGAGCGTGCGCGATGCTGACAATCCGGTCGGAACAGCGTGTTTGCCATAGCGTACATCGGTGGAAGCCCATGCCGTACGGACGCTGTCGCGTCCCAGACTGCGTGTCCAAAGCTCGATGGGGTCGTGTGGCTTTGGGTCGGCAAGCTCCTTATATTGTCCTAAAGGCATGGCTGCCTTGTCGTGCTTCTGCGCCTGTGAAGCGATAGGGGCGACGATGGAGGCTGCTATAATTAATGTAAGCAGTAAGAGTCGTGCATTATTTATTCTCATATTCCTTTATTATATGTATATATGATAGTCTTTTTTATTTCACCATTATCTTCTTTCCTTCCACCACATACACGCCCTTGTCGAGGCGGATGTTCTTATTGCCCTGCACCATGCCTCGGAAAGCCGTGCGTCCGACTATGTCGCTGATGGTAACGATGCGCTCTTCGGGCGTTACTATGCGGATGCCGCCGTCCGTGGCAAAGGCGTCCACGTTGCGGAGGTTGTCCGTATTGATGTTGCCGATGGCTGTTGAGGGTGGGAGAGTGGCGTTTTGTCCGTCCTTCTGATACAGTCGTACATAATCGAAGAAGGTCTCGTACGTGAACGAAACGTCACACGGACGTGCCCACGAGCCGTCGCCAACACTCTGATTGAGGATAAGATAGAAAGGCTTGTCGAAGGGCCACTGTCCCTTGCTGAGCAGGTCGGCGTTCTTCGACTTCGCGTAAGAGAACACCTTCACGCCGTCAACGAACCATGAGAGAAGCTCCGGCTCCCATTCCATAGCTATGACATGGTAGTCAGCAGCATTGGTGTAAACGCCACCGGAGTTGGGCTTGGCCTGATTGAGGTCGTACGTCACGTGTGTGTGAACGGTGTGGTAAGTGCGTCCGTCAGCGTCAATCTGTTCCCAAAGGTCAATCTCACCGCATGTCGGCCAACCTGTCGAACCGTCCTGCGGCATCATCCAGAAGGCGGGGAAGTTGCCCGTATGCGGCGTAGTGCGGAGTCGTCCCTCGATGCGACCGTATGTGAAGTTCATCTTGCCCACGCTTTCCACGGCACCGCTTATCATGTCCACGTTGCCTTCCTCGTCGATGTCGTTGGCTATGCAGCGTGTCACGAGATTGCCGTCCTTGATGTAAGCCGTGCGTTCCTGACCCTCTTTGGTCTGCGCTGTGAAGCGTTTCCATGTGGGATTCTCGCGTGAGCAGCGGCTCCAGTTGGCTTCGTTCGGCATCGAACCGTCCTCGCCGTTGAATTCATCGGCGAACACCAGCTTGTATTCCTCCGTTCCGTCCGGCTCGAACACCGCCGTTACCATTACGTCGCCGTCTACGTTCTTGCCGTCGATGGTGAATGTTTCGTCCGCTTCAGCGTCCGTCACGTCATACTCGTCCCACTGCTTCACGCCGTCAACATATTGTCCGCCCTTGAGATTGTTGCCGTGGCGCACCTTCACGCCCTTCAGCTGATAACCCTCGGCAGGAGCCACCGGCATAAGATAGATGGGCTTGCCCTTTGCCACTGTGGTCGGTACGCCCGAAAAGTCGTCGCCAACTATGTGTCCGCCGATGGCGTTAATTTCCAGTTTTACGTTGTCAGACTGAGCCAATACGGGCGAGACTGCTGACATTGCGCTTATGCACAATGCTATGGGTAAGATGTGATTCTGTTTCATGATTAGTTTTTATATGTATAAGTAATGTTTATGTAAAGGTAAGGTTATTTATCCGGTTGACAAAGGAAAACCTTGTTTTGTGATTCTTTTTTTAAGTTATGGCGTATTTTTATAAAGCTAAACGACTGAAAATCTAAAAATTAATGTAATTTTGTGTACTGATAGGTTGATATAAAAATATTTCAGAAATACATTTACCGATATGACTAATCTCCTTTTGTTACAATACACTTGCTTTCTTGTGTCACTGTTATTAGCGCCTATAATAATAGTGTCGTATTTCATACAGGAAGGTACAAATCGCAGATATGAGCGTTCCCGCTGGATGCTGGTCACTGCCGTACTCCTTCTTGCTCTCCATTATTTTCTTCAGATGCGCTTTTCCATCCGTGCCACCACAGACACCGGCGCCACGGTGGTGAACATCCTCTTCTATACACCCGCTGCCTTTCTCTTCTCTGGCTCCGTGCTTGGGCTTGAAGGCGACCGTCGGCGATTCCGTAGCTATGTGTTGTTCGGAGCCATGTGTACCTTTCTCATACTATTGCTGTTTTTAATAGGGTGGCTGAGAAACGGCTGTCTGGAGATGCCATACGTGCAACCCATAATGCATGCAGTGTACTTCGTGGTAATGACCGTGTTTGTGCTTGTTCCGTGGAAGGCTATAAGGCGTAGCCGTAAGAGGGTTATCAACGAGACCGGTGGCGACATCGTACCATACAAGCGCTTTGTCGGCTCTGCCTATCTGCTGATGAGCACCACGCTGTCCGTGCTTGTCATAGCGATAGTCTGGCGACCTTTGCTTTTCATAATAGCTCCGTTCGGACTCTTTGCTATCTTCTTTTACGTCCTCTGCTTTGTCTATCTCGGTTTCGGAATGGCGTCCATCAGGGACGTGCTCGATGAGGATGTGTCGGGTGAAGAATCGTGTGGAGCTGACGATGATTCGGACAATAAGGAGAAAGAATCTGTGCTTTACCCTGCAGAAATGGCGGAGAAGGTGGGTATGGCATTGGATAAATGGGTGAAAGAAGGCGGTTATCGCGACTCGAGCACTAATATCTCAAAGGTTTCGCGCGAGGTTTTTCTTTCGCGTCGCGAACTGAGCGAGTATTTCGACCTGCATCTGCATTCCACCTTCCGTATCTGGCTTTCCGACATCCGACTGGTGGAAGCCCAGAAGATGATAGCTGCGCATCCGGAATACAGCAATGATACAATCTCCTCTTCCTGCGGTTTCTCGTCGCGTAGCCAACTCTACAAAATCTTCAGCGACAAGCTCGGAATGTCGCCAAAGCAGTGGAGAGAAAAGTTAGATATGGAGGAACAAAAGGGGCAAAATTCGTATGAAGGCGAGTGAAAAATACCCTTAGTTGTCCGATTTGATAGGAATCAGACACCTAAATCAAGGGAATCGGACACATACGCATAGGAATCAGACACTTTTTTACGAATTTTTTCTATATCTTTGTAATATCAAAAGTGTGGGGTGCCATACTTTTTCATCAACCTATTAATTTCAAAAGCACGAATAGATTGAGAGAATAATATGGGCATATTTCCAGTAAAGCAGAACAGAAAGTAGACAGTAATATGTACAGATGTTACAAATAAAAAATCACACAAGTAATGGCTCACCCGATAAACCAGGGGGAAGACGCTTTGATTCTATAGAAAATTTA
>ERZ1031020.533-NODE-533-length-13079-cov-10.303286_pt1 | contig 13079 bp, 8 predicted proteins | sample MGYA00517109_ERZ1031020 | MGnify/ENA primary metagenome ERZ1031020 (study PRJEB33719, sample SAMN04261270) | wastewater metagenome | biome: rural village; feature: human; material: feces | host: Homo sapiens | place: El Salvador | collected 2013-01-07 ... | reverse complement strand
ATTAAAAAGTAATAAATGAGAATGGCGTCTCGCCGTAGCCACGCACCCACGAACACAATTAATCGCCCTGCATCCACGAACACAGTTTGTATCTAAATTTGTACCACAGTTAATCGGGAATATGCTGATAGGTTAGTGTTCAGCAATGGGAGGCTGCGTGGCTACGGCGAGACGCCATAGCCTCCTAGGTTTGCTTTGGCTGCTGTAATTCAAAACTGAATATTTCACAATCTAATTCTCATACGTAACTCTTGACAACGCTTGCGCCATATTGTACCTTTGCAATCGCTTTTGGTTGGTTTGGTCTGATCAGTAGCAAGCGTTCTTTGACTTGTTGTACATATTTTTGTTAAGCTAATAGTTATGGTGGCGTCACAAGGCCAATTTATAGGTACTGGCAACAAAAAAAGAGTTACTCTATTGAGTAACTCTTTTTTTTGTGGTGCCACCAGGAATCGAACCGGGGACACAAGGATTTTCAGTCCTTTGCTCTACCATCTGAGCTATGGCACCAACTGTTTTTCTTTAGCGTGTGCAAAGGTACGAAAATGTTTCGGATTATCCAAATATTCTATAGCTTTTTTACCTACTATGTAATAGTTTATGGCAGGGTATAGATAAGTATATAAAATAAGAAGAGGGTGTGTTGGTTATTATCAACACACCCTCTTCTTTATCGTCTTACTGAGTTAATGGTCTCAGTATGTTATATTGTCTTGATTAGTTGAAGACATACTTCACGCCAATCTGCATCTTCCAGCACTGGTCATAGTTGCGGTTGAAACTCCATGTAGATGTAGGAGCAGTGCCAGTGGTCTTATCCTTGAACATTGAGAAGTAAGGAACGCCGTCCTTAACCTTGTCAACCTTCAGAATCTTACCGTTGTTACATCCGTTCATGTTCTTCATAACGCCCCACTTAGAGTTGAAGAGGTTGCCTACGTTCATGATGTCAAGACTGAGGACGAGCTTGTTGTTTGTGCTGCCGATCTTAACGTCGAAGTCGTGTGCCCAACGGAAGTCGAAGCGGTGAACGAACGGAGCGCGTGCGCTGTAAGGCTCGGCATATTCGCCCTTGTGGTTCTTCAGGTAGCTGTCCTGCTCAACGAAGTTCCAGAAGAGGTCAGCATCGCTTTCCTTTGTAAAGTGGATGTCGTTGCGGTCCTTCGGAATATACATAAGGTCATAGCGGTTGCCGTCGCCGTTGATATCGCCGTCGTAGTAGTAGCTGTATCCAGAGGGTGAGTAACCCTGATAGAAGAGGCTGAAGTGATCCTTGCCGTATGTATAGTTGGCAGAAGCGATGATGCGGTCAGGAATTACGTAACGTGAGTTGCCGAGATCGAGGAAGTTCGGACCCTCTACGGCGTACATGTTAGACCATGTAGAGTATGCGTTGCTACCCGGCATACCGGTAAGCTCCTTCATCACTGTGTGTGTGTAAGCAGCCATAAGGTTGAGGTTCTTGATGGGCTCTGCGTTAACAGTGAAGTTGAATGTCCAGCCATAACCCTTGCTCGTGTTTGTAAGCACATAAGCGTCGGTCTTGCTGTATTTATAGTCCTTCGGGTAGATGTGGCGGTTGTCGCCTGTGCCAGTCAGAGTTTCCCATGAAGAGTTGTCCTTGATGTTGTAGTTGTCGAGCATCACGTCGTGGATCTTCTTTGTGTATGTAAACTCTGCTGTGAATGAGAGCGGGAACGATACGGGAATCTGTCCGTCAATAGCGATTGAAGATTTCCATACCTGCGGCATCTTGAAGTCGCGGTCAACGCCTGCGATGCTCTTAGGAACTGTACCCTCATCAGGAGTGATGGTTGCAGGAGCGCCGAGGATATCGCGAATCTTGTCGACGTTGGTAACGAGACCTCCCTTGAACTTTTCAAGTTCTGCGTCAGGAGTAATAGATCCGTCCTTGCCGTATTTTGTGCTGGCGATGCCAGAACCCATAGCCATACCAGAGTTTGTTGGCATGTTGGTGAAGAATACGAGAGGCAGACGACCTGCGAAAAGACCAGTACCGCCGCGTACCTTCAGTGAACGGTCACCAAATACATCCCATGTGAATCCGATACGCGGAGACACTTGGAGGTTGCTCTTAGGCCATGCTCCGGTCTCTACGTGACGACCACCGTAGTCGAGTGCTGTGATGGCCTTATTCTCCATAAGGTCGTTGTTGTTGAAGACGATGTTGTCGAAGCGGATACCACCAGTAAGCTTGAGGTTGTCGAGCACGTTCCACTCATCCTGGAGATAAATGCCGTACTGAGCGAATTTAACCTCTGCTGTAGGATTCTTCTCGCCGTTGTAACCGTAAGCAAGAGTTACGGTCTCAGGAGCGGCTCCGTTGAAGAAGTCGTCGAGTGAGCGATAACGATAGTAGCCTGTACCACCGCGCATGTATGAATTGTTGGCAAGCTGGTGTTCGAAGTTAAAACCGGCAGTGATCTTGTGTGCACCAAGATAGTATGTGAAATTGTCAGTAAGGGTGAAAATCTTATTCTGCACACGGTTGTTGTATGAGAAAAGCTCTGTACCGAAGCTGATGTACGGCTCGAGTGTCTGTGATGTTACCTTACCGGTAGCGTCAGCCTCGTATCCTGCCATGATGTCAACGAAGGGGAAGTTAGAGCAGTTCGGATCGCGCTTGTCGTCGATATAGCTGTATGTGAAGAGCAACTGGTTGGACATGTTTGCACCGAAGCGGCTGTTGAGGTCTGCAGATACAGACATAACAGAATTGTTCATCGCATACATAGAGCCAGAATAAGACATACCATACTGTGACATACGACTGGCTGTAAAGCGTGTGTATGCGTCAGAAGAAGAGTTGTTAACGGCGTTCCAAGTCTTGTTGCGTGTGTAGTTGTAACGCACAGCAAGGTGGTGGTCGTTATTGATGTTCCAGTCTACGCGACCGAGAAGCTTAAGGTTGTTGTCTTCAGCAGGGAAGTCAGTGTATGAACCTGGATTGAAGCCATACTTTGTAATAAGGAACTGCTTTACGCGCTCAAGGTCAGACTTTGGTACGCGTGAGATGTAGTTGGTGGCGTCTGCCTTGCCGTCCTCAGAAGCCTGCCATCTGTTTACGATATTAGGGCTCTTGCTGTATTCTGCATTTGCAAAGAAGAAGAGCTTGTCCTTTACGATCGGACCGCCTAATGTGAATCCGTATGTTGTGGTGCCGTTCTTGCCGCGCTCGCCGAGGTCCTCGTTGTTTACGCGGTTGCCATGCATATTTTCGTTATTATAATAAATGTATGCAGAACCCTTGAACTTGTTGGTACCCGACTTTGTGATGGCGTTTACACCGCCGCCGATGAAGTTGCTCTGACGAACGTCATAGGGAGCAATTGTCACCTGTACCTCGTCAATGGCATCCATAGAGATAGGGCTGCCTCCGCCAGGGAGCTTGTCAGAAAGACCGAAGTTGTTGTTGAGGTTTGCGCCGTCGAGGGTGAAGTTAGAGCTTCTTCCGTCGCCACCTGCAAAGCTCATTCCGTTAGAGTAGGGCGAGAGACGAGCGATGTCTGTAATGCTACGGTTGATGGTAGGCATGTTCATAATCTGCGTGTTGTTGATGTTGGTGGAAGCACCAGTCTTCTCTGCAGTAAACTTAGAGCCCTTTCCGCTAATTACTACCTCACCTAAGATGCTTGCGTCCTCAGCCATCTTGAAGTTCTGGTTGTAGGTTTCGCCGAGCTGGAGAGTAACGTTGCTTATCTCCGTGGGCTGGTAGCCAATGTAGCTTACCTTGATAGTGTAAGGTCCGCCGACACGCATACCCTGAATGGTGTAGCGGCCGTCTGCATTGGTAACTGTGGCATAACGTGTGCCTGAAGGCACGTGCACCACTTGGATGGTTGCTCCAATGACACTCTCGTTGGTGTTACCCAACGTCACTTTACCTGTCAGTGCAGATGTTGTAACCTGCGCCAATACTGCCTGTACAAGGGCGATCAGCAAGACAGAAAGCATGTAAAGTCTCTTTCTCATAAAATCGATAATTGGTTATTGAAAAAAATATTTACATCCACTTTTCAGTAGTGGAATCCATAAATTCGTTGTTATTTCAATTCTTTTTGCAAATTTAAACAATTAAAATAATATGGCGTTATAAAACCTTAAATAAAATAAATTAATAACTATTATTTTAACCGTTTTGAAACAATAGGTTGTCAATTGGGAGATTGAGAGAGTTGAGAATTTAGATTAGTTGAGAGTTGAAATTTCAGAGTTGAGAGTTTTGATATGTATCTTTGGTATTTTTAATACAGCTAAAGCTTACATTATATAATATATAAGGTAATCATAACTCTCAACTCTAAATTCTCAACTCTCAACTAAGAGGCTTATTCTTCTTTGCTCAGCGGGTTCCATCCCTGCGCCTTCAGCTCAAACTCCTGATTGTCTCTGGTGACGAGCATTTGTCCGAGTTCGGGACGAGTGATGTGTCCGATGAGTTTCACGTTATCCATCTGCTGAATCTTCTCGTTGTCGCCGATAGGTACGGTGAAGAGCAGTTCGTAGTCCTCCCCGCCGTTGAGTGCGCACGTGGTGACGTTCATGTTCATCTCTTCAGCCATTACAGCGGTCTGATAGTCGATTGGGATGTTCTTCTCGTAGATTCGGCATCCGCATCCCGACTCCTTGCAGATGTGCATCAGTTCGCTTGACAGTCCGTCGCTGATGTCCATCATTGCTGTGGGTCTGATGCCCAGTTCGCGGAACTGTGCGATGATGTCGCCGCGTGCTTCGGTCTGGAGCTGTCGTTGGATGATATACTCCTTTCCTGCGAAGTCAGGCTGGAAATTGCGAAGCTCTTCCAGCGCACGCTTGTCGTTCTTCTTGCGAGCCTCGTCCACCTGCTGATAGTAAACGCTCTTCTCGCGTTCAAGAAGCTGCAGTCCCATATAGGCTGCACCGAGGTCGCCTGATACGCAGATAAGGTCAGTGTCCTTGGCTCCGCTTCGATATATGATGTCGTCCTTGCGAGCCTCGCCGATGCAGGTTATGCTGATGGCAAGTCCGGTGTAAGATGATGTGGTGTCGCCACCGACGATGTCAACTCCCCACTTGTCGCAAGCCAGCTTCAGTCCGCTGTAGAAGTCGTCCATGTCCTCCACCTTGAAGCGCTTGCTGAGCGCAATGCTTACTGTCAGCTGTCGCGGTGTGCCGTTCATAGCGAAGATGTCGCTGATGTTCACCATTGCCGACTTATAACCGAGGTGCTGTAGGTCGATGTAGGTGAGATCGAAATGTACGCCCTCCATTAGCATATCGGTGGTGACCAGAACCTCTGAGTCGGGATAATGTAGTACGGCGCAATCGTCGCCTACACCTTTAATGGTTGACTCGTTTTTTATCTTGATGTTATCGGTGAGTCGGTGTATGAGGCCGAACTCACCGAGCTTTGATATTTCTGTCATTATATATTATTATTGTAAAAGCTGATTAAGCTCTGCGAATCATCTCACGCATAATCTCTGTCATCAGAGGCTGCGCCTTGTTGGCAGCCACCTGCACTTCCTCGTGCGAAACCTCCACCGGTGTGTCCTCCAGACCAAGGTCGGTGATGATGGATATACCGAATGTGCGGATGCCGCAGTGGTGTGCCACGATCACCTCAGGCACGGTGCTCATGCCTACAGCGTCGCCACCCAGACGATGATACATCTTATATTCGGCAGGAGTCTCGAATGTCGGTCCCTGCACGCCCACGTAAACACCGTGCATAACGCGTATGCCCTTCTCCTCGGCAATCTTGTCTGCCTCTGCGATGAGTTTAAGGTCGTAAGTCTCGTGCATGTCCGGGAAGCGCGGTCCTGTGGGGAAGTTCTTGCCGCGCAGCGGGTGCTCAGGGAAGAAGTTGATGTGGTCTGTGATGATCATGAGGTCGCCAATCTTGAAGTCGGGATTCATGCCGCCTGACGCGTTGCTCACGAAGAGAGTCTTGATGCCCAGCTCGTACATTACGCGGATGGGGAATGTCACCTCCTTCATGGAGTAGCCCTCATAGTAATGGAATCTGCCCTCCATTGCCATGATGTCCTTGCCTCCGAGCTTTCCGAAGATAAGCTTTCCGGCGTGTCCTTCTACTGTAGAGACGGGGAAGTTGGGTATGTCCTTATATGAGAACTCGTAGCTGTCTGTTATTTCAGTGGCGAGCTGTCCGAGGCCCGTACCAAGTATTATCGCTGTTTCAGGACTTGTGGTCATCCTTTCTTTTAGCCAGGATGCTGTTTCTTGAATTTTTTCGTACATAGCTTATAATTTTGTTATTGAATTCTTCTTCTCCCTCAAGCATGAATCTTATCCTTATCGGGAGAGCATAAATGCTGTTCTTTGTTGCTTCTGAGAGAGTGCCGAGACTGTTGAGTCTTGTGGCGTCCTTCTCTGTCGTGATTATCACCTTCGGCTTCGGCATGTCAGCGAAGGTGGAGTTGATGCGTTCCGCATCATCCTCCGTGAACTGGTGATGGTCGCCGAATGCCATTGGTGTGATGTTTTCCGAGACGGGCTTCAGGTCCATAACCATCTGTTGCGGCGAGGCAATACCCGTAAGCAGCAGGATGTTCACGCCTTTGGGTAACGATGAGAGCGGTTTTCGTTCGTCATGGAATACTGCCTTAAGACTCTCATATTGCAGAGTGGTGAAATAGAGTTCCTGATACGGATAGAGGTTCATGGCTCTCTTGAGCACTCTGAACTCCATCGGCTTCAGGTCCTTCGGACACTTCGTTACGATGACGATGTCAGCTCTCGACTTTCCTTCCTGCGGCTCACGCATTCGTCCTGCTGGCAGCAGCTTGTCGTAGATGATAAGTCGATGATAGTCTACAAGCAGGATGTTTATGCCCGGCTTCACATACCTATGCTGATAGGCATCGTCCAGAAGGATGACGTCCACGTCCTTTGTCTGCTCGTCGTGTGTCAGGCGGTATATTCCGTTTCTGCGGTTCTTGTCCACAGCCATGTAGATGTCCGGATATTTATGCTTCATCTGGAAGGGCTCGTCCCCAATCTCCCTCATCTCCGTGTTTTTGTCTGCGAGCAGATATCCGCGGCTTTTACGTTTGTATCCGCGTGACAGTACGCCCACTTTCAGCTTTTCGTGCAGGAGATTGATAAGATATTCCACGTGTGGTGTCTTTCCCGATCCTCCCACAGTGATGTTTCCGACGGAAATTACGGGTATGTCGTAACTTTGGCTTTTCAGCACTCCGATGTCGAACATCCAGTTGCGCACACGTACCCCGATGCCGTAGAGCCAGCTTAACGGCAGGAGCCATTCGTTGATTTTTATAAAGTCGCCTTCTGTTCTCATAGTGCTTTCTTTATTTCATATTTATGGCGAACGGTATGCGTGCCTGCAGAGCCTCGTGTTTGTCGAGGTTGCGCATCAGCGATACCGGTTCGTAGAGGTCGCCGAGTGTCAGTCGGAGACGTGCGTCCACCGATCCTGCATCCGATGCTCCTGCAAGTAACTGGTCAATCCATGAGCTTGGTGCAGGATAGTCCACCGTATAATATTCGCTGAGTTTAGCCAGTTTTGCAGCCTTTGCCACAGCGTCATTCAGTCCTCCGAGTTGGTCGACAAGTTTCAGTCCGATGGCGTCAGCTCCAAGCCAGACGCGTCCCTGTGCTATTTTCTCCACGCTCTCCACCGGCAGGCGGCGTCCGTCAGCCACGCGCTTTCTGAAAAGCTGGTATCCTCTGTTGACGTACTGCTGCATGACGGCAGTCTCTTCTTCGTTGAATGGTCTTGCCATAAGATTGCCGAATGTGGAGTTACGATTCGTCTTTACCTCATCAAATTTTACGCCAAGCTTCTGTGTTACAAGTCCGCTCATGTCAGGGAATACGGCGAAGATGCCGATGCTTCCAGTCAGCGTGGTGGGCTGTGCAACAATCCATGATGCCGGTGCTGACATATAGTAAGCACCCGATGCGGCATAACCTCCCATTGATACCACTACGGGCTTCTTTTTCTTGAGTTCCATCACCTGATGCCATATCTGTTCGGATGCGAACGCGTCACCGCCACCAGAGTTCACTCTTATCACCACCGCCTTGACGTCATCGTCGTCCATGAGATCCTTCAGGTCGCTGCATACCGTGCTTGACACGATGCAATGCGAGCCTCCGCCGAGCAAGCTTACCTTTTCGCTCTGCACGATGTCGCCGTAGGCATAGTATATGGCAATTTCCTCACCACTGGTCTGCTTTTCCTTTACGTTTGTCATGTCGCTGACAAAGAGGCGGTTCAGGTCGTCATCCTTTCCGATGCCGAACTGTGCCTTTGCAATGTCCTTCATGTCCGAAGCATAAGCCAGTCCGTCCACCACCTTACGCTTTACGAGGCTTTCCGCCGACTGGAACATCAGCAGTTCGTCTGCATATCTGTTAAGCGAGTCGACGCTGATGCCACGGCTTTTTGATACGGCGTTGCAAACCTGCTTCCACGTTCCGTCCAGGAACATCTTGGTCTGCAGACGGTTGGCATCGCTCATGTGCTCCTCAGTGTATGTTTCGGTGGCGCTCTTGAATGTGCCCACTTTCACCACCTGGAACTTGACACCGAACTTTGCCAACATATCCTTATAAAATACGGGCTGTGCGCCGATGCCGTGCCAGTCCACCATTCCGATGGGGTTGAGGTAAATCTTGTCAGCTACAGACGCCAGATAGTACGACCCCTGCGAGTAAGTGTCGGCGTAGGCAATGATTTTCTTGCCTGACTTGCGAAAATCCTCAAGCGCAGAGCGTATCTCCTGCAGTGTGGCATAGTCTGTTGACAATACGCCTGCATCGATGTAAATACCTTTTATGTTTTCCTCCTCCTTTGCCTTCTTGATGGCGGAGAGTATGTCGTTCAGTCCTGTGGACGGTATATAGTTGCCCGTCAGTTTTCCGATGGTGTTGTCCGTTCCCTGCTCGTCTATGGAGCCGTTTAGCTTGAGCACGAGCACTGAATTTTTCTCTACGGCTTGTGTGGCGCTTGCAGATGCCACCATACCTACGATGCTCATTACTGAAAGTGCCACGCACACTATGGTGAAAACGATGATGCCAACAACTGTGGCGGCGGTGTATTTAAAGAAATCTTTCATGAGTAAAACGGTTTGATTATTGATACTATTGATGCAAAGTTAATACATTTCGCCGATATCTTACCATAAATAGATGTGTATATTTTAGCATCTCATAAAAAAGCAGTACCTTTGCAGACGTTTTTGGATAAATTTAAATATTTACAGAGTCAAACTATGGATCAGATTCAAAAAATCGAACGCGAGAAATTGTTGCGTCGCAAGCTTGATTTGCTTTTGAAGACAGGTCAGATGCTTGTTGAAAGTGCGGCAGACACCAACCGCATCATCCGCGACATGGATCGTGTTGCCGCTTTCCTCGGTCTTCCAGAGGAGCATCTTCATGTTTACGTTCAGTTCAACATGCTTATGGTGAACCTGAGCGACGGTGAGCATTCGTTCACCAAATTCCAGCGCTGCACCAAGCATGGCATCAACATGGAGACCATCTCACGCGTCTCTAAGCTTTCATGGAAGGCTATAGATGAAGATTACTCCATTGACCGCTATGGGGAAGAACTTGAACAAATCCGCAAGCGTCCCCGTAATTACACACATCTGCAGGTGGCTATAGGCACTGGCTTTGCGTGCGGTGGCTTCTGCATTCAGTTCGGTTGCGACTGGACTGCTTTCTTCTATGCGTCGTTTGCTGCCGCCGTCGGTATGTATCTGCGTGGATGGCTGCTTCGTCGTGGTTTCAATAACTATATCGGCATCGCAGTCGCTGCTTTTGTCAGCACGCTCCTTGCTTTCCTTACCACATGGCTTCCTGACACATGGACGAGCACACCGCTCCATCCGCTGCTTGCCTGTGCGCTGTTCATCGTACCGGGCGTGCCATTGATAAACTTCGTGGACGATATGCTCGACAACTACATACAGGTGGGACTGACGCGAGCCATTAACACCTTTTTGATGATTGTAGCCATGTCGTTCGGTATTGCCTTCTTCCTGAAACTGAGCAATTTCGACCTTAGCCAGTTCCAGACGATACCGATGATACCACACAATAACTATATTAGTTATGCTGCGGCAGCAGCCATTTCGGCTATGGGATTCTCCATGATTTTCAACATCCCGCGTCGTCTGCTCTGGGTTGTGGCAATAGGCGGAATCATTGCAGTTTGTACGCGTAACTTCGTCAATCTGGGTCCGTCCAACGATAATATCGGACTGGACATGGGACTTGCCATCGGTTCGCTTGCCGGCAGTACGCTCATCAGTCTTGTCTGCGTCAAGGCTGTTCACTGGTTCCATGTTCCTCATCATGTCATCTCCATCCCGAGTGTAATTCCGATGGTTCCCGGAGTGTTGATGTATCGTGCTCTTGTGGCTATTATCGAGATGCAGGGCGTAGTAGGTGAGCTTACCAATGCCGTGAAGTTCGGTATGGGTTCTGCCATTACCATTATGTGTATTGCCATCGGCGTTGCCATCCCCAACGTGTTCGCACGCCAGTGGATCGCGTCGAATCGCCGTCGCCGCCTGCAGAAAGCCATTGCTGACCGCAAGGCGCGTGGCAAGTTTGTTGCCCTCTCGGATTTCGACGAGAACTAAAAAAATATTACAATGGTGTGTAAAGGAAAGCCGCATTAGCTTTTCTTTACACACCATTGTCATTTTTGTCAGATTCAATACCGAATGTGACATTGTGTCATTGCTTATGTCTTGTTGTCACAGGCAGAAATTGCTAAACCATATTGTTTGGCACACTTTTAGCTATATGTTTGGCGACGATGAAAGGCACGAAGCCTTATCGGACAATAAAACGTAAACTTAAAAAATAAAAACATAACAATCATGAACGTAAAACCATTAGCAGACAGAGTGCTTGTGCTCCCTGCACAGGCAGAAGAAAAGGTTGGTGGAATCATCATACCGGATACAGCAAAAGAGAAACCTCAACACGGCAAGGTGGTTGCCACTGGTAAAGGCACTAAGGATGAGGAGATGGTCCTTAAAGAGGGTGACGAAATCCTCTATGGCAAGTATTCTGGTACAGAGCTTGAGTTCGACGGCACAAAGTACCTCATCATGCGTCAGAGCGATGTTCTCGCTGTTGTCAACAAATAACAACGAGCAAACGTATCCAACCAATTAATAATTAATAACTGATAATTAATAATTAACGAAAATGGCTAAAGAGATTAAATACAATATAGATGCACGCGACCTGCTTAAGAACGGTGTCGACAAGTTGGCTAACGCCGTAAAGGTTACACTTGGCCCGAAAGGTCGCAACGTGGTTATCGAGAAGAAGTTCGGTGCTCCCCAGATTACTAAGGACGGTGTTACCGTAGCTAAGGAAGTGGAGCTTGACGACAAGTTCGAGAACACCGGCGCACAGCTCGTAAAGAGCGTTGCAAGCAAGACTGGCGATGACGCTGGTGACGGTACTACAACAGCTACCATCCTCACACAGGCTATCGTTACTGAGGGTCTGAAGAACGTCACAGCAGGTGCCAACCCTATGGACCTCAAGCGTGGTATTGACAAGGCCGTTGCAGCTGTTGTGGAGCACATCAAGGAGACTGCTGAGGTTGTAGGCGACAACTATGACAAGATTGAGCAGGTGGCTACTGTTTCTGCCAACAACGATCCTGAGATTGGCAAGCTCCTCGCTGACGCTATGCGTAAGGTAAGCAAGGACGGTGTTATCACCATCGAGGAGAGCAAGAGCCGCGACACCAGCATCGGTGTTACAGAGGGTATGCAGTTCGACCGTGGCTACCTGAGTGGCTACTTCGTAACTGACGCTGACAAGATGGAGTGTGTAATGGACAATCCTTACATCCTTATCTACGACAAGAAGATCAGCAACCTCAAGGACCTTCTGCCTATCCTTCAGCCGGCAGCTGAGAGCGGACGCCCGATGCTCATCATCGCTGAGGATGTCGACTCAGAGGCTCTGACAACTCTCGTTGTCAACCGTCTGCGTGCTGGTCTTAAGATTTGCGCTGTTAAGGCTCCTGGCTTCGGCGACCGTCGCAAGGCAATGCTCGAGGATATCGCTACACTTACCGGTGGCGTTGTCATCAGCGAGGAGAAGGGTCTTAGCCTCGACAAGGCCACACTCGACCTCTGCGGTACCTGTGAGAAGGCCACTGTCAGCAAGGACAACACCACAATTGTTGGTGGAGCAGGCAAGAAGGAGCTCATCGCTGACCGCGTGGCTCAGATCAAGAACGAGATTGCCAACACTAAGAGCTCTTACGACAAGGAGAAGCTCCAGGAGCGTCTTGCCAAGCTCGCCGGTGGTGTGGCTGTTCTCTACGTCGGTGCAAACAGCGAGGTGGAGATGAAGGAGAAGAAGGACCGCGTTGACGACGCTCTCTGCGCTACACGTGCAGCTATGGAGGAAGGCGTTGTCGTAGGTGGCGGCACCACATACATCCGCGCTCAGAAGACTCTTGAGGATCTCAAGGGTGACAATGCTGACGAGCAGACCGGTATCAACATCGTTCGTCGTGCCATTGAGGAGCCGCTTCGCCAGATTGTTAAGAACGCTGGTGGCGAGGGTGCCGTAGTTGTTCAGAAGGTACGTGAGGGCGAGGGCGACTTCGGCTACAACGCACGTAAGGACATCTATGAGGATCTGCGCGCAGCCGGTGTCATCGATCCTGCCAAGGTGGAGCGCGTAGCTCTCGAGAACGCTGCCTCTATCGCAGGTATGTTCCTTACCACAGAGTGTCTCATCTGCGACAAGCCCGAGGAGAAGGCTCCAGCAATGCCGATGGGCCAGCCGGGTATGGGTGGCATGATGTAATCAGCCGAACACAATAACGTATTGAATTAATATATATGGGACGACAGCAGGTTAATAGCCTTGCTGTCGTCCCTTTTTTTGTGTTGTCTGCTGATTGCGTTGTTTTTACTTTTGCGCTATGATACAGTCACTTGTATAAACAAAAAAATCGGCTGTCTCTCGACATCCGATTTTCAAAAACAAACTACTTAAAAACTAATCTACTAAAACAAATCAAAAAA
>ERZ1031020.532-NODE-532-length-13083-cov-13.156509_pt1 | contig 13083 bp, 10 predicted proteins | sample MGYA00517109_ERZ1031020 | MGnify/ENA primary metagenome ERZ1031020 (study PRJEB33719, sample SAMN04261270) | wastewater metagenome | biome: rural village; feature: human; material: feces | host: Homo sapiens | place: El Salvador | collected 2013-01-07 ... | reverse complement strand
AAGGTATAAGAAAAAAAAAGCTTACTTTTGCGCCGAAATTATAAAACGAAATCAACAACATGCAAGACAACTTAGTTATTGTCGAGAGCCCTGCGAAGGCAAAGACCATTGAGAAATTCCTTGGCTCCGACTATAAAGTCATGTCCTCGTATGGACATATCAGAGACCTTAAAAAGAAGGAACTGAGCATAGACAAAGATACACTCCAGCCCGCTTACGTTATACCGAAGGACAAGGAAGCGCTCGTAAAGACTTTGAGAGAAAACGCCAAGAAAGCCACTAAGGTTTGGCTCGCATCCGATGAGGACCGCGAGGGAGAGGCCATCTCATGGCACCTTTGCGAAGTGCTCGGACTGGACGAGGCATCCACCAACCGCATTGTCTTCCATGAGATTACGAAGCCTGCCATTCTCGCGGCAATAGAAAACCCGCGCCATCTGGACATGAACCTCGTGAACGCACAGCAGGCCCGCCGCGTGCTCGACCGCATCGTGGGCTTCAAGCTCTCGCCCGTACTCTGGCGAAAGGTGAAGCCGGCACTCTCGGCAGGACGCGTACAGTCGGTAGCCGTGCGCCTTATCGTAGAGCGTGAACGCGAGATACAGCAGTTCCATACCGAGCCTTACTATCGCATTAACGCCATCTTCGCCATCACTAATGCGGACGGATCGCAGCAGGAAGTGAAGGCAGAGCTGGACAAGCGCTTCTCCACACACGACGAAGCGATGGCTTTCCTCGACAAGTGTAAGGACGCCACGTTCCGCGTGGAGACCGTTACGAAGAAGCCGCTCAAGCGTTATCCCGCAGCGCCGTTCACCACATCCACACTCCAGCAGGAGGCAGCCCGCAAGCTCGGATTCTCCGTTTCGCAGACCATGATGGTGGCGCAGCGCCTCTATGAGAACGGTCTTATCACATACATGCGTACTGACAGCGTAAATCTCTCGCAGCTCTGCATCGGTGCAGCCAAGGAAGAGATTGTGAAGCTCTACGGCGAAGAATACAGCTCACCGCGCAATTTCCACACCCACTCTAAGGGAGCGCAGGAGGCACACGAGGCCATCCGCCCCACATATATGAGCAACACCACCGTGGAAGGAACCGCACAGGAGCGCCGTCTCTACGATCTTATATGGAAACGCACAGCTGCCAGCCAGATGGCTGAGGCTCAGATAGAGAAGACCACCATCAGCATCGTGGCTGACAAACCCGCCGACAGCACCACCGGAAGCATTGAGGAGCACTTCATTGCCAACGGTGAAGTGGTGAAGTTCGACGGTTTCCTCAAGGTTTACCGCGAGTCGTCAGACGATGAGGACGAATCTTCTGCAGACGAGTTCTCACACATGCTGCCCGTCATCAAGGAGGGCGATGTGCTCACACGCCGCGAGATTACGTCCACGGAGCGTTATTCACAGGGCCCGTCACGCTACACTGAGGCAAGCCTCGTACACAAACTCGAAGAGCTTGGCATCGGCCGTCCGTCAACATACGCCCCGACCATTTCCACCATTCAGCAGCGCGAGTACGTGGTGAAGGGCGACAAGAAAGGCGAGGAGAGAGGTTATGTCATCGACACGCTCCGCGGACTCAAGGTTACGCAGACACGCAAGGTGGAGATGGCTGGCAACGAGAAGGGCAAGCTTCTGCCCACCGACATAGGTATCGTTGTGAACGACTTCCTCATCGAGAACTTCCCCACCATCATGGACTATAACTTCACCGCCAAGGTGGAGCAGCAGTTCGACCAGATTGCCGACGGCAAGGAGGAGTGGACAGACATGATGCGCCACTTCGACCAGGAGTTCGAGCCTACCGTAGACAAGGTGATGAACGCCCGCACGGAGCACAAGGCTGGCGAACGTCAGCTCGGCACAGACCCGAAGAGCGGACATCCCGTCTTCGTAAAGATTGGCCGTTACGGACCCGTGGTGCAGATTGGTGCTGCCGATGACGAGGAGAAGCCGCGCTTCGCACAGCTTCCTTCGGACAAGAGCATGGAGACCATCACCCTGGAAGAGGCACTCGAGCTGTTCCGTTTCCCGCGCACTCTCGGCGAGTTTGAGGGCAAGACGGTCAGCGTAGGTGCAGGACGCTTCGGTCCTTACGTGCAGCACGACGGCAAGTACGTGTCCATCCCGAAGACCGAAGACCCGATGGCAGTGACGCTTGAGCGAGCCATTGAGCTGATAGAGGAGAAGCGCAAGGCTGAGGCAGAGCGCCATCTGAAGACCTTCGAGGAGGACGACAAGCTGGAAGTGCTCAACGGACGCTACGGACCATACATCGCTTACGACGGCAAGAACTATCGCATTCCGCGCGAATTGCATCAGAAGGCAGCCGAACTGACATACGACGAATGTATGGAAATCATCAAGAACCCGCCGGCTCCCAAGAAGAGAGCAGCGGCTAAGAAGAAGTAAGCATATACAATATAATGACACGCATTATCCTTATAGGTTATATGGGAGCCGGCAAGACCACCGTAGGAAAGGCGCTTGCCAAGGCTCTCGGACTTCCCTTCTACGACCTCGACTGGTATATCGAGACGCGGATGCGACGCACCGTGAAGCAGATATTCGATGAGTCGGGCGAGGAAGGCTTCAGACGCATAGAGCATAACATGCTGCATGAGGTGGCGGAATTTGAGAATGTGGTGGTATCGTGCGGCGGTGGAACGCCCTGCTTCTACGACAACATCGACTATATGAACGCTCAGGCGCAGGTGGTTTATCTGAAGGCTTCGCCCGAAGTGCTCCACGAACACCTCAAGATGGGACGCGCCGTGCGCCCCCTGCTGCTCAACAAGACGCCGGAAGAGGTGGAGAAGTTCATCGTGGAACAGCTCGCACACCGCGAACAGTTCTATCAGAAAGCGCAATACACCTTCAACGTGGACCTGCTCGACAACTTCGAGAAGATTAACGATACCGTCAAGGAACTGCGTGCGTTGTTGGATAAATAACATACAAACCGTTTAAAGAAACAACCCCTTAAAACCAAGAATAGAAAGAAATGAAGAAATGGACCATTGAAGATTCCCGCGAACTCTACAACATAAACGGATGGGGAACATCATATTTCGGTGTCAATGACCGTGGCGACATGTATGTGACGCCGTGTAAGGACAACGTCCAGATTGACCTGCGTGACGTGATGGACGAACTCCAGTTGCGCGACGTCACGCCTCCCGTACTGCTGAGATTCCCCGACATCCTCGACAACCGCATCGAGAAGACATCATCATGCTTCAAGAAAGCGGCGGAGGAATACAACTACAAGGGGGAGAACTTCATCGTCTATCCTATTAAGGTGAACCAGATGCAGCCCGTCGTGGAGGAGATCATCTCGCACGGACGCAAGTTCAACCTCGGACTGGAGTGCGGTTCGAAGCCTGAGCTGCACGCCGTCATAGCCGTACAGTGCCAGAGCGACTCCATCATCGTCTGCAACGGATATAAGGACCAGAGCTACATCGAGCTGGCTCTGCTTGCCCAGAAGATGGGAAAGCGCATCTTCCTCGTCGTGGAGAAGATGAATGAGATTGGTCTTATCGCCGCTGCTGCCAAGAAGCTTGGCGTCAAGCCTAACATCGGCATCCGCATTAAGCTCGCTTCTTCCGGATCAGGCAAGTGGCAGGAGAGCGGTGGCGACGCGTCGAAGTTCGGTCTGAGAGCGTCAGAACTGCTCCAGGCTCTGAAGACTCTCGACGATAAGGGACTGCACGACTGCATACGTCTCATCCACTTCCACATCGGTTCGCAGATTACGAAGATTCGCCGCATCCAGACAGCATTGCGCGAAGCAGCCAACTTCTACGTACAGCTGCACAAGATGGGCTATAACATCGACTTCGTTGACTGTGGCGGCGGACTGGGCGTCGATTACGACGGCACACGTTCGTCAAGCTCGGAAAGCTCCGTCAACTACTCCATCCAGGAGTATGTCAACGACTGCGTATATACTTTCGTCGAGGCTGCCGACAAGCATGAGATACCTCATCCCAACCTTATCACCGAGAGCGGACGTTCGTTGTCAGCCCATCACTCCGTGCTTATCATCGACGTGCTCGAGACCACCACGCTGCCGCAGATGCGCGAGGATTTTGAACCGGCGGAGACAGATCACCAGCTGGTGAAGGACCTTTACGAGATATGGGACAACCTCAATCCCCGCACAATGCTGGAGGACTGGCATGACGCCGAGCAGATACGCGACGAAGCGCTCGACCTCTTCTCACACGGCATCGTAGACCTCCGTACCCGTGCCGAGATAGAGAGCATGTACTGGAGCGTCTGCCGCGAGGTAAACAGCATGGCGAAGTCGCTGAAGCATACTCCCGAGGAGCTTCGCGGACTGGACAAGCTGCTTGCCGATAAGTATTTCTGCAACTTCTCGCTCTTCCAGTCGCTCCCGGACGCATGGGCCATTGACCAGCTGTTCCCTATCGTCCCCATCCAGCGCCTCGACGAGCGTCCCACACGCAACGCCACGCTGCAGGACATCACCTGCGATTCGGACGGTAAGATAGCCAACTTTGTTACCAACCGTCAGGCGTCGCACGTGCTTCCCGTACATCCCATCCGCAAGAACGAGGACTATTACCTCGGCGTATTCCTTGTGGGAGCATATCAGGAAATCCTCGGCGACATGCACAATCTCTTCGGCGACACCAACGCCGTGCACATCTCTGTAAAGGACAATACATACAAGATTGACCAGATTTTCGACGGCGAGACCGTTGAGGAGGTGCTCGACTACGTGCAGTATAATCCCAAGAAGCTCGTGCGCCAGCTCGAAATCTGGGTGACGAAGAGCGTCAAGGCAGGAAAGATTTCGCTCGAAGAGGGAAAGGAATTCCTCAGCAATTACCGCTCGGGACTCTACGGCTACACGTATCTGGAGTAATGATATATATATGATATTTGAGAGTTGGGAGTTGATAGTTATGTTGTTTGACATATCATAACTATCAACTCCCAACTCTTTTTTATGCTCTACTATCATTAGGTACTTTTCGTATGACGTTTGGCTTGTTTTGTTTGATGTTGTTTCAATCTGTAAATTATCTGTCAATCTATATAAATTTGCATGTCAATCGGTAAAATTGTACGTTTGACGCGTGGTTTTCATATATCTTGTCCTATTTTTGCAATCGTAAACACCGATTTGCGACATTTTCCGAATCGTGTTATGCAATGAATGTCAAACCTAAAACCTATGTAATTATGGGATTATTCAGTCCGAATGACGAACTCACCAACCTTAAAGAGGATGTGAGTGCTATAAAGAAGCAGGTGGCAGAACTGCTTGCGGAGGTACAGTCGCTCCGTGCTGCAGGGCATCCTGCCGACACTCAGCCTGCGACACCTGCCACTCCAGAACCGTCCCCTCAAACTTCCGCTCCCGAAGAGAAGCCAGCAGATGCCGTTGCTGAAGAGAAACCAGCAGACAACGCTTCCGCTGCAGAAGAAAAGCCAGACAACACCGAAGCCGTAATGAAATCCTTGGCTGAGATGAAAGGTTCGATTGATGGTCTCGCTGAGAAGATAGACACAGCGGTCTATCAGGAGAAACTAATACGTGACCTGCACGACGAACTGCAGAAGATGCGTGCCGGACTCATCACTGACATCAAGCGCGGATACGCCCTTAACATTATCAGCATATATGAACGCATGGCGCAAACCAGTGCCCGCTTCAATCCGTCTGATGAGGCTTTCGACGCAGAGGCGATGAAGAAGCTCGTGGACGGCGGCATGCTCTACGTGAAGGATATGCTGGAAGACGAGTATTCGCTTACGGCATTCGCTCCCGAACCGGGCTCGCCTTACAAGCCGAAGGAGCACAAAGCCATCCGTGTGATTGACACCACGGAGGATGAAAAAGCCAATACCGTGTCAGAATGCATAGCGGAAGGATTCCGCGACGACGAAAGCGGACGCATTATCCGCCCAGCCCGTATTGTGGTGTATCGCCTTAAACAGTAAATCATTAAACAACAATAATCTTTTAAACCTTTACAAAACATTATTATTATGGCAGAAGACAAATCACGTGCCGTTTATGGCATCGACCTCGGAACAACATATAGCTGTATAGCACAGGTGGACAAGTTTGACCAGGCAGTTGTGCTTACCAACTTTGACGGCGGAACCACCACTCCCTCTGTGGTATACTTTGAGAATAAGGAAAAGGCCATAGTCGGCAATGAGGCAAAGGGAATGCTCTCTACCGAGCCGCAGAACTGCGTGAGCTTCGTGAAGCGCTCGATGGGTGTGGACGCTGATTTCGACAAGTCGTCCAACAAGTTTCCGTACCACATGGACCCGGCAGAGATTTCGGCTCTTATCCTTAAGAAGCTTGTGAAGGACGCCAATGACCTTGGCGACAATCCCGAACCCATCACTGACGTAGTGATAACATGTCCCGCTTATTTCGGAACAAAAGAGCGTATGCAGACCAAGCAGGCAGGCGAGATAGCCGGACTCAATGTCCTCGGCATCATCAATGAGCCTACTGCTGCAGCCATCTCTTACGGCATGAAGACCACAGAGCGCAAGACGGTCCTCGTATATGACCTCGGTGGCGGCACCTTCGACGTTACCATCATCAATGTGAATGGCGGTGCCATCAAGGTTATTGCCACGGGCGGCGACCATCACCTCGGCGGTGTTGACTGGGATATGGAGCTTGCCAACTACATGCTGGCACAGTTTAATGAGCAGACCGGCGGCTCATATACTATGGACGACGAAGAACTCAAGTATACGCTTCTCCTTGAGGCAGAAGTGAAGAAGAAGCAGCTTTCAGCCAAGACATCCGTAAAGTGCAACATACAGTATGACGGACAGTCGGCTCGCTTCGAGATCACACGTGAACTGTTTGACGCACTTACCTCTCCATTCCTTGAGCAGACCATCGACGCTACGCGTAAGGTGATTGACGAAGCAAGGGCAAAGGGATATCAGAGCGAACTGGAGTTCCTCCTCGTTGGTGGTTCGAGCCGTATGCCGCAGGTGAAGCAGCGCATTGACGCCGAGTTCGGATGCGACGCCAAGCTTACTGACCCTGACCAGTGTGTGGCAAAGGGTGCTGCCATCTATGCACTCAACAAGGCATACAGAGATGCTGTGGAGGAATATATTGCAGGAGCCATTGAATGTCCTCCTGATCGTATGAAGGGTCCGCAGACTCGCGTCGTGAATGTGACGAGTAAGACCTACGGCACTGATTATACCGGAGACGATGGCACAGCGATGGTGCGCAACCTTATCTTTGCCAACACCTCGTTGCCGACAAAGGCGACAGCTTCGTTTGTAACGATGTGTGACGGTCAGAAGACCATTACCAATAAGGTTTTTGAGAGCGACTTCACCAATCCCGAGACAGAGTCGGCTGTAGAGGAGCGTTTCTGCACGATGCTGGAAGACCGCTATCTGGAGATTACACGCGAATGGCCTAAGGGCACGCAGATTGACGTTGTGTTCTCAGTGGACGAAGAGGGCATTCTCAGCGTTCATGCCAACGTGGCTGATGAGGCTCTCGACTTCACACTCAAGATTGAGGGCGTTAAGTCGGCGGAGGAACTCGCTGTATCAAAGAACCTGATTGGAAAGGCAACCGTCGAATAAAACAACATTATTAAAGACCGAATAAGTTTAAGTAATGGACGAACACATTTTTAAAATGCGCGTCACGAAGTGGGAGGAGGGCGCAGCTTCCCTGAATGGAAGCTATGACGACCTTTCTCCCCAAGAACAGAACGCGTTCAATACCTTATATAATTTATGGCGCAACGCTGCTTTTAGTGACGACCTGAAGAATAGGGTGGAGAGACAGGTCAAACTGCTTAGCGATTCGGACAAGCTACATAACAATAACCGTGACATAGTGCTGGCAAGCAAGAACTTCAGAAGTATGTCGCGAGAGCTTTATGGTACGGATGAGGCAACGCTCCGACAGTTTGTTGCATACATGAAAAACAAGTGTGGAGGTCCGGTAAGAAATAATAACAGGCCTCAGCCTACAAGCTCGCCTCGTCCAGTCACTAATAACAGACCTCAGCCTACAAGCTCACCCCGTCCAGCCACTAATAACAGACCTCAGCCTACAAGCTCGCCCCGTCCAGCCACTAATAACAGACCTCAGCCTACGACGGGTCCTTCGTCCCGTCCGACGGGTAATGGTGGTCATAGGGACAGCGGTCCACGCATACGCTTTGATCGTGACATGATAGGTTATGCGGTCGGCGTTATACTGCTTATAGGAATTTGCGTGGCAATGGCAGCAGGATGGTCGCATGCCACGGCTCCCAAGCCGTACGATTATGCCAAGTGGCTAAGAACGGAATGGAACGGAGAGACTGGCGGAATGCCGACAACCTTAATTGTAGATACCGTCTGTGGCGACTCTGTTGAGGCACGCCTCATGATAAGCAAGGCAGGTGGTCTGGTGAAAGAGAATCTTAAAGGAAGTCTCGAGATAGCTTCCGAGGGATGTTACGTCTATCTGAGAAATTCTGATCCACAGACAAATGACAGTAGCGTCATACGCTTGCTTGTCGCACAGGAAGCAGTCAGAATGGGAGGATCCGTGCAGACATCCGACTCCACGTCACTGGCTATGTCGCTCCTGCGTGCAGGCAGCAATGAGAAGGTGAAGGTTCAGGCCGGCACTTCCCAACCTAAGCAAAGCAAGAAGAACAGCAAGTCACGTTCAACCCGCAAGTCGGACAGCTCCAACGGTTCGTACAGTTCAAGTAGCTCAACCAACACAAGATCTACGTCGCATTCAGTAAGAAACAAGCCCACCGAGGAGGCACAGCCTGCAGCCAGCGAGCCGTCACAGCCCGACCCGTCGAAGGGAGGCTTCCGCCTTGAGGTTATAAAGAAGGAATAATCATGAACCAGACAGTATACAGACATCTCCGTGCGCTCATGATGATGTTCATGTTAGCGCTTTTGCCGTTGGGCACACATGCCCGTCAGTTTGTTGTTGACCAGCCTTTGTCAGACAGCGTACGTTGTGAAGAGGTGGTCAGAAACGATACGGCGTGGACAACGAAAGGCGGGAATGCGCATATATATCTGCGCAATGGCGAGGTAATCGATTCCTGCGGCTCGATATATAAGAGCAGCATAGTCTTCAGACACGGCAGCAAGTATTATTATCTCTCGCGCCACTCGCTTCTATGGAGCCGCACCAATGCGGATTATCTCTCTGATCCGATGACCTTCAAGCAGCACCTTGTCCATTCTTCTGTGGGACGTTTCTACAGTACGCTGTGGGCTTGCTGGACTGTTATTGGGCTTTTTGCCGTAGTAGTCATCATGCTGATATGCTGCAGGTTCTGGCCTCTTGCCATGGCTCAGGCATTGCAGGTGGTGATGCCGTTCAGCCTGTTTGCCGTTGCCGTCATTGAGGCGTTGGGCTATTGGGTGATGGGCAGCGACGCGTTCTGGTGGTGTAGTTCGGAGCGATATGGCTTCTTCGGCGTGGTGCTCCGCCTCATACCTTTCGTTTTCGTCGTTGGCTTTCAGGTTGTCAGTATCGGAATGTATGACTGGGTGTTGTTCCTTAACGACGGACCTGACAGTTCTCGCTCCATACACGTCAAGCCGGCAGCCGTCTGCATGGTGTTGTTCCTGCCTATAATGATAGGTTTGATAATCGTTGCAGAGCTCGTCTTCAGCCATACACCCGTATGGGCGGAATGGGTTATCGCTCTGTTCAGTATCGGCATCCTGCTTTACGGCATCGGCAAGACGCTGATGCTCAACATCCGGGAGACTAACGTGTGGAAGGGAACGCTCCTTACCGTCTTCGTCATCGTTTACATCATCGGATGTATTGTGGTGACAGTCTCTCTCGTTATGGTGGTGCTCAAGGTTATCTTCCAGTTGCTTTGTGCCCTGTTCCTGCTCTCTATTTTATTAGGTGGTTCGGCAGGAAACAACAAGATATATAAGGACCGCTACGGAAATCTATACAGACGAATATCATGAGAAAGAAGACCTGATATGCCAATCATTATTCATACCCACAAGACAGAGCGTCCGCTGATAGGCAAGAGCCATTGGTGGGGCGCTCCTGACCTGCCGGCGGACACGCCCTTTCCGTACGTGACGCTTGACGACGGCACGCCTGAACCGCTCACCTTTGTCTGTCAGATACGTTGCGAGGACCTCGTTGCTCACGACCCTGACGGACTCTTGCCGCACGAGGGAATGCTGTATGTCTTCGCGCCGCTCGACCATTACCTCGGCGACATGGACAGCCCGCTCGATTATCACACCAAGCCGTGCGTCTTCTATACGCGCCGCACCGACAATCTCCAGCCCTACGAGATGTGCTGGGAGGGAACCGATGAGAGCGTGTTCGAGCCTGCGGAGGAGATGGAGTTTGAGTATACGGACGAGCCTTCGGGCGACGGACACCGCCTGCTCACTCTGCCTTACGAGGACGAGGTGGCTCTGCAGCACGCTGGACAGCTGTGTCTGCTCCAGATAGATGAGGACGACCGCTGGTCGCTCCGCTTCTATGACTGTGGCTCTTACTTCGTCTTCCTGCCCGATGGCGAGCTGAAGCCGGAGGAATGGCAGCAGGCCGATAGCGCAATGTTCTATTATTAATGTTTCCCATCCCAATGTTACTAATCCTACGAAAAAGATAAAGATATGGAAGACATGTATGATCTTAAAACCTATAAGGAGGAATACCGTCGTGTTCTTGACCTTGCCGAAAGCAAGCCGCTCGAGAAGACCGCAGAGGCGCTCGACCTTTATTATGACGTCTGCTGCGGTTGCGTTCTTGTGGCAGAGGCGAGTCTGCGTGAACAGGAAGACGAGTGGGAGATTGCCTCGCTGTGCAAAGTGCTGCTCAAGTATGCCGCATGGCTGGAAGAGTTCGACCACATGCTTGACTCCGCATACAGCGTTGTAAGCCGCTTCGAAGACTGGCTTATGGATCATCCGCGCCTTAAGCTTCGCCTCCTCGAGCTTGAGCTTGCCATCGTGCGACGTATAGAGGCGCTCAACGATCGCGAACTCTCGCATGCTGAAGACCTGGAAAGAGAAATCAGCCGACATAAGCGCAACATCCACTTCGCCGACAACAACCAGCTTGACTTGATAGAGGAAACTGGGCGTTTCCTAAAGAAGGACCCCGTGGAATGGACCGCACGTTGGGAAGAGGTGATAGATGAGGCTGACCGCATGGCCTTTGCCAATCTTCGCGACGTGTCACGCGGTATGGGCTTCTGCTTCAGTTATTGGCATGAGCGCGAGAAAGCACTCAGACAGTTTGGCATAGAGTGGTGCAGCCCTGCAGAGATGAATCCCAAAGTAAGGTTCGATTGATTTCCTTAATCATTTCCTCAGAATCTGAATCCGAAGAACATCCTAACCCTCCATTTGTTTCGTTTTAGCTGGAGGTGGTCCTCGTCGCCAGCCACGGAGTAGTTGTATACGGCTGTGGCTCCGGCGAACTTGTTGCGCCAGGAATATACGGCGGCGGCTCGACTGGTGATGATGGCAGAAGGGAAGTGATATTCCATGTTGTGGCGTTCGGTATGCTTCACGCCGTCGTCAGTTACGGTAGTGGTCTTCGTATAGTCGTGCGAATACACCGTTACTGTGGGCAAGGCGGAGAGATGGAACAGGAAACGACGGAAAGCCACAAGGTTAAAGGCATAGCCGGCGCCTACAGCCCATTCGTTGAGGCGGATGGTGAGGTCATCGGTGGTGGTCTTCGACCCGTCGAAGCTTGCACCTATCATCCAGCTGCCGGCGCTGCGCTTCTGTATGTAGCTTTGGCTGAAGGCAGCGGGGAAGGAGAACTTGCGCGAGTTGAAGGCATAATAGAAGTTGATGTTGATGGCGTTCTGCGAAATCTTTCCTTTGGGGATGTCTATGCGTTCCGTGCCGTTGTCCTTATGACCGTGCAGCGTCTTCGACGAGAGATAAACCACGTCAAAGCCATATCGGTTGCTGTACGAGTTGAGATTAAATTCAAAGTCCTTGCTCTTGCCGGCAAGCTTGGCAGGATTGACAGCCACGCCGGCTGCCAGTCCGCGATACGCCACCGCCATACTCAGCGTACCACGGCAGTCCGCCATCACGTGCGTGCGGTTCTCCACGCCCTGCGTCACCGTTGTGGTCTGCATGTCAGCCCCCGAGAGATTGCCTCTGAACTTGATGGTCCATCGGGCGTCGGGACGTGAGATATAATTGGTGTCGAATCTTACCTTCTTGTATTTGGCGGCGAGAATGGAGTCGCCCCAGAACAGCTTGCGGTCGTAGAAGCTCAGTCGTCGCTGTATTTTCGAGTAATGCTTCATAATCCTCTGCTTCTTCTTCTCGCTCATTCGGCTCTTGTCCAGTTCAGCCATGAAGATGGAGTCGCCCCATTGCAGCATCTGTCCGCGGTCTGCCGACTTCCTGAGTTCCTTTCTGAGACTGTCCGCTATGCAAAGCAACTGCTTCAGCTTCTTGCGCGGCTTCTTTTCCTGCGCTTCTGCCGCGCCGACCGCCATAAACGACATCACCACCGCAAGCAACAGCGCCCGCAGCAACATCCCGTATACATTATTTAGCTTGAGAATTCCGAACATATTATTTAGGTTTGTGTTTTGTAGAATGCAAAAGTAACGAATAGTTAGGAATCTCAATTATCATGTACAGCATTTTTTTCTTGTTTGGCAGGTAGGTAGGGCTTTGACAAAAACCTTTCTCCACAGTCCGCTTGTGCTTTTCGAGCCTTCGGCAATTCCTTTATGTCCTATATGGTCTTATGAGAACAAGTTCTCACGACCATATATGCCATAAATGAATGAGAGGCTTTCGCCTCTCTCGAAAAGCACAAGCGGAAAAAACAAAAAAAAACACAAGGTTACAAGAGGATGTGTGATCTAAACAAAATTGAGAAAAAGGCAAACCTAGGAGGCTATGGCGTCTCGCCGTAGCCACGCAGCCTCCCATAGCAGGTCATCGATCTGCGCTGTGTAATACGTAACTTTGTACCACGCCGTGTCCCGAGGGGACACGTATCTTTCAGAAACCCACTGCAAGCTCCGAAGGAGCG
>ERZ1031020.526-NODE-526-length-13225-cov-5.600607_pt1 | contig 13225 bp, 10 predicted proteins | sample MGYA00517109_ERZ1031020 | MGnify/ENA primary metagenome ERZ1031020 (study PRJEB33719, sample SAMN04261270) | wastewater metagenome | biome: rural village; feature: human; material: feces | host: Homo sapiens | place: El Salvador | collected 2013-01-07 ... | reverse complement strand
CCAGTCCGGCAGGTCGGGCAGCAGCTTTGCGCGCAGGTTTTGATCCAGCTTCATACGTCCAAACTCCTCGGTGTGGATGGCGCCGTGCGATGGAATGCGCCGTATCTCAGCATAGGTGCAACAGCGCTGTGCTTGCACCCTGAGTGACGCCAGCCCTTGAGGGTGCAGACAGGCCAGCCATTGCTTGTCGCCATCAGTGATCTGGCAGCAATCACTGTAGGTGCGAACAGGTGAATATTTATTGCAAATTCCCGCTGTGTAAACCCTTGTTTAGTAAATATTCATGCACACATGGAAATAAAAAAGAATAAATCGAGCTTGATTTTTCATATTTACAGATTTTTCATGCTTGAAAGCAATAGCATGCTTGCTCACATGCACGGCCCGCATCAGCAGCTGCCTGCAGCAGCCCCCCCACTCTCTGGGCAATAGCACTCTCAAGTGCTTAACCCGGCAACGGAGCCAGCTCGCCGGTCTGCATGCTTGCGCTTGACGAAATGCCGTGCCTGCTGATGTCTGCCTTGGGAATTGATGGAGCCATAGGGCGCGACCAAGATTGCCTGGGGGCGCATTGTCTTGGTACACCCTTAGTAAACCATATCGTCAAAATTTTATCAAGTACTTTTTCGAAAAAAATTGTTTTTGCTACACCAAACAATCACCACAAATACCTAAGAATTTTAGTCAAGTTGTCCTGCAAGGCATTTTTTCGTGGAAGAGGGCTTGATTATCATGTTTGTTAATGTTATAACTAAGCTGTACAGATGTGCCGCTGCCGGAAGCTCCTGCCCTGCCGACCCCAAGGATACCGCCGGGGTGTGATAAGACAGTGTCCGGACTGGGAAGAAACGGTAAATTTCCGGCTAAGATTTTGTTCCGTAGAAGTGTAAATAATAAATTTACAATTCTTTTATGTTCTTAAAGGAGAGGATGGTTTATAATGGATTTCATGGAAATGTATGCCCAGAAAAAGATGACTGCCGAGCAGGCTGCTTCTCTGGTCAAGAGCGGCGACTGGGTGGATTACGGCTGGTGCGTCAACACCCCCGTGGCCGTGGACGCCGCCCTTGCCAAGCGCCTGCCCGAACTGGAGAACGTCAATTTCCGCGGCGGCATCCTGATGTGGGTGCCTGAGATCTTCCAGATCGACGACCCCGCTGCCCACATGACCTGGAACAGCTGGCACATGGGCGGCATCGAGCGTAAAGCCATCGCACAGGGCTTCTCGTTCTACTCCCCCATCCGCTATTCGGAGCTGCCCCGCTACTACCGCGAGAGTCCCGACCCGCTGGACATCGCCGTCTTCCAGGTGACTCCGATGGACGAGCACGGCTACTTCAACTTCGGCCCCAGCACTTCCCATCTGGGTGCCGTCTGTGAGAAGGCCAGGAAGATCGTCGTGGAGGTCAACACCAATATGCCCCGCTGCCTCGGCGGTATGGAGAACTGTGTCCATGTCTCCCAGGTCACCGGCATCGTGGAGGGCGACAATCCGCCCATCGGCCAGATGGCCGCTGCCGGCCCCGCTTCCGAGGTCGATTTGAAGGTCGCAAACCTCGTCGTGCCGCAGATCCCCGACGGTGCCTGCCTGCAGCTGGGCATCGGCGGTATGCCCAACGCCATCGGCAGCCTCATCGCCCAGAGCGATTTGAAGGACCTGGGCGTCCACACCGAGATGTATGTTGACGCTTTCGTGGACATCGCCAAGGCCGGCAAGATCACCGGCGCGCACAAGCAGCTGGACAAGGGCCGTCAGGTCTACGCCTTCGGTGCCGGCACCCAGAAGATGTACGACTACCTCAACAACAACCCCGAGTGCATGTCTGCTCCCGTCGATTACACCAACGACATCCGCAGCATCTCCGCGCTGGACAACTTCATCTCCATCAACAATGCGGTGGACATCGACCTGTTCGGCCAGGCGAATGCGGAGAGCGCCGGCGTCAAGCACATTTCCGGTGCAGGCGGCCAGCTGGACTTCGTGCTGGGCGCATACCTTTCCAAGGGTGGCAAGAGCTTCATCTGCCTGTCCTCTACCTTCTTTAATAAGAAGACCGGCCAGCTCGAGAGCCGCATCCGTCCCACGCTGGAAAACGGCAGCATCATCACCGATACCCGCGCCAATCTGCATTACCTCTGCACGGAATACGGCTGCGTCAACCTCAAGGGTCTGACCACCTGGGAGAAGGCCGAGGCCCTCATCAATGTGGCACACCCCGACTTCCGCGAGGAGCTTATCAAAGAGGCCGAGAAGCTGCACATCTGGCGCCGCAGCAACAAAATCTAAACATCGCCGTACCGGCTCCTGCCGTCTGCGGCAGGAATGGAGTCACACATGATGGACAAAAAGCCGCACATCAAGCCCTATCTCTACGGAATGCTCGCGGGCTTTGGTGCGATAAGTCTAAGCATCCTGTTCTTCTTCTTCATCTACCGCTTCGACGGGTTCGGCGACGCGGTCTCCAAGGTGACCGGCATCCTGATGCCCTTCATCTACGGTGCCGTCATCGCCTATCTGCTCAAGCCGGTGTGCAACACCATTGAGGGCTTTCTGCACCGCATCTTCCCCGAAAAGCTCCACAGCATGGCCAATATGCTTGCCATTGCGGCGACGCTGCTGTTCGGTGTGCTGGTGGTCTACGCCCTCGTGATGATGGTGGTGCCGCAGCTCATCACAAGCGTCACCTCCCTCTACTACACCGCGCAGACCAGCATCACCCGGTTCATGCAGTGGGTGAACACACAGGAAGTCTTCTTGGATAATGAGACACTGATGGGCTATTTCAACAATGCCTACGATGTCATTGTTGACAATCTGACCACTCTGCGCACCACCCTGCTCCCCTCGCTGCAGAATATACAAGGCATCCTGAGCGGTGTGGGCGTCGGCGTCATGAATGTGGTGACCTGGTTCAAGAACCTGCTCATCGGCCTTATCGTCGCCGTTTACCTGCTGGCCAGCCGCAAAAAGTTCATCAAACAGGCCAAAATGATCCTCTACAGTGTCGTCAAGCCCCACTGGGCGCAGCTCATCCAGGAGGAAGTCCTCTACGCAGACAAGATGTTCGGCGGCTTCATCAACGGCAAGATCCTGGATTCTGCCATCATCGGCGTTCTGTGCTATATCGCCTGCCTGATCTTCAAGTTCCCCAGCGCCCTGCTGGTGTCGGTCATCATCGGCGTCACCAACGTCATCCCCTTCTTCGGCCCCTTCATCGGTGCCGTGCCTGCAACGCTGCTCATCCTCATCCAGAGTCCCATCAAGGCCCTCTGGTTCGTGCTCTTCGTTCTGGTGCTCCAGCAGCTGGACGGCAACGTCATCGGCCCGAAGATCCTGGGCAACACCACCGGCCTTTCGAGCTTCTGGGTGCTCTTCTCCATCCTGCTGTTCGGCGGTCTGTGGGGCTTCGCGGGCATGATCGTGGGTGTGCCGCTGTTTGCCGTCATCTATGACGTCATCAAGAAGCTGGTCTTCCACGGCCTGCGCCGCAACGGCCAGCTCGACCAGATGACCGTCTACCACGACGAGTTCGGCGATCCCGGCGACCCGGCTCCCGCACCTGTGGAAGATGAAGGAACGGAAACCGAAATCGATATTGATCCCGGCGAAGAATAAAATAACAAGATAAAGCCCCCATCCTCCCGGCTGCCTCAGCCGGTGAAGATGGGGGCTTTTCTGCGCAATTTTATGTTCGAAAGACCGATAAAGTCATTTCGCGTGAGCAGTGGAATGCGCCGGTCTCCAGTCCTTATAATTCTCGTACCGGCTCTCCCTGAGGGTGACATGCGACCAGATCTCGTCGGCCACAGGCTGCCAGTCGGCCGCATACGCACCGCATTTGTCGCAGAGGTGGTCTACGCTCTCGGGCGACTGCAGGTCGGTGCTGTGAGCGCTGGTGTCATGCACCATCTGGCGCAGAAGCTCGGGGTTTTCCAGCATCGGGCAGGGACGCAGATGGTTTTTATTGAAGGGCTGGCCGTTGTGGTAGGCCATGAAGAGCGGGCTGCGGAGAATATCGAGGATGCTGCTGTCGTGGATGTTGGCGTTGGAATAGTGGATGAAGACGCACGGCTCTGCATCGCCCGCCGAGTTGATATGGAAATAGTTTCGTCCGCCTGCGATGCATCCGCCCACAAACTCGCCATCGTTCTGGAAGTCCATCGGATAGAACGGAATATCACTCTTTTCGGAGCGGAGATACCGGATGCGCTCGATCATGTACTTGCGCTGAGCAGGCGTGGGCATCAGCTCCGGCGCAGCCTCGTTGCCTACCGGCATATAGTGGAAGTAGAACCCGAAGTGCGCGCCCTTGTCGCAGAGCATCCGCATAAAGTGGTCGCTGGTGACGGCTTCGAGATTGTCTCTGGTATAGCAGATGGAGGTGCCAAAAAGGATCCCGTGTGCCTTGAGCAAGTCCATCGCATTCATGACAGCGGCATAGTGGCCGTCGCCCCGCCGGGCATCATTGGTAGAGGGAGTTCCCTCGATCGAGAGCATGAAGGCGATATTGCCCAGTTTTACGACCTCTTCACAGAACGGCTCATCGATGAGGGTCGAGTTCGTGTAGATCGCAAACTGCACGTCGTTGTGCTTTTTCGCCAGACGGAGAATATCCGCCTTCCGCACCAGAGGCTCGCCGCCGGTGAGCATATAGAGATAGACCCCCAGCTCCTTGCCCTCGGTGATGATCTTGTCCATATCCTCAAAGCTGAGGTTGTTTTTGTGGCCGTACTCGCCCGCCCAGCATCCCACGCAGTGCATATTGCAAGCCGAAGTGGGGTCGAACAGGATCAGCCACGGGATATTGCAGTGGTACTTTGTGCGGTTCTCGCGGATGGTCTTTGTCCCCCGGAAGAACGCCTCATAGCCAAGGTTGAGCGCCGTGGTGCGTGCCACGCTGGGCGCGGTCTGGTCGAGCACACAGTTGATGAGCTTTGACCACTTGCTGTCCGCATCGGTCAGCACTGCGCGGGCGTGCTCATACGTCTCCTCGCTGAACGAGTCGCCATAGAACTGCTTTGCGACGTCCACCATCTCGGCAAACGCCTTCTGACGGTCTTTTCTGACATGAGCCAGTGCCGCATCCACCATCGTTCCGACAGCGGTACGCTGTACCTTATGGCTCAACGGCTCCAACGCGATACTCATAAAAGTCTGCCTCCTTGTGTGGGTCTTTGCCGGCCCTTTGTTTTGACAATACTTTAACATTTTTCCGACAAAGGTTCTATAAACAACAAAAGCAGGGTGATAGTTTTTCTATCATCCTGCTCTGCCTGTTCAGATTTTTATCAGTCGTCGATTTTTGATGCTCTGCCGTCGGTACTGAAGCGCAGCAGCGCCCGCTTCAGATCCCCGTGCATCATGGTGTTGAGCCGTTCGGCCATGATGGCCGGTTCGGTCTTCATATCGCGGCGTATCCATTCCAGTACCATGCCCACAAAGCCATACTTATAAAAATCAATGATGAACTGCTTGTCCTCTTCCTGCACCGGGATGTTTTCACGCTCTACAAACATCCGCAGCAGAGGGTCAAACATTTTATAGAGATACTGCTCCACCTGTTCCCGGCTGATGGAGCGGTAGACATTCAGCACCAGCACCCGGTTGGCCTGCACCTTTTCCAGCATATCGCGGAAGGCGTCGCTCCACGTCTCAAAGTCCTGATGGCCTTCCAGTGCCTCTGTGGCATCCTCCACCAGGATCCAGTCCACCAAGTCGTAAATATCCTTGAAATGGTAGTAAAAGGTCATGCGGTTCACGCCGCAGTCCTCGGTAATGTCGTTTATCGTGATCTTATTCAGCGGCTTGCGGAGCAGCAGCTTTTTGAGCGATGCTTCCAGCGCGCGTTTTGTCGTCTGTGCCACGAGAATGCCCATCCTTTCGCGTTTGCCCCGTTCTGTGCGGAGTTTCCCGACTTCTATCTATTATGATACCTCATCCGCCCGTACAGGTGCAAGCACCTTTTTCGACTTTTTCATGAACTTTTTATGTTTTCTTAAGATTCGGACAGCAAAAAAGCCTGCGCCGCCGCAGCGCGTCTATCCGGAGCTTTCCGAAAAGCTTTGACATTTTCCGGCTTTCCTCTTGATTTCTCCCCCGGCCCTGCTTACAATGGAGACACAGCGGGGGCATCTCCCCTGTTCTTTTGATTGGGAAAGAGGTTTTTCTTATGCTGAATACCATCGGATTCTTAGGCTGCGGCAACATGGGCGGAGCCATCGCCCGGGCCGTCTGCAAGGCGGCAGACCCGCAGAACGTCTGGCTGGCCAACCGCACCGCCGCCAAGGCAGAGGCGCTGGCCGCTGAGCTGGGCTGCAACACCACCATCAACGACGAGGTGGCAGGCCGCTGCGACCTCATCTTCTTAGCCGTCAAGCCCCAGATGATGGAGGAGCTGCTGGCACCGCTCCGCTTCACGCTGGCCGAACGGCCGGGCCGCTTCGTGCTGTGCAGCATGGCGGCGGGCCTGTCCATCGCCCGCATTCAGGAGATGGCGGGCGGCGACTGCCCCGTCATCCGCATCATGCCCAACACGCCCGCTTCGGTGGGGGCGGGTATGATCCAGTACTGCACCTCCAACGTCACCGCCGAGGAAGAGGCCGAGTTCCTGAAGCTGATGGCCCCCGCCGGGCGGCTGGATGCTGTGCCGGAAGGCCTCATCGACGCGGCCAGCTGCGTGTCCGGCTGCGGCCCGGCCTGGGTGTACCAGTTCATCGAGGCGCTGGCCGACGGCGGCGTGGCCTGCGGCCTGCCCCGTGCCAAGGCGCAGGAGTACGCCGCCCAGATGGTCCTGGGCAGCGCAAAGCTGGTGCTTGAGAGCGGCCAGCACCCCGGCGCACTCAAGGACGCCGTGTGCAGCCCCGGCGGCAGCACCATCCAGGGCGTGCGGGTGCTGGAAGAAAAGGGCCTGCGGGGCGCGGTGATGGACGCCGTCATCGCCTCCTACAACAAGACAAAAGAGATGGGAAAGGGTTGATCTATGCGCATCGTAGTCAAAGTCGGCACCTCCACACTGGCCCACTCCACCGGGCGGCTGAACATCCGCCACGCCGAAGAGCTGGTGAAAGTGCTCAGCGATTTGAAGAACGCCGGACATGAGGTCATCCTCGTGTCGTCGGGTGCTATCGGCATGGGTGTGGGCAAGCTGTCGCTTTCCGCCCGCCCTACCGATATGTCCTCCAAGCAGGCTTGTGCCGCCGTGGGGCAGTGTGAGCTGATGTACACCTACGACCGGCTGTTCAGCGCCTACGACCACACAGTGGCGCAGATTTTGCTCACCGGCGTAGACATCGAGCACGCCAGCCGCCGCGAGAACATCCAGAACACCCTCACCCGCCTGCTGGAGCTGGGCGCACTGCCCATCATCAACGAGAACGACACCGTCGCCACCGACGAGATCACCTCCATCGGCGACAATGACACCCTCGCCGCCATCGTCACCTGCTGCATCAAGGCCGATCTGCTGGTGCTGCTGAGCGACATCGACGGCCTCTACACTGCCAACCCCCACACCCACCCGGACGCAAAGCTCATCCCGCTGGTGGAGGACATCACGCCCGAGGTGATGGCGCTGGCCGACGGGGCCGGCTCGGCGCTGGGTACCGGCGGAATGTCCACCAAACTCCGGGCCGCCCGGATGGTGACCTCCAGCGGAGCTGACATGGTCATCGCGAACGGCGCCCACCCCGAGCTGCTCTATGACATCGCCGAGGGCCGTGCCGCAGGCACCCGCTTTGCGGCCCACAGACAGGAGGCATAACATGACCACACAGGAAATTCTGGAAGCCGCCCGCGGGGCCAAGACTGCCGTTGCCCTTTCGGACAGCGGCACCCGTGATTCTGCCCTTCTCGGGATGGCTGATGCCCTCTGCGCACCGGAATCCATGGACGCCATCCTCGCCGCCAACGCCGAGGACATGGCCGCCGCCAAGGGCCGCATCAGCGACGTCATGCTGGACCGCCTCGCCCTGACGCCCCAGCGCATCGAGGCCATGGCCAAGGGCATCCGGGACGTTGCCGCCCTGCCTGACCCGGTGGGCCGGGTGCTGAGCCGCATCGAGCGTCCCAACGGCCTCGTCATCGAGAAGACCGCCGTGCCGATGGGCGTCATCGCCATCATCTACGAGAGCCGCCCCAACGTCACCAGCGACGCTGCCGCCCTCGCCATCAAGAGCGGCAATGCCTGCATCCTCCGCTGCGGCAAAGAGGCGTGGCGCTCGGCCAACGCCATCGTTCAGGCCCTGCGGCAGGGCCTGCGGGCAAACGGTCTGCCTGAAACAGCAGTCTGCCTCATCGAGGATACCACCCATGCCTCGGCCAACGCCCTGATGACCGCCGTCGGCTATGTGGACCTGCTCATCCCGCGCGGCGGGGCCGGACTCATCCGTGCCTGCGTCGAGAACGCGAAAGTCCCCTGCATCCAGACCGGCACCGGCATCTGCCACATCTTCGTGGACGACACCGCCGACCAGACCAAGGCCCTGGACATCATCGAGAACGCCAAGGCCAGCCGCCCCAGCGTCTGCAACGCCGAGGAAGTCTGCCTCGTCCACAGCGCCATTGCGAGCGAGTTCCTGCCGAAGCTGGCCCAGCGCCTCGGCCCCGACCGCACCGCCAAGGGGCTGCACCCGGTGGAACTGCGGCTGGACGAGCGCGCCGCCGCCCTCATCCCCGGCACCCCCGCCGGGCCGAAGGACTTCGACACGGAGTTCCTCGACTACATCCTTGCGGTGAAAGTCGTGGACAGCGTGGAGGAACCCATCGCCCACATCGCGGCTCACTCCACCGTCCACAGCGAAGCCATCCTGACCCGGACTGACGCCCACGCTGCCCTCTTCACGGCGGCAGTGGACAGTGCCGCCGTCTACGTCAACTGCTCCACCCGCTTCACCGACGGCGGAGAGTTCGGCCTTGGCTGTGAGATGGGCATCTCCACCCAGAAGCTCCACGCCCGGGGACCTATGGGCCTCGGCGAGCTGTGCAGCTACAAGTACATCATCCACGGCAACGGTCAGACCCGGTAATTTTCGGGTTTTTCCGGGACGCATCACCCTTTCGGTAAAAATTTTCTCCACAGGCCGGGGTCAAATGCCCCGGCCTGTATTTTTGTTTCATCGAGATGGACCGTTTTTCTCTCAAGCACACTTTTGGCTGAAAAAGTTTTGCAAATTCATCTGAGAATAATTCCTTGTATCCAAATTTTCTCCATTCTCCACAAAGCAATAGTCATACTTTTACCATTTTATCCTACAAAAATCACAATAAAGCTCTTGACATACGGGCCTTCTGCAGGTTAAATTTAGAATGAGAGTGTGATTCAATACAATCTCACCGGTTTAGTCTGTTTATCGAGAATTGTTCTCTGCAAGACTTCAGCTTTTCAGACCGTTTTACTGCGGAGAACACTCTTCCGAGCATATCCGCCCACTCACAACACTATACTTGGAATGAAGGAGAGAGCGTTATGACGATTGCTATTCTTGCACATGATTCCCGCAAAGAGCTGGCGCTGCAGTTCTGCACAGCTTACAGCGGCATCCTATCCCGCAACACAGTCATTGCCACCGGCACCACCGGTCGGATGCTGGCGCAGGCCACCGGCCTGCCCGTACACTGCTACCTCTCTGGGAAGCTGGGCGGCATCCAGCAGATCTCGGCCCGGGTGGCCTGCGACGAAGTAGACCTCGTGCTCTTCTTCCGCGACCCGCTCAAGGCCGGGAACGGCAGCGGCAGCGAGCAGAACCTGCTGCGGCTGTGCGATATGCACAGCGTGCCGATCTCTACCAACATCGCCACCGCCGAGGTGCTGCTGCGCGGCCTCGACCAGGGCGACCTCGACTACCGTGAGGGCATCCATCCCGACATCGTGGAGCCGCTGCCCGTCCATCGGGCCGTGTGCTGAGCCTGTTTTTAAGACTTTTCCGCCATTTGTGGTTTTGTGTATAGAGGGTTTTCGACAAAGAAAGACACCGCAGAAGCTTTCACACTTCTGCGGTGTCTTTTTATCTTATGCGCTCAGATACCACTGAGGGATGACTTATTCCAGACCGCCCATCTGCTTGATCGCCTTGATGGCGTAGGTCAGGGTGCGGCCCATAGCCACGCCTGCCATCAGGCAGGGATAGTTGTTGGCGAAGAAGGAGCCGGACATATCGCCGGTGACATACAGGCCGGGCATCGGCTTGTTGTCGTTGTCCAGAGCCTGACCCTTGTCGTTGATGGCGATGCCCTGCTCGGTGGTCAGCAGAGAAGCACCCAGCCAGCAGCCGTAGAAGGGAGCGGTGCGGATGGCGCTCAGACGGTAAGCGGGCTTACCGAAGTCCTCGTCGTTCTGCTTGTCGTACAGCTCGTTGTAGCGCTCAACGGTAGCGAGGAAGGTGTCCTTGGCCTCACCGGTGAAGCCCAGCTTGTCGGCCAGTTCCTCGATGGTGTCGCAGACGAACAGGGTGCCGGCTGCAACGGCCTCATCGACCTTGCCCTGGAAATACTTCTCGCCGCCGTTGCGGGTCTGGGCAGAGCAGCCGATGGTGTGGAAGCGCTTTGCATCCTCCAGAACATTGGCGTCGCAGATCTGTGCGTAGACGCGGCCCGGCTGATGAGCAGCAGCGTAAACAATATCGTTGTAGGGGCTGCTCTCGTTGGCGAAGCGCTCACCGTTGCGGTTGACCTTCAGGAAGGGCTGGGTGCCGGGGTTGTACTGACGGATGGGGCCGGGGAAGGCCTTGCCGCCGAAAGCGGAGTCGCTTGCCACATAGCCGCCGTCCACGCCGGGAGCCACGATGCCGCGGTCGAACAGCATGGGCGCAGCTTCCTTGTCGAGGTTTGCGCCGGCCCAGACCGCAGCACGGATGCCGTAGCCCTTATCGGCCGGAGAGTAGGAGCAGGCGGTGGTGACAGAGGTGCCCAGCGGGTCCAGCTGCTCCATCATGTAGGGGTTGCCGGGGAAGCCGCCGCAGGCCAGCAGAACGCCCTTGTTGGCGTTGTAGCGGATGAAGTGGTCATCCTCGGTGCTCTGGGCGATGACACCGGTGATGCGGCCAGTGGAGTCCTTCTCCAGCTTTGCCAGAGAGGTCTTGAAGTCCACATCGTAGCCCAGCTCACGGATGTAGTCCAGCAGCAGCTCGTTACGGGGCTTGCCGGAGGCAGACTCGCTGGCCATGTAGTTGTGCTCCTGCACGGGGAAGAGGTAATCGGTGTTGTGCTCGGCGTTCTCGGCAGGCCATGCTGCCTCCGCGCCGGAAGTGAAATCGCAGGTCCAGCCGTACTTATCTTCCAGAATGCTGCGCATGAAATCGTGCATTGCAGCAGACTCATTGATCCAGGTCTTGACAACGCGCTGGTCGCACTTGCCGGAAGCGTAGCGGGAGATCTCGCTCAGCAGCTTGGCACGGTCCATCTTGATGCCCTGTGCCTGTGCGCCGAAGCCGTCCACAGCGCCGACCCAGTGACGGGTATCCTGCACGTTGCCGTTCTGCTCGATGACGCGGAAGTTCAGGCCGTTGGCGGCAGCATAGGCGGCAGCGAATATACCGCCGTTGCCTGCACCCACGATGAGGATGTCGGTGTCCACGGTCTCGGTGATGGCAGCCTCGTCGATGTCGGGCTCCTTGCCCAGCCAATCGTTTTCGTCACCGGTGGGCAGCTGGACGGAGGTCACAGCAGCTTCGCCCTTGGCCTGAGCGTAACAGCTCTTGGCAGCCTTCATGACAGCGTCGGAAGTGATGGTGGAACCGGAAACGCCGTCGATCTCAGCAGAGCCTGCAGCCATCAGCTGTTCACGCAGCTGGTCGGCAGCAGCAGCGCCGTAGGAAGCGGTCTCGCCGGAGGTATCGACCACAACGTCGGTCACAGCGCTGTCGGAGAAGGTCATGGTGACCTTGACGGTAGAAGAGATGCCCTCAGCAGTGCCCTCATAGGTGCCGGGGATGTAGGTGCCGGCTGCACCGGAAGCAGCAGGTGCGGCGGAGGAAGAGCTGGCAGCATTGCAGGCAGCCAGAGCACCGGCAGTCACACCAGACATGGCGGCTGCGGCAGCGATCTTCAGAAAACCTTTACGAGAGATCTTGTTCATTTTGCGTGGTTCCTTTCTTCGTGTCTTTTTCTTCTTCTCTATTCTTTCTCATCGCTCCGTGCGGCGGCAGACCTTCTTGCACTGCCGCCCACATCGTTCGATAATAATTTAACACAAATTCAAGGGTCTGTCTTTTAAGAATCCTTAAACATCCTGGCCATTTCTTCGTTCAATTCCGGACATTCTTGTTAATTATTTGCTTAACAAGTCCAAAAAGAGCGCCGACCGCTTAAGTTTCCTTAAGAAGTCGGCGCTCTCATCAAAACGATTCTTAAACCTTGCCGCCGTCCGGCTGGAAGACATAACCCTTGCCCCAGACATTTTTTAAGTAGACGGGCTTTGCCGGGTCGGGTTCTATCTTGCTGCGGAGGTTGTGGATATGTACCTGCACCGTCCGCACATCGCCGAGGCTTTCCTTGCCCCATATCTTCTGATAGAGCTCGTTGGCTGTGAAGAAGGTGTTCGGGTAGCGGATGAAGAGGGTGAGGATGCGATATTCCATGTCGGCCAGATGGACGCTGCGGCCATCCTTCTCCACGCTGTGGCTGTTGGCATCCAGCGTGAAGGCCGCGCAGTGGTAGCCGTTGACGCTGGGCTCTGCGCCGTCCATCTGCACCCGGCGGATGTTGGCCATGATGCGGGCCAGCAGGATCTTGTTATGATAGGGCTTTGCCAGAAAGTCGTCGCCGCCCATTTCCAGCGCGTGGACGATGGTGTCGGTATCGTCCAGACAGGATGTGAAGATGATGGGGCAGTGGTACCAGCTGCGCAGACGCTGGCAGAGGTCCACGCCGTTGGTGTCCGGGAGAAGGATGTCCATCAGGATGACATCGAACTTTTCCCGCGCATGGCTCAAAGCGTCGCCGCCCGTCTCTGCACAGACCACCTCAAAATTCTGCTGACTTTTCAGAAAATAGCATGTGGTGTCGCGGATCACGGGGTCATCTTCCACCAACAATACGCGGATCATCCTGTCAGCCCTCCCCTTTTTTCGCACGATTTGATATACTATAGTATACCTTATTTTTTGCACATCTACAAGGGGAGGCATCGCCATGAAGCAAAAATGGCCCATTCTGATTTTCTCCGCCCTGCTCACAGCCTTCATCGTGCTGGCCGGCATCTGGGGCAACGCGCAGTTCGAGCATCTGCAC
>ERZ1031020.517-NODE-517-length-13526-cov-18.312894_pt1 | contig 13526 bp, 2 predicted proteins | sample MGYA00517109_ERZ1031020 | MGnify/ENA primary metagenome ERZ1031020 (study PRJEB33719, sample SAMN04261270) | wastewater metagenome | biome: rural village; feature: human; material: feces | host: Homo sapiens | place: El Salvador | collected 2013-01-07 ... | reverse complement strand
GCGTTCACGGCCGTGTGGCGGCCGGAACCCTGTGCGCAGTGGCGCTTGCGGAACAGGTACGGGGTGGCGAAGGTGTTGTCCACAATCACCGGCAGGTTGTGCTTGTGGGCGATTTCGGAGATGGCTTCGAAGTCCGGCAGGTCGGCGTTCGGGTTGCCGAAGGTCTCGAAGTAGACGAGCTTGGTGTTCTCCTGGATGGCGTCCTCGAACTCCTGCGGGTTCTCGGCGGAGACGAAGGTGGTGGTGATGCCGTCGCGCGGCAGGGTGTGGCGCAGCAGGTTGAAGGTGCCACCGTAGATCCAGGTGGATGCCCCGACCCTCAAGCAGGAAGGCCAAGAGACGGTTCCTAATCCGGCGCGCGAGATTAGCCTTCGAACGCTCCAACGACTCCTTCCGTACTCGCCGGAGCCTCTCCACTCCCATCGTCTGAATGGGAGGAATCCCCCGGCTTCGGCCGAGAGGGAGGACGTCACCTTGCAGCCGGTGCAAAAGAAAAGGCCGGACGGGGAATCCGCTCCCCTGCCCGGCCTTTCTACTGGCCTACCGTGGCCTTACTTCCTGTGCCGCGCGGTCTCGGTTTGGTTTCCGCGACGGCGGAACAGCATCAATCCCACTCCCAAGAGCGTGAACGCGGCCAACGCCACGGTCGGCGTGGATACGCCGGTCTTGGCGAGTTGGCGAATCGTCTTCACGATGGCCGGGGTCGCCGGTGGGATGTACGAGTTGGTGAACTCGGGTCGGGTTCCGGTGGTTGTGACCATGCCGGGGGTCGTGGACGGCCCGTCCCCGACGGCATCCCCCTTGGTCTTGTCGGTCTTGTCGGTCGGCGTGGCGGGCATGGCGCTGGAATCCTTCGCCGTATCGTCCGTCGGGTCGTATTCGACTTTGGCGGTCAGGTTGCCTTGCAGGTCGTCGCCCACGGTGACGGTCACGTGGTGTTCCGTCCTGTCGTAGGTGACGTTCGTCTCGCCGGTGTTCCTTTCCCGAATCACGTACCGGTGTTCGCCGCAATCGTCGATGCCGTTGTTGTCACGACTGTAGGTGAGCGGTTTGAACCGGATGTCGCCGTCCTTGTCGTTCCTCGCGCTGTCGATGACCTTGCCGTCCTTGTCCACGAGTTCGAACTCGAATTCGTCGGCCTTCAGCCCGCGTCCGGTCAGGTTCTTCCTGGCCGCGAGTTCGACCACGACGTTCCCCGGACGGTACGTGTTGCGGAAGAGGATGCCTTCCTCGCCGCCCTCGCCGTCGGAGTAGGAGACGGCGGCGACGAGCCGATGGGTCTTCGCGTCCTCGGTGACGGTGACGGTGACGGTGTGGACGGTCCTGTCGTAGGTGACGCCGCCCAGATTGCCGTCCTGTTCGGTCACGGTGTACGTGTACACGCCGGCCCGGTCGAACGTGAGCTTGTCGAATTCGAGGGTTCCTTCCCCTTCGCGGACGTTCGCCTTGTCGGATTGCGCGTCGCGTGGAACGCGGGCGAACCGTTTGGCCTGGAGGAGGTTGCCGTCGGAATCCTTCAATTCGGCGGCGAACTCGCCATCGTTCAAATCACGTCCGGTCAGACGCTTGTCCGCCTTCACGGTCACGTCAACGGGTGTCGGCGTGTACGTGTTGTCGAAGCGGACGTCCGTGACCTGACGGTCGACGGTGGCCGAGAGCATGCCGCCTTGGTCGGTGACGGTGACGGTCACGTCATAGGCTTGGGTGGAATACCCGATGGTCGGGTCACGTCCGGCCTGTTCGGTGACGGTGTACACGTAGGTTCCGGGCTTGTCGTAGTCCATTCGTCCGAACGTGAAACCGGTGCCGGTGTTGGTGACGGTCTTCACGCCGTCCTTCGACCCCTTGGGCATTGGCGCACCGTCATGCGAGGTGAGTTCGAACGTGAACTCGCCATCCTGCGGGATGCGGTTGGTCGCCGTATCCGCGTTGATGATGGTCTTCACGCCGCCAAGCGTGCAGCCGACGCCTTTCGGATTGTACGTGTTGTCGAATCGGATGCCGTTCGCGGTCTTGCCGTCCGAACGGGTGATGGTCTTATCGACGACCTTCAACCGTCCGGCATGGTCAACGTCCTTGACCGTGTAGGTGATGGTGGTGACGGTGCCGTCCTTGGTGACGCCGGGGACGGTGACGGCCCGTTCCGAAACGGTGTACACGTAGGTTCCGGGCAACGGGAACGACAGCTGGTCGAACCTGATGTTGCCCCGGGCGTCGTTGGCCTTCGTCTGGTCGGCTTCGCCCGTGACGCCGTCGGGCGCGGTCACGCGGTGGAGCGTGAACGTGAAATCATCGCCCTTGAGCTTATAGTGGTTGCCTTCGGAGGCGGTGACGGTCTTCACCGCGTCCGGCGTGTCCGTGGCGGGCTGCGCCCGGTACGTGTTCGTGAATTCGGGGATGGCGGTCCCGCCGTCGTATTTCACGTCGGCGAGCAGCTGCCCCTCCCCATCGTCGGTGACGGTGACCCTCACGTGGTGTTTCGTGGTGTCGTAAGTGACGCCGCCCCTGTCGCCGGGGGTTTCCCGGATGGTGTAGTCGTACGTTCCCGTCTTCGTGTAGGAGATGGCGTCGAACAGGACGTCGCCCCGCTGGTCGTTGGTCTTCGCCGTGCCGACCTGACCGCCGGTCCCGTCCTCGACGCAGGTGAACTCGTATTGCCCGGCTTGCAGTCGGACGCCCGTATGGTCGGGGTCCGCGAGGGTCTTGCGGGCGCGGAATTGGACGCTGACCGGTTTCGCCTTGTACGTGTTCGTGAACGTGGTCGGATGGGCCGCGTCCGTCCGGGTCCGGGCCTTCAACCGTCCGGTCAAATCGTCGGTGACGGTGATTTGCCACAATCCCATGTGGGGGTCGTAGGCGACGCCGCCCGCCGACCGGCGGATTTCACGCACCGTGTAGGTGAACGTGCGTGTCCGCGCGCCGTTCAACTGTTGGGCGGTGAACGTCAACGGCTGGAATCGGATGGTACCGTCCTCGGCGGCGTTGACGGTCTGCACGGGCACGCCGACCGCCCGCTCGTTGTCGAACAGTTGGAATTGGAAGTCGGTGAGCTTCGCGTGGCTGGCGTCCGCGTTGTCGAACGTCTTGCGGGCGGTCAGGTCCACGGTCACGTCCTTCGGCTGGTACGTGTTGCGGAACACCGGCGCGTCCGGCGTGTTGTCGTAGGTGACGGCGGCGTTCAACCGTCCGTACCCGTCATCGGTGACGTTCACGCGCATCATATGCACGGTCCGGTCGTAGGTGACGCCGGCGAGACCGCCCGGCTTCTCCACGATGCGGTACTCGTGTCCGCCGACCGTCCTGTAGTCGAGCCTGTCGAACCTGACGAGACCGTCCGCGTCGTTGGTCTTGGATTGGAGACGTCGGCCGTCCGCGTCCTGCAATTCGAACGTGAACTCGCCCGCGTCCAGCAGTCGGAGCGTGCCGGACGGGTTGTCGAGCGTCTTGCGGGCCAGTGGCGTGACGGACGCGGGACGGCTGGAGTACGAGTTCACGAACCGTGCGCCCGTCCCGTCCGGCGTGTCCACCGTCGCGCGCAGCTGTCCGCTGTTGTCGTCCGTGACGGTGACGGTCCACACGGCGTGATGCGTGTCGTATCCGACGCCCGGCGCGCCCGTGTCGCGTTCGCGCACGGAATAGCGGAACACGGCCCTGTCCCTGCCGTTCAGTCTCGCCTTGGTGAACAGGAGCGGGGCGAACTCGACCCTGCCGTCCGCCGTGGCGTTCACGGTCTGGATGGGCGTGCCGGTCGCCTTGTCGTTCGCGTACAGATCGAACTGGAAGTCGGTTATCTTCGTGGCCGACCTGTCCGCGTCCGTGAACAGTTTGCTCGCCGTGATGCGCGCCTGCGTGTCCTTCGGCGCGTACGTGTTCGTGAACTGGATGGCGTCGGATTGGACGCCGTCGCACGTCGTGTTGGCGGTGATGCGACGGGTGAACGTGGTCAAATCGTCTTGGACGGTGACGGTCAGGACCCACGTGCGGTCGTCGTAGGCGACGCCCGGGTTGTCGCCCCTGCGTTCCCGGACCTGATACCGGTAGACGCCTTCCTTGGCGAAAGCGTTGGAGTTGATTTGGAGCGTCTGCGTCCTGTTGTCGGCGAACGTGATGGACGCGGGCACCGCGTTCGCGGGCGCGCCGTCCAACGCGGTGATGTCCGCGACGTACCTGTCCCTGTCGGTCCAAGCGCCGTTCGGACGCCCGTCCAGCACCTTGACCGCTTTGAACGTGGCGGGCGTGGCGGGCATGAGCGTGCCGCTCATGCCGTGGTCCTCGTCCGGGTCCTCGTAGACGGCGGACGTCATCTCGTCCAACGCGGGGAACGGTTTCAGCGTGATGACGCCGGCGACCATGTTGCCGTGCGAATCGTTCTCTTGGTCGCTGTCGGAGTCGGTCGCCTCGCTGGCGTCCTTCGAGTTCTTGACGGTGACGTTCTGCCCGTGCCAAGCGGTGCCGGTTTTCGGGGTGAACCGGAGTCTGAAACCGGTGCCCGCCGGGATGGCGGCCAGCTCGTAGCGTCCGTCCCGTCCGGTGACGGTGGTGCAGGGCCGTCCGTTCATGCTGGTCACGGTCCTGCCGTTCGCGTCCACCAGCGTGACGTTCACGTCGGAAAGGAGACGGTCGGTGTCCTCGCGTACGCCGTCATGGTCGAGGTCGAACCATGCGACGCCGTTGACCTTGCGTTCCACGACCTGCGTGACCGCGTCCACCTTGTTGTCGCCGTCCGCCCAACGGTTCACGTACGCGTCCGCCGCCTTGTTGCCCGTGGGTTTGAACGCGAGGCTGAAATCGTAGCGGGCGTTCGCGGGCAGCCTGTCCGAGGTGAACGCCCAAGCGACGGGCCTGTCATGTCCGTCGGGGATGGTCACCCTGCCGGTCCTGCGGTCGATGTTCGCCTCGGTCCACCGTTCGACCTGTTCACGGGTTATCTTGGTCGCGTCGATGGTCCGCCATTTCGGGTCGGTCGTGAAGTAGACGTGCGCGTTGTCCAAGGACGCGCCGTTCCTGACGCCCAGATTCAGTCCGGTCATCACGTAGTCGCCGGAATACCTCGACGCGGACCCGCCCCCAAGGTAGGGCATGACGTCCACCGCGTACGGGTCGGTTTTCTCGTCCTTGGAGAAGTTGCCCAGCATGTTCGTGTAGCCCAACGGGCGGTTGATGTCGTTCAGCAGCGGTTGGGCGCGGGTCGCCAGCGAGGACGCGCGCGTGCGGGACACGCGAACCGTCGCGTCGGCGGTCTGCGCTTTTGAGGATAAGGGGGGAGCCATGTTGCGTTTCGACTGGATGGTCGCATGGTTCGTGAACGAATCGTTGTTCCTCACGTCATGGTCGGGGTCTGACGCGTCTCCGATGGTGGTGGAATAGTGGATGACGGTCTGCGTGCCCGAATCGGCGCGTGCCCCGTTCACCCTGATGGTCATGGTGGTGGTGCCATTCTTGTTTGCGACGATCGTCGGCGTGACGGGGGTGCCGCCGGTGACCGTGCCTTTGTCGGGCGTATGCTGCGAGTACTGACCGCCGACCGTCATGGAACCGTCCACGTAGGTCAGGCCCTTGGGCAGCGTGTCGGTGATGATGTAGTCGGTCGTGTATTGTCCGCCGTCCGTGGTCGTGGACGTGTCTGCGGTGGCGGTGAGCTTCCAGTCCACCGTGCGCTGTTCCTTGTCGATGTCGTAGACGGTTTTGACGTTGCCGGCCTCGTTGGTCTGCGCGACCTGTTTGGCGATGTGCGGTGTTTCGCCGGCTATGTACAGGCTGTCGCCTTTCAGGGTGTCGGCGGTGTCGCCGCCCTGATAGGCGCCGTTGTCGTCGAACGTGGCGGGACGGTACGTGTCGCCGCTGTAGGTCAGGTCGGGTTTCACGCTGTTCGCGTATTCGGGCAGTCGGGTGGTGAGATTGTCGGACCATTGCTGCCATTGCGTGTCCGGCGCGTCCGCGTTCAGGTTCGCGGTCCGGGCGAGGTTGTTGCGCGTCCAGTAGGCGGTGTCGGCGACGATGGGTGCGACCGTGCCGATTCTCGCGGTGTCGAGGATGCGGGCGGGCAGGGAGACGGATAGTGTGAAGTTTCTGCTGAACGTCGTATTGTCCGGGTCTACCGTGTTGTGGTCTTCGAACAGCATGCCGACTATCGTGCCATGCCGTTTCGCTTCGTTGAGGGTCGGATAGTAGTCGAGTCCGCTGATTTTCGTGTCGCGTTGCTCCTTGTAGTCCTTCCAGTTGGTACCGTCCTTTTTGACGGCGTACCAGTAGGGGATTGCGTTTGCCCGTTTGGTTACCCTCGACCCCCAACTCCAAACGTACATGTGGATGGTTGGCTGACTGTCGGGCGTATCGTCCACCGGCTCGATGCTGTTCGGGTCGAGTTTGACCAAACCCATGCCCATCACTTCGGCGTCGCCTTCGGAGTTGATGATGATGTTGTGGCCTATTTGGAGGCGTAGTTTCGACCCCTGTACGAGACTGTCGGACCCGTTGTGGGAGTCGGGGTTCATCCAGTGGCCGCTCGTACCAGCATCATTCCAACCGCCGTTGTTCCACTCCGTGTATCGGATGCGCGTACTGTACGTGCCCGGTATGCGGACGGTCAGGGCCGAACCCGCATGGTCGTCACCGGTGGCGGCCTGGTTCGAATTGTCTTCCGCCGTGGCGAGACGGTCTCCGCTGACGCCGGTGGCCGTCAATCCCATGTCGTCCATGGTGATGTTGGCCGTCTGGTCCACGTTCCCGTAATATTGCGCGACGGTCTTGCCGTCACGGCTGGTGGGCGTGATGAACTGCAATACGTCCGTGTGGATGGCTCCGACCTGCATGGTGGAACAGTCCGACGTCATGTAATGCGTGACGCATTTACGGACCGGGTCATCGGCAGCACTGCCTATAGGGAAGACGGACGTGTCGTAGCCGTCGAACGAGACGGTCACGACCGTGCCCTGCCCGCCGGTCGTGGTCGTGACCGTCGTATTGCCACGCGCCACTTTGCCATATCCGTCCGCATGGTCGGCTACGCCCGGAGCCTGATACTGTAGGTCGCCCATCCATGCGAACGTCCGCCCATACTTCGAATCTTCGTTGTCGATATGCCCGTAATCGTAGAGCAACGGCTGCCAACGGCGTTCCATCGGATGCTTCGTCCCGGTCTTCGTATCATCCGAATACTGGTTGGACAAGCGAAGCCTATAGGTGATCCTGCCGGACGGAGCCTCCAAACCCTTCAACCCCTTCGTACGGTCGGGCCAACGCATCTCAGTGACCAATGCGATGCCCAAACCCAAGCCGGTCACCTTGCCCTCCGTCCTGTTGGGCGCGTTCGCCGCACCCGAGGAGAAGTCGAACACGCCCCTGTCCACGTTGCCGTAATTGACCATGCGCACGTTCAGGTTGAGTTTCGCGCTGACGGTCACATCCTTCGGCGTGTCCTCGGCCCGTTTGTGCGTGCCCGTGTTCGTCGGGTTCGAGGCGTCCCATGCGGGCCACGCCTTGACGGTCGGATGGAACCGGTAGCCGTGGGGCGCGGCCTTGACGGCGACCGACAGGCCGATGGAACCGGTGCCGGGGTTCACGGTCGGCGACTGGCTGGTCGGCTCCAACAGGCGGTAGCAGGTGTACACCTGCGTGACGGTCCCGTTGATGGTTTCCGTGGTGAGTTTCGGCTCGTAGCCGGGCGTATGGTCCACCCAGCCCATCTTCTCCGCGTCGAACGTGACCTTGTCCTTCGGGTAGGGCAGCTCGAACCGGAAGCCGACGCGCGTGCGCCGATAGTAGTCCATGGTCGAGTCGGGGGTGAGCGTGTACTCGTAGTCGTAGGTCACCGTATCGTACGAGCGGACGATGTCGTTGTTCTCGTCCTTGTCGTCGCCGCGTTCGTTGTCCCTATCAAACGGCGCGGTGCCGGTGATGCGGTCGGTGAGCCTGAGCCTGCTCACGGCGGCGCTGTCCGTGTCGAGCATGTCGTGGATGGTCACGTCCGGCGCGGCCTGACCCGCGTCCGCCTGCGGAGCGGATTGCGCGGGCGCACCGGTGTCGGATTGTTTGTCCGCCCCGGTTCCGGCCTCGTCGCCGGAACCGGTGTCGGGTTTCGTCGCGGCCTCGTCGCCGCCTGTGGTCGTCTTCACGTCGGGTTCGGCTTGGATTCGCGTGGACGTGCCCATGGTCGTATCGTCCGCATACGCGGCGGAAACGGCCGACGCGCCTGAGCCGAACAGCGTCGCGGACGCGAGTATGAGCGCGGCGACCTTTCTCAGACCGGGTTTCATCGTCTTTCGGTTCCTTTCGGGGATGTGCCGTGACAAGTGGAGGGAAGTATGAATACGGCTGTTCTAATGGTGTGGAGGATGGGTCCCAAGTACGGTTTGCAGGAGAGTTCCCGGGACCCGTCCCCCGGTTTTCGTCCTTCCCGTCTCACGCCGTCCGACCGTCTCCGGTCGGGTGGCGGTGATTCGTCGGGGAGGGCGAAGTCTGTGGTTTCCGGTGTCCGCGCCGGTCCGGGGCACGGGATTCGGAAGGTATGCCCCTTCCGGCATGTGAAGTCAATGGAGGGCGTCCCGGCCGTCATCGGACGACGAGGCCGGAACGCCACGGGGTCACTTGCCCGCGTTCACGGCCGTGTGGCGGCCGGAACCCTGTGCGCAGTGGCGCTTGCGGAACACGAGCAGGGAGCCGCCGGCGAGCAGCACCGCCAGGGCGCCGCCGGCAAGGCCGAGCACGGCCGTGCCGGTGTAGGCCAACGGCTTGGCACGGTATCCGTTCCAGTCGTCGGTGTTGCTGGTGGCCTGGGTGTCGGCGCACAGCTGCTTGCCGTCGATCTCGGTCACGTCGCCGGTGGAATATTCCGGATCGGTGTCTTCGCCGCCGTCGGTCTTGTCGTTGAACGGGTCGCCGTTGGACGGCGCGCATTCCACGAGCGGGGTGCCGGTGACGATGGCGCGGTCCGTGTGGGTGTCGCCTTCCCTGACGCCCTTGAGCGTGCCGGTCACGCTGACCGACTCGCCCGGCTTGAGCACCAGGGTGTCCCAGTCGGCGGGGTAGGCGAGCGAATCCATGTCCACGTGCGCGTCGCCGACGATGGTGGAGTCGGCGAGGTCCAGGTCGCTTGCCTTGAACCATGCGCCGTCACCGGTGGCCGGGTCGGTCTTGGAGGTGTTCGTGATGATGAACGTGATGCCGATGCTGTCGGCGTCCATCTTCAGCGCCTGCTTCGGGTCGTCGCGGTCCGCCTGCTCCTGGCCTTCCTGCTTGAGGGTCGGGGCATCGACCTTCTCCAGGTGGATGCTCGGGGTCATGTCCGGGGTCTTGGTGACGACCTTGTTGGATTCGCGCGGCTGGCCGTTGATGGTCTCGGTCCACGTGTTGGGCACCTCGTCGGCCACGGCGATGCGCTTGCACTGGAGGTAGAGCACCCAGCCGGCCTCGTGCTCGTTGTCGGCGCTCACCAGGTCGAGGTAGGCCTGGGTCGCGTTGACCGTGACCTTGCCGTTGCCGTCGGCGTCCACGGCGAACAGGTTGCCGCCGAACTTCGAGGAGTCGAAGCCGCTGCCCGCGATCTTCTCGCCCCTGGCCGCGAGCACCTGGCCGTCCCTGTACAGATCACGCGAGGCGTAGACGGCCCAGTTGCCCAGGTACTGGTCGTACTCGGTGGCCAGCTGGTCCGTGCCGCCCCAGTCCGTGACGGTCTGGTAGGCGCGGTCCGGGGGCAGGATGCTGGAATCCAGTCGGTAGAGGAACGTGTGGTTCAGATACACGCTCTTGCCGTCGATGCTGTCGCCGCCGACCTGCACGGTCACGTCCTTCTTCGGGTTGATCTCCTTCAGCGGGTTGGTGACGGTGTTGGTCTTGTCGCGCTTGTCGTTCGTGACCTGCGTGGCGGTGTTCTCCACCGTGTGGCCGTCCTTGACCTTGGTGACGGTCATCGGCATGACCACCTGGTAGGTGTGGCCCAGCAGCGACTGGTCGATGCTCGGGTCCTTCAGCGGGTCGTAATCCTTGTCGGACTTCTCGCTGTACGCCTTCAGGTCGCCGGGCTGCGGGTCGCCCTTCACGGTCTCGCCGGTCGCGGGGATCTGGGTGTCCACGGTTTTGGCGAAGGCGTAGAGCACCCCGTCCTTGTCCTGGATGTTGAACTCGCCGGTGCGGTCCCTGCCGGTCTCGTCAAGGATCTCCACGTGTTCGGCGTCGAGGGTCAGGTACTCCTGGTCGTAGTCGTCCGTCATGCCCAAGCGCCATACCTTGTAGGCGGTGTCGGTGAGCCTGGAGGCGTCGATGTTGACGCGGTAGTACACCTTGTCGCCCAGCAGCGCGGTCTTGCCGTCGATGTTGATGGTCGGGTCCTTCTGCGTGTCCTGCTTGGAGGGCTTGATCGTAGGCGGCTCGTTCTCGACCTTGTTGGACGGGGTGACGCCGTTGTTGACGGTCAGCGCGGCCTTGTTGCCGACGGTCTTGTCGGTCGGCGCGTCCTCGTTCACCTTGGCCTCGAAGCGCAGCAGCACGCGCGGGTTGGAGCCGGCCTTCCAGTTGGCGGCAACCCAGTCCCTGGCGAACGTGGCCTCGAACGAGTGGTTGGCTTCGTCCCACTGCACCTTGTAGGCGCTCTTCGGGATGATGCCGCCGGTTCCCAGGTCGGTGATCTCCAGGGTCTGCTTGTTCGCGGTGGTGTACTCGGAATAGGTGTCGCTCAGCTTGATGGCGGTCACCGAATATGCCTGGTCCGCAGGGATCTTCGGGTCCACGCGCACGGTGTATTCCACGGTCTGGCCGGGGAACACGGTCTTGGTGTCGATGCTGGACTGGTCGCCGCCCTGGGAGGATTCGGCGATGACCTGCTTGTGGATCGGGGGCACGGTCACGCAGATCTTCGGCGTGTTGGTGTCCACCGTGCTGCCGCCGACCGTCTGGCCGCCCTTGTTGTCGAGGTCGTCGCCCTTCGGGTCCGCGCACGTGTTGAGCTCGTCGCCCTCGGACTTGCCGTAGGATTCGAGCAGCTTCACGGTGTCGAAGTTCACGTCGAACGGGATCACGACGCTGATCTGCTTCGCGGTCTTCAGGTCCTTCTGCGCGGCCTCGTAGGAGTCCTTCGCGCTGACCGTGACCTTGGTGCCCTCGGCGGTGATGTCGAACTGGTCGGTCACGTCCCTGCCGGTCTTGTTCAGGTCGTTGACGCTGGCGTTGGCCTCGTCGGTGGTGTCCTGCTCGTAGACCTTGATGTTGGAGGTGTCCTTCAGGTCGAGGATGCTATCGACGTTGGCGAAGTCGTCGGTCCACGCGATCTCGGGCACGCGGCCCAATCCGGTGGGCAGGGTGCCGGAGATGACCGCCGCCACCTCGTCGCCGAGACGGTAGTACTTGTCGTCGCCGCCCACCTTGTCGCTCTTGGCCGGATCGACGGTCAGCCGCCACTTGCCGTCAACCTTCATGGCCCACGCCTTGTTGGGGTTGGGCGTCCACACGAACACCGGCGGCTCGTTGGTCGGCCGCGTCTCGTTGTTCCACTTCTCGTACGCCTTGTTGGTCAGCTGGATCTTCTTGCCCTCGGTGGCACCCTTTTTGATGGTGCCCGTCAAATAGAACCTGACCTTGCTCGCGCTGTTCCTGAACATCGTCTTCGCGATGTAGGCGGACTTCGCGGTGGCGGTCGCGGTCCCGGCCTTCCGGTCGATCGCGATGGTGAAGTTCGCGGTCTCGTCCTTGCCGTCGACGAACACCTTGCCGGACTTCCAGTCGATCCACTGGTTCGAACCGGTCAGATCATCGGTGATGGAATAGGATGCCAGCGGGTTGAGCAGGTGCGCGGGGATGCTGCCGTTGACGACCACGCCCACCTGGTCGCCCACGAGGAACGTCTTCTGATCGACGCCCTGCTGGTTGGTCCATTTCTTGTCCTCGGCCACGAGAGCGCCGGACTCGTCCAGCACCCACACCTTGTCCGGGGTCGGCGTGACCTTGCCCACGCTGTCGCTGTTGCCGGTCTGGCAGTCGGCCAGGCTGCCGGTGCCGTTGTCTCCGTTCCAGCACGCCACGGAACCGTCGTTGATCTCGTAGTCGCCGCCGGTGGGCTTGGCCGACTGTGGCACGTTCAGCGTGTAGAGGCCGGAATGCGGGGCGGTGGCGTGCGCCTTGACCACGCGCTTGCCATCGATGGAATCGTCGATGGAAATGTCCGCCGGCACGATGTTGCCGTTCGCGTCGGTCACGGTCACCTTGCTCACGTCGTCCTGCTCGGTGCCGCCGATCACCACGTCCCTGGTGTCGATCGTGTCGTAGATCCAGAACTTGCCGGAGGCGTTGGAATGCGCCTTGATGTGCGCCGTGTACAGCGAGCCGGACGCGATGGAGTCGTTGCCGTCCCGCACCGTGTCGCCGGCCCCGTTGGTCAGCCATTTCTCGGGCGGGGTGGTGGTCTTCTCGCCGGACTCCTTGCCGTCGTTCTCTCCCTTGTGGGAGACCGCCTCGGCCATGCCGCCCTGCTTCGCCACGTCAACGTCCCACCAGCGCTTGCCCGCAGGCCACGACTCCCACGAGGCGTCCATGTCCTTGAAGGACGCGCTCACTGTGGCGCTGCCCTTGTTGGATGCGGTGAACTGCTTCGCCACCGTCTTCTCGGTGCCGTCGATGCCGCGCCAGTGCAGGGTCGCGGTGCCGTTCACGTTCTCGGTCTTCGACCCGTCGCTGGACAGGGTGATCGTGTCCGAGGCGTCCTTGGTGTCGCCCGACTGGCCCGACATCTCCGCAGCCTGCGTGCTGATGCCCAGATGATATGAGGGCGGCGCGGGCTGGTACTTGTCCAAAACGATCACCACGATCGACGGCTTCGAGGAAGCCTCCACATTACGACGCATGATCGCATCCACGCTGTTCGACGGATCATCCGAGAAACCATCGGATGTGCGGTAATTCTGAGTGCCTGCATATTTATAGGTGTTCGGTGCGACGTAGGTGTTCCAGTTGTCATACCAGCCGCCGGGCAAAGAGGGCGAATAGTAACCGGTGCCGTCGTAGATGAAGCTGCGGCCTGAGAGGTAGGGCACCGCGCCGACGGCGACCACTCGGCAGTCACCATCGCCCTCGCCGGGATGGCGCTGCCGGAAACCGGTCTCGCATTCCGTGCGGGCCTGGTCCAATGCGGCCTGCGCCTTCGTGACGCCACCGCCCTGCAACGCGACGCCGGCATTGTTCATGGCGGCGCGCACCGAATCAAGACTCGTGGCCGGACCCCATGCGCCCGATGCGTCGTCCTTGTACTGCCAGAACTGCAACACGTCCATGTTTCCGCCCGCGCCGGGCTGGTTGCCGCCGCCACCGCCCGCGAACGCGGTCGATGCGACGACGCCGCCGGCACCAAGCGTGGCGATCGCAGCCACCGCCGCGACACCGGCCTTCATCATCTTCCTGCCAAAGTTCATAAATGAACCTCCGTTAACCTTGTCTGTTCATCCCCTCCCCTCAAACTTTCCGGTCATGGCCCCGCCGCCTTTTTTCAATGAACTGCGCCCCGGAAGTTGGACGTGGTTTATTAATGGTACCTGATTAGGCTG
>ERZ1031020.513-NODE-513-length-13705-cov-3.406667_pt1 | contig 13705 bp, 12 predicted proteins | sample MGYA00517109_ERZ1031020 | MGnify/ENA primary metagenome ERZ1031020 (study PRJEB33719, sample SAMN04261270) | wastewater metagenome | biome: rural village; feature: human; material: feces | host: Homo sapiens | place: El Salvador | collected 2013-01-07 ... | reverse complement strand
CAGGGGCTTTCTTGTTTTTGGCGATCTTCTCCTGCACATCCTCAAACAGTTCCAGTGGAACGATGGGCGGAATCGCATCCGGCACGACCACATTCCGGAATTTCAGCTCCCCGATGTACCGCCGATTCTTGAGCATATGTTCGACGCTGTTATAGGTAAACGCACCGCCCACCGGGTTCTTGATGCCGTTTTCGTTCAGCCAGTCCCGAATCTCTTTCATCGTGAGGCCATACCTGTACTTCCTGAACGATTCCAGCACGAAAGGGGAGGCAAGCGGGTCAATGTGGAACTTCCGCTCGGAATCCAGCGTATATCCAAACGTTCCACGGCCACCGTTGCAGCGGCCTTTCAGGATGTTCTCCGTCTGTCCACGCACGACCTTCTCGGCAAGGTCAGCGGAATAATACTCAGCATAACCTTCCAGCACCGATTCCAGAATGATGCCTTCCGGTCCCTCGGAGATGATCTCGGTGGCAGACATGAGCTTGACACCATTCTTCTTCAGTTGGGTCTTGTACCGGGCACTGTCGTAGCGGTTCCGGGCAAAGCGGTCCAGCTTCCAGACCAGCACAATGTCAAACAGCTTCTTGTCGCTGTCCTTTATCATCTGTTGGAACTCCGGGCGGTTGTCCGTCTTGGCAGAGATGGCACGGTCAATGTAGTGCTTGACTATGGTAATGCCGTTTTTCTCGGCATACGCCGTGCATTCACGGATCTGGCCCTCAATAGATTCTTCGCGCTGGTTATCGCTGGAATAGCGGGCGTAGATCACAGCGGTCATAGCAAGCACCTCACTTTATATATCATTGAAAAGAAATGCGTTTACCCAAAAGATTATTTCGTATAATATATACCATGATTTCAGATGAATTACAAGAGATTTGAGATATTTTATGCAACAGGCCCCCTGAAATGCTGACAAGGCATCTCAGGGGGCCTGTTGGCTATGGGTAAAAAGTTTAGGAGAAAAATGAAAAAAGAAGAAAGGATCGAAAGGAGAAATCGGGTTTTACTCAACCAGCGCAACAGCAACGTCGTTGACATTTGTTCCGGTCGCACCAGTGATGATGAGGCCTTCCACCGCCTGCAAGGCGTGGTAGGCGTCGTTGTCGGCAAGGGTAAGGAACACATCCATCCCTGCCGCATGAAGGACGTTTTCAGTCTGACCGTCCACATAGCCGCCTGCGGCATCGGTGGGGCCGTCCGTGCCGTCGCTGCCGACCGAAAAGACACAGCAGTTTTCCAGACCGGAAAGAGCAGGTGCGGCGGCCAGAGCAAGCTCCTGATTCCGTCCGCCCAGGCCTTTGCCGGTCAGGTGGACGACCGTCTCACCGCCTGCGATATAGGCCAGCTTCCGGCCATGTCCGGCATGGGTGCGGGCGATAGAGCCAAGGAAACTGCCCGCTTCCCGGGCTTCACAGCAGAGCTGGTCGGTCAGGATGACCGGCTCATAGCCGAGTGCCTGACTTGCCTTTGCTGCGGCGGCACACAGCTCCCGGACACTGCCGGTGATTTGTGTGGTCACATTGCCGAGGGCTTTCGGCGTTTCTTGTTGCAGCAGGTCTTTCGCCGCAGAGGAAAGGGTCAGGTGATATTTTTCCGCAATGGCAAGAGCCTGCTCGCAGGTGGAGGTATCCGGCACGGCCGGGCCGCTGGCGATCATATCCAGCGGGTCGCCCAAAATGTCGCTGAGGACGATGCTGAACACCTTTGCCGGTGCGCAGGCTTGGGCAAAGTGCCCGCCTTTCACGCCGGAAAGGCGCTTGCGGATGGTGTTCATCTCCACGATGTCCGCGCCGCTGGCAAGGAGCTGCCCCGTGATGTTTTGCAGCTCTTCTCCGGAAATGAGCGGCTTTTCAAACAGGGCACTGCCGCCGCCGGACAGCAGGAACAGCACGATGTCCTCCGGGTGCAGGCCGTGGACAAGTTTCAGTGCTTTCTCGGTCGCGGCGAAGCTGTTGGCATCCGGCACGGGGTGTCCGGCTTCATAGCAGTGCACACCGGGGATGTCGCCTTTCACGTGGTCGTATTTGGTGACGACGACGCCGTCCTCCACGGAACCCAGCGCAGAAACAGCGGCGTGCGCCATCTGCCATGCCGCTTTTCCGGCGGCGACCAGAAAGACCCGCCCCTCCGGGCGAAAATCTTTCAGAGCACGCCGGACGGCTTCATCCGGCAGGACTGCCTGAATGCTGGCAGAGATGATTTGGTCTGCGGTCTGGCGCAGGGTGCTCATAGAAAGTTCCTCCTTTGGCATCAAAAGCAATTCACTCCGTTTACAGCAGCCCGGCCTCGGTCATCGTCTTGATGAAGCCCTGCTTGGCCGGGCCTTCCGGGGTGGGCAGAGTGGGCAGATAGGGTACGCCCACATCGCGGCCGCGCAGCACCGCCATATCCTTTGCGGCGACCGGGAAGCTGGCCGCATCCATCGACAGGCGGACAGGGTTCAACTTGAACTGGGCTTCCAGACTGCCCTCGCGGTCCCCGGCGGCATACTTATTATAGACATCGGTGATGAGCTCCGGCATGAAGTTGGCCGCGGTGCATACACCGCCCACCGCGCCGTGGCAGAGGCTGGCGTACAGGAGCGTATCCTTGCCGCCAAAGACCTTGAATCCCACATCGCGGGTGCGGCGGATGAACTCAGAAGTCTGGGTGATATCGCCGCTGGTGTCTTTCATGCCGACGATATTGGGAACATTGTGCGCCAGCTCATCCACGAGCTGTGCGCTCAGGGTGTAGCCGACACGACCGGGATTATTATACAGCAGAACAGGCGTTTCGGGAACACTTTCCGCAATGGTCTTGAAATGGTCGTACAACTCGGCATAGGTCGGCTTGAGGAACATGGGCTGAAGCACGCTGACAGCAGCCGCACCGTTCTTCACGGCCATTTGCGCCAGACGGCAGCACTTTTTGGTGCTGATGGCACCGATGCCAAAATAGACCGGCACACGGCCCGCAGCCTGATCGATCATGATCTTCAGGCCGCGTTCCATCTCGTCCTCTTCGACCATATAGAACTCACCGTTGGAGCCAAACGCGAGGATGCCGGCAACACCGCCGTTGATGACGTAATCCACCTGTGCGCGCTGCTTTGCTTCATCGATCTTCTCGTTTTCGTCCACGATGGTCAGGATAGGCACTACGACGCCCTTAATAAAATCTGTATTCATACCGCTCTTTGATCCTTTCGTTCTGTTTTCAGACAAGATATTTGGGTCATGGGGAAGTTCTCAGGCCTGCCGCCTGTTCTGTGCCTTTATTCTAGCACGAACCGGGAAAGGACACAAATCGGGCGGTCCGGAATATTGCAATCTTATGAAGCATTTCTGCAACAAAATGAAATGTTTAATTTCACATCGTAGCGTTTTGTCGGAAACATCAAAAAAACAGACGTGAATTTAGCGATCTGTTTCTTGCCGGATGCGGCATTTCCCGGTATACTGATGTCAGTCGAGCGGCACAGAGACAGCCGCTGCAAAAGATTTTTTCCGATTCAAAATCAAGTGGTCCCATCAGGAGGTATCTTTCATGAAAATCGGTTTTATTGGTCTGGGTATCATGGGCAAGCCTATGGCAAAGAATCTGCTGAAGGCAGGCTATACGGATCTGCTGCTCAACAACCTCACCCCCGCCCCGGTGCAGGAGCTGGAAGCAGCCGGTGCAAAGGGTGCAACGCAGAAAGAGATCGGTGAGCAGTGTGATGTCATCATCACCATGCTGCCCAACTCTCCGCAGGTCAAGCAGGTCATGCTGGGCGAGACCGGCGTTGCTTCTTACATGAAGCCGGGCACGACTTTCATCGACTGCTCCTCCATCAACCCGGTCTCTTCCAAGGAGATCTACGCCGAGCTGCAGAAGAAGGGCGTCGAGATGCTGGACGCTCCTGTTTCCGGCGGTGAGCCCAAGGCCATCGACGGTACCCTGAGCTTCATGGTCGGCGGCAAGCAGGAGGTCTTTGACCAGTTCAAACCTCTGCTGGAGACCATGGGCGCATCCGTCGTCCGCTGCGGCGAGGTCGGCGCAGGCAACACCACCAAGCTGGCAAACCAGATCATCGTTGCCTGCAACATTCAGGCTTTGGCCGAGGCCCTGACTCTGGCCCAGAAGGCCGGCGTTGACCCCGAGCTGGTGTTCCAGGCCATCAAGGGCGGTCTGGCCGGTTCCACCGTCATGAACGCAAAGGCTCCCATGATGATCGAGGGCAACGACAAGCCCGGTTTCAAGATCGACCTGCACATCAAGGACCTGAACAACGCTCTGGACTGCGCGCACTCTGTCGGCGCACCCGTCCCCATGACTGCCGAGGTGCAGGAGATCCTGCAGTGGCTGCACAACCACGGCAAGGGTCAGGCCGACCACAGTGCCATTGCACAGTATTACGAGATGCTGACCGATATCCAGATCGGCCGCTGAATCCGCTGACAGCTCTTTCCTTTTTACGGTGTTTCTGCTATCATATCTTCAGAGATGGGCAGAAAACCGGACCGGCGCGCCCACCATGTGTGGGTGCGTCTTTTTGCTTTCTGAACCGACCAAGACAAAAGGAGAACTCTATGGCAAAGGTAGCAGTACTGGTGCCCAATCAGGAGCTGGAGCTCATCGCACAGCCGCTGACTGAGGAATTTTCTTCCCTTCAGGTGATGGAGGTCAAATATATCCGCACGGCCTATGCGGTACAGCGGGCCAGAGAACTGGAACAACAGGGCTGTGACCTTATCGTGGCGCGCGGCGTGCAGGCACGGCTCATCAAGCGCAGTGTCCGCATCCCGCTCGTGGAGATCACTGTCACCCCGCAGGAGCTGGCCAGTGTGATGCTGGATTTGAAAGAGGAACTGGAACTGGATTGCCCCCGCATCGGGCTGATCGGCTTTCCGAATATGTTCAGCGACACATCCCAGTTCAACCGGCTGCTCCATATTGATCTCCGGCTTTATATGGCAGAGCAGGAAGAACAGCTGGAAGAAATGGTGGACAAAGCGCTTCAGGATGGCTGCAATGCCGTCATCGGCGGCAACCGGGTCTGCGCCTCTGCCGGGCAGAAAGCGTTGCCCTACAAGTTTATCCCTTCTGGGGAGGAAAGTCTGCGCAATGCCCTTGCAACTGCCTCCCGCGTGGGATACGCCATTGATCTGGAAAAGCACAACTCTGCCGAGATAAACGCACTGCTGAACTACACGTTCAGCGGCATCATCCAGGTGGATAAAGAGCGCATCATCCGCCGGGTCAACAGGGTCACCAACAATCTGCTGGGCCGGAGCACTGATGTCCTGCTTGGACAGGAGATTTCCGCTGTGCTTCCCAACCTGAATCAGAATGTTCTGACGGATGCGCTGCTCCACGGCAAGGAGGCATACGCTTTCCTGCTGGATATCGACCATCGGGCCGTTGTGGTCAATGTGGCCCCCATCCTTGTGGGAGAGCAGATCGAAGGTGCCGTGCTGACGTTTCAGGAAGGGCAGCGCCTCATTGAGATGGACAGTGAGATGCGGCGTGAGCTTTACCAGCGGGGCTTCGTGGCGCGGTACACCTTTGAAAATACCATCTGCGAGGACCCGGAGACCCGCCGCCAGTTCAGTCTGGCAAAACGCATCAGCCGCTTTTCTGCCCCCGTCCTGCTGACCGGCGAGGTGGGCAGCGGCAAAGGAGTGCTGGCACAGTGCATCCACAACGAGAGCCTGCTGCGCAAGAATGCCTTTATCACCGTTGATTGCAGCGCATGGCAGCCGGAGACAGTGGATAATATCCTGTTCGGCAATTATACGACCCGGCGGGAAGCCGGAGACAGCTATGCAGAGATGGCACAGGACGGCACGCTTTATCTGAGCCATGTAGAGATGCTGCCGCTGGAAACACAGTACAAGCTGCTCTGCCTGATACGGGGACACTTCCTGCACAACGGCCCCAGCCGCCCGGCAGCGGCCCATGTCCGTGTCATTACCTCGACCTCCGTGAATCTGATTACCCTGGTCGAAAAGGGTGAGTTCCGCAGTGATCTGTACTATGCGCTCAGCGTCCTGACCGTGGAGGTCCTGCCGCTGCGCCGCCGCCGGGGCGACATTGAAGGCTGGATGCATCGCTATCTGGATGAATGGCAGGAAAAGTACAAGCGCTATGTCAGCCTGACGCAGGGGGCATGGCAGTATCTGCGGGAGTACGAGTGGCCCGGCAATCTGGACCAACTCTACAGCGTCTGCGAGCGTCTTGTCCTGCTGACCCAGAAGCGGAACATTGATGAGACGTTCCTGCGGGAACAGCTGGAACAAATGGTTCCCCGGCTGCTGCCGGGCACCGAGCAGGTCGTGCTCTATCAGGACCGCAGGGCAGTCGAGCTGGCAGCCCTGATGAAAAAGCATAAGGGCAACCGTCAGAAAGTGGCCGAGGAGCTTGGCGTCAGCAAAACGACCCTCTGGCGTTACCTGAAAAAGTACGATGTCCACACGGACTTACTGTAAACGATTTTTTAACAGAACACATCTCTGCGGCTTGAGCTGCAGGGGTGTGTTTTTGCTTTGCGACGAAAAAGAAAAAAGTGAAATCAGGAAATGCGTTTTGCAAGGTTTTGAATCACGCCCATTTCAAAAGCAGAAACATTGACGGAATCATGCAAGAACGTATCTTCATTTCGTTAAAACGTGAATTGTTTCACAAGACGCATATCGTTATACTGAAATCAAAGAGGACCGGGAGACACGCAGACCCGGCAATGTCAAAAAGGAGTCGAAACTATGATCAAGGTCGAAACCAACTGCTCCAGCAAAATGACCGATGAGGAAATGCGGCGTGTTCAGGGCATGGGAATCGAGTACTTGGCAGCCAATTTTGTTGGTGAGGATGCCTGTTATGATGGTATCGTCCGTTTTCAGGAACGGGCCGCCCGCTATGGGCTGAAGATCAGCAATGCAGGATGCCCTCAGCTGCAGAAGTGCCCTTCTATCCATCTGGGCAAGCCGGACCGGGATGAGTGGATTGAAAAGTACAACGAGTTCACCCGGGCACTCGGCAAGGCAGGCGTTTCTGTCAACTACATCGCATGGCAGCCTAACGGTATCTTCCGCACCAAAATCGGTGCGGGCAAGTATAATCACGGCCAGAATTCTTTCCTCTGTGACTTGGATGAGATCAAGGCCCGTCCCATCGCCAACGACCGTGAATACGACGAGGATGAGATCTGGAGCAACTTCCAGTATTTTCTTGACAAGGCCCTGCCTGTGTGCGAGGAAGCGAACGTGAAGCTGGCGCTCCACCCCAATGATCCGCCCATCGAATCTGTAGGCGGTGTGCACTGCCTCATCTGGAACTCCGACTGTTACCGCCGGGCCTTCCGAATGGCTCACAATAGCCCGTATCTGACCATGAAGATGTGCGTAGGCTGCTGGCTGGAAAGTGAATCGTTCGGTGATCTGTACAAGGATATTGACGAGTTCATCAAGGCGGATAAGATCCCCATCATCCATTTCCGCAATGTCAGCGGAGCACTCCCGTATTTCGAGGAGACGCTGCTGGAAGATGGCTGCGAAGATATGTATGCGCTGATGAAGCATATCGTGCGCAGCGGGTTCGACGGTTTTCTCAACATCGACCATGCGTTCTTCAATGAGGATGGCAAGGGAATGAACGAAGTTTCCACCGCCTACTACACCGGCTATATGAAAGCTCTGCTCCACGCTGCCGAAAAGGAATGCGCCGCAGAAAAATAAAGGCTGCGCAAAAGCAGACCCGGACGAAAAAAGAAAAGGAGAATCCAAATGAATGTACAGCTTATTTTAACGCTGGTCATCCTGATCGCAATGATTGTGGGATTTCTGAGCGGCAAATTCAAGCTCGGTCTGGTTGCCATGACAGCTGCCACCCTGCTCTGCCTGACAGGTGTTCTGACCTTTGACGAGGCCTACGCCAATTTCGCAAACAAAAATGTCATCATGATCGGCGGCATGTTCATCCTGAGCGGTGCCCTGAGCAAGACCAGTCTGGTATCACGGGTGCGTGATTTCATGGTCTCCCACGGTGACAAGGCCAAGCTTATCATCTTCCTGTATATGGTCATCAATGTGCTGCTCATTCAGGTCAGTATGCCCACTGCTCTGGCCAGTATGTTCCTGCCCTTCATGGCTTCCTTTACCGGCGACAGCAAGGTCAAGGCTTCCGACCTCATCTACCCGGGCGCCGTAGTTGCTCACTGTGCACAGGGCCTGATGCCCGGCGCAATGTTCGTACTCATCAACAGCATTCTGGAAGCCAACAATGCCGGTGTGGATATCACCGCCGTTGACTACAGCCGCGTCATCTTTGTCCCCGCCATCGTCGCTCTGCTTTACTGCGGCATTGTTGCTCCCCGTCTGCTGTCCAAGAGAGACTTTGTGACTGCCGCAGATACCTCCAGCCAGAGCGGCAAAAAAGCTTCCACCCTCGCAGCATGGCAGGAGAGCCTCATCTATGTTGCTTTCGTGGTCAACCTCCTGTGCATGCTGTTCTCCGATGCCCTGCCGTTCTCGATGAATGTTGTCCCTGTTGCTCTTGATATCATCCTGCTCTACACCAAGTGCCTCGACCTGAACGATGTAAAAAACTTCATGAATGTTGATACCCTGTTTATGCTGGTCGGTGTCATGTGCCTTGGCACGGCAATGCAGAAAACGGGTGCAGGCACCGTGGTTGGCGACTTTATCATGAATCTGCTGGGCAAGGATCCTTCCCCCATGCTCGTACTCTTCGTGTTCTACTTTGCCGGTGCAACTCTGACCCAGTTTATGAGCAATACTGCATCTCAGCAGGTGTTCGTCGCTCTGGCTGTTGTTACCTGCATTGCCAATGGGCTGGATCCTCGACCCTATGCCTGTGCCATCTTTGCAGGCTGCACCGCCGCAATGCTGACTCCGGCCGCTTCTCCCTCCATCGGCATTTCTTTTGGTGCCGGTAACTACAAGTTCAAGGAAGTCTTCTTTGTATTCCTGCCCCTCTGGATTATCTACGGCATCGCTGTCTGCCTGAGTGCAAGCTTCATCTTTCCTCTGGCAGGTTAAGTTTCTGAAAAGCGATTTCTGACATCCAGATATCCTCCTTTTGATAAGACTCGAGTGATACCGACGGATCGCTCGAGTCTTATCTCGTATAGGTCGGAGATTCGTTTCAATAAAAAAGGAGGTGCCCCGATTTGAATCACAAACTCATCACAGACCGTCTGTTTTACCAGAAAGTCCTCAGCATCATGCTCCCAGTCGCATTGCAGCAGGCCATCAACATGGGCGTGAATATGCTGGACACGATGATGCTCGGGCAGATGGGAGAAGTACAGATATCCGCTTCCAGTCTGGCAAACCAGTACTACAATTTCTTCACCATTTTCTGCATGGGCATCATCGGCGGCAGCAGTGTCCTTGCCGCGCAATACTGGGGTGCACGGGACCTGAACAAGGTACAGCAGACATTCTGCCTGGCGATTCGGATGGCGCTTCTTTTTTCGGTGACCTTTGCTCTCCTGACCTGGCTTTTCCCCGCACAGATCATGCGCATCTATACCCCTGACCCTGCCGTCATCGAGCAGGGCGTCCGCTACCTGCGCATCACGACCTTCGTTTTTGTCATCCACGGCACCAGCTTAGTCGCCGAGCAGTTGATGCGTTCGGTCGGGCAGGCAAGGCTCGGGCTTGTCGTCAGCTCCATCTCGTTCGTGGTCAATCTGATTGCCAACTATATCTTCATCTTTGGCAAATTCGGCGCGCCAAGGATGGAGATAGCCGGTGCCGCACTCGGAACGCTTTTTGCCCGTATCGCGGAATTTCTTGTGACATTCGGCTACATCTTCTTCCGTGACCGCTCCCTGCATTTCCGCTTCTCTCACCTGTTCCGCAAGGTGGAGCGTTCACTGCTCATGAATTATCTCCGTCTCGGTGTTCCCGTGCTGGTCAGTGACGGACTGCTGGGACTGGGAAGCAATCTTGTAAGTATCATTCTGGGCCATATGGGTGCGGCTGTCGTGGCAGCAAATGCAATTTGTCAGGTCATCGACCGGCTCTTCACCGTCGTCATTCAGGGCATCGCCAACGCTTCCAGCATCGTGACCGGTTATACCATCGGCGAGGGCGATACGGAACGCGCCATGCAGCAGGGATATACATTTTATCTGCTCAGTGTTGCTTTCGGCCTGATTGCCGTTGTCATGGTGCTGGCGTGCGGCCCTCTGACCATCCGGGTCTACTCATTGACCGAAGAAACTGTTATAATCACAGAGCAGATGATGCGCGCCTATACCGTCATCGTGTTCTTCCAGTGTATCCAGTCCGTCATGACCAAAGGTGTTCTGCGCGGCGGCGGCGATACCAAATTCCTGATGAAAGCCGACATCCTGTTTATGTGGCTGGTGTCCATCCCTCTCGGGTGTATCGGCGGTCTGGTCCTGGGCTGGCCCGCATGGCTGACCGTCCTCTGTCTGCGAATCGATTATGTCATCAAATCGGCCTGGTGCGTCACACGGTTAAAGAGCGGAAAATGGATACGGTCTGTGGAGGATGCCTCTCCCGGTACGAAACTGAAAATATTCTGATTGCAAGAAAGGAATGTACCTATGGAATATCGTGTTTATGGAAATGACGTCGTTCTCCGCATCCAGAAAGGAGAAGAGATCCTCACCTGCCTGAAAGAGGTCTGCGAAAAGGAGCATATCACCCTCGGCTCTGTCACCGGACTGGGCGCTGTGGGCGAAGTGACCCTCGGCGTGTTCAACCGGGAAAATTTCGCCTATGAAAAGCAGACCTACACCGGCGATATGGAAATTGCATCCTGCGTGGGCAACATCTCCACCATGGAGGGCAAGAACTATCTGCACATCCACATGGTCGTGGGCAACGTCACGGACGGCATCTGCCACGCCGGACATCTTAACCGTGCCGTTGTCAGCCTGACCGGCGAATTTATCCTGCACAAAATCGAGGGCACGGTGGAGCGCGAATACTCCCCGGAAGTCGGTCTGAACCTGTTCAAATTCGTGGATTGAGAAAAGCATAAGGAGAAATTTCTATGGCCATCCATGTGGTAAACGAAGCCCGCCGCTGCCTGCATTGTAAGAAGCCCATGTGCCGGGAGGGCTGTCCCATCAACACCAACATCCCGGAGGTCATCGAGCTGTTCCGTACCGGGCACAAAGAGGATGCCGGTGCGATGCTTTACGAGAACAATCCTCTGAGCGTCATCTGCTCGCTGGTCTGCGACCATGACAAGCAGTGCGAGGGGCATTGCGTTCTGGGACGCAAGGGCGCGCCGGTTCATTTTTCCAGTATCGAGAATTATATCTCGGATTCCTATCTTGACCATCTGCATCTGGAAATGCAGCCTAAGACCGGCCAGCGAGTCGCCATCATCGGCAGCGGTCCTGCCGGTATCACCATCAGCATTCTGCTGGCACAGCGCGGCTATCAGGTGACAATGTTTGAGAGCCGCGAGAAGATCGGCGGCGTTCTGCGGTACGGCATCCCGGAGTTCCGTCTGCCGAAATCCATCCTCGACCGCTACCAGAAACAGCTCACCCAGCTTGGCATCCGGATCCGCCCCAACACGGCGATTGGCCGCACCCTGACGGTGGACGATTTGCAGCGGGATGGCTATGAAGCCATCTTCATCGGTACGGGTGTCTGGAAACCCAAGGCGATGGACATCCCCGGCGAGAGCCTTGGCAATGTCAACTACGCCATCGACTATCTGGTAAACCCGGATGTCTACGATTTGGGCGACGACCTCGTGGTGATTGGTGCGGGCAACTCTGCGATGGATGTCGCCCGCACTGCACTGCGGAAAGGCGTCCGCCGGGTCAACGTGTTCTGCCGCCGGTACCAGACCGCCGCCAGTGTCCGGGAAGTGGACTATGCCAAGGCGGACGGCGTGGAATTTTTCTACGGAATGCGCCCCACCCGCATCGTGGACGATGGCGTTTACTACAAGAAAGTCGAGATGGACGAGGAAGGCAACATCACCAGCACCAGCGAGGAACAGTTCTTCCCGTGCAGCAGCGTCATCATTGCCATCAGTCAGGGCGCACAGAGCCGCATCGTCAGCACCACCACCGGTCTTGAGATGAGCAGCCACGGTTTGCTGGCGACCAACGAACACGGCGAGACGACTCGTGAGGGTATTTTCGCCAGCGGCGATGTTGTTCTGGGCGCACGGACGGTCGTAGAGGCAGTCAAATATTCCAAGCAGGTGGCAGATGAGATGGACGCTTATCTGCGCCGCCGCCGGGAAGCAAAGCAGGAGGATAACGCATGAAAACGATTCATCTGCCGGACGGAACGGAGATCCCTGCGGTCGGTCAGGGCACATGGTATCTGGGCGAAGAACGCAGTAAGCGCACCAGTGAAACACAGACTCTGCGCTGGGGTGTGGAACATGGCTTGACCCTCATCGACACCGCTGAGATGTACGGTGACGGTGCGAGCGAGGAGCTGGTGGGCCACGCCATTGAACCGCTCGACCGGAGTAAGCTGTTTCTGGTCAGCAAGGTCTACCCGTGGAATGCCGGACGGCGAAACATTTTTGATTCCTGTCAGGACAGCCTTGACCGGCTGGGAACGGACTATCTGGACTTGTATCTGCTCCATTGGCGCGGCAGTGTCCCGTTGAGTGAAACGGTCGCCTGTATGGAGGAACTGAAAGCGCAGGGAAAGATTCGCCGGTGGGGTGTGTCCAATTTTGATTTGTCCGATATGCAGGAGCTTCTTCGTCTGAAACATGGTGAGAATTGCGCTGTTGTGCAGGATTTGTATCATCTAGGTAGCCGTGGCATCGAATACGATTTGCTGCCTTTCCTGCGTCGGCAGAGCATCCCGCTGATGGCATACAGTCCTTTGGCACAGGCCGGACGGCTGCGCCAAAAACTTCTCAGCAGTGCAGCCATCCAGACCGTTGCTGAAAATCACAGCATCACACCGATTCAGGTGCTGCTTGCCTTTGTTCTCGCGCAGGATGGCGTGTTTGCCATTCCTCGTGCCAGCCGGGTCAGCCATGTGCAGGCCAACTGCGAAGCGGCGGATGTTGTCCTTTCCGCTGAGGAACTGGCGTTACTGAACGAGGCATTCCCCGCCCCCAATCGGAAAGTCCCGCTGGATATGATTTGAATGCTATCAAAATATAGAAAGCGGTTTTACATCTAATTCAAAAGCTATTAGGCTTAAGATTATATCAGATACCGCCAGAAGCAAAAGTCTTACTGCCATTGCTTTACCGCAATAAATTTCACAGAACCATCTTGACGCACCAACGCTTCCATGCTACCCTTTATTCCAAATCCTGCTGAAAAAGTGGTGGTTCTCACCGTGATAACCACCACTTTCAGCGGATGATTGCCCAGAAAGAACGTACCGCCCCGCAACACACCCGATTCATTTTGCCGCCGATTCACCCCGACAAAATCCATCGCTGCGCTGCTTGGGCGGTATTTTTCTTTATGGGAAACGTACCTTGAATCCTTCATAAGCCGTCTGAACGTGATACTGCGCCACGACCTCACACTTCCTGTGGGCGAGCCGGAAAACGCCGCTGCAAAACAGGGGCAGGAACTTCGTTCGGAACAAACGGTGACTCCCATACATGAGCAGAGACCTTTTACTTATTTTTTGCGTCTTAACAATTCGGAAACAACTCTCAGAAACGTCTTTTGAGCGCAACGGTAGAGGGCAAGAACCGTCCCGTGGCCACAAATTTTCAATTCTTG
>ERZ1031020.496-NODE-496-length-13941-cov-11.761126_pt1 | contig 13941 bp, 9 predicted proteins | sample MGYA00517109_ERZ1031020 | MGnify/ENA primary metagenome ERZ1031020 (study PRJEB33719, sample SAMN04261270) | wastewater metagenome | biome: rural village; feature: human; material: feces | host: Homo sapiens | place: El Salvador | collected 2013-01-07 ... | reverse complement strand
AATAACAATTTTGAGTCCAACAAGCGATTTTTTGAAACAGTTGCGGAATTGAGGTAGCTTTTAAAATGTTGTGTTATTCTTTTAGTATTTCTATTTACGGTGAAAAAACGAAAAAGAACGGTACAGGACACGGATAATTGTGTCCGTAGGCCTGCACCGTTCGTTTACGTGCGTTTTTATTTCACATTATTCTTTGATAGCCGGTGTCGTAATGATTACGACCATCGTCTCCTTTTTTTACTTAACGACCTTCTTGATGGTCTTGCCGTTCTGGCGGATTACGTAGATGCCCTTCTTGAGAGCCTTTGTGCTGTCGGCAACCTTAACGCCACCGATGGTGAACACCTCTACGTTGTTGTCTACGTTAGTCTCTGCTGAAATAATGCCTGTTCCGGGATCTTCCTTACCACCTGTTACATAGGTGAATGTGAAGTCGTTGTCAGGCATGAAGCGGAAGTAGATGGGCTGTTCTGCGTCCACTGTCTTTGTGAACCAGTATGACTCCTGGTCGTTCTCATACTTGTATTCGAAGTTAGGATAGTCCTCGTTGGTGAGGTTCTTGGCGTCCTCTTCGTTGCTGTATGTGTAAACGCGGCTGTAAGTGTTGGTCATGAAGACGTTGTCGCCCTCTGTCATGTAAGCCAATACCCAGTACTCATTGCCTCTCTTCACCTCTACAGACTTGCCTGCGTAGAGGACGTAAGGATTGTTGGCTGCGTAACCTGCAGGGATGTCGTTTTCAGCGAACGTAACCTTTGTGCCCTCTGCATTGCCTACAATCTTAAGGTGTACGAGCATTGCGTCGCCCTCGTTGAGCACCATTTTGCCATGATAGATGTTGGTGGATGTCTCGCCTACGAGTGTGCTGGTGATCATCGGTGACAGATAGTTGTCATTACCGTACTGATCCTTGCCGTCCTTACCGTACTCTACTGTGTTAGAAGCATTAAAGTCGCCGTCGTAATCAACGGTTACCATGCAGTCTCTTGTTGCTTTATAGCGCAACCAAACGCTGTTCTGATTGTTCGGGAATGCGTATTCGTTGCTCTCCATGTCGATTGGCAATGAGCGGATTTCGCCGGTTGCGAAGTCGCCTTCAGTGAGTGTGAATGCGTCACCAGCCTTGCAGTTCTGCAGCTTGATGAGGTATTCGGTTCCGTTGGTAGCCTCCAAAGAGTAGCTGATGCCGTTTACGACAGCGTCGTATGTGCCGCTCCATGAGTCGATGCCACGCGGGAACTCCACTGTTACGGCAGGATTGTTAGGCTCGATAGAGAGCTTGCCGTCGCGTGTGGCTGTATACTTATAGTAGCGTGTGCCTTCGGCTGCGATGTTGTTCTCGCCAGGAACTGCCTCGATAGGATCAGTGATGAGGTCGCCCTTCTCGATGTCCTTCATTCTTACAGAGAAGCTGAGCGGAGTCTTTTCCACTGCAGACCAGCGGATTATGATACGCTGTGCGCCGTTTGTGGTGTTGACATTATATTCTGCGCTTGATGTGCCGTTGGCGCCGTTCCATTCGTTGCCAGTAGGATATACAAACAATGCTGTGCCGTTAGCTACGGTTCGGTCAGCGTTTACGATGAGCAGCTTGTTGGTGTTCTCAGGAACGTCTATACCATAATATATAGTACCTGTAGCCTCGGGCAATGTCAGCTGTGCCGGGAGCAACTCAATCATGATTGGCTTGCTCTCCTTTTCGCCGTCCTTATAGTCCTCCATTGCCATGCGGAATGTCTGGGGGTCGCTTGTGCCGTCAATCTTGTCAACGAGTACATAGAGCTGTGTGCCGGGATTTTCAATCTCTACGCGAACATTGTATGAACCCTGCTCTGACTTGGCTAATGTGCCGTCGTACGAGATGCTATACTTGTTGTTGTATATCTTAACCATTCCACCGGGCAGGTCGTTGTCGCTTGTGATGGTGAAGAATCCTGCCTTTTCGGGAGTGTACGTATAATAGTACTGTCCGTAGTCAGCAGGTACGGTGTTGTCGCCTTCCACCATTGCGAACGGCATGTCTAATGATCCGGGCTGAGGATGTGCCAGTTCTGAAGTGAACGTGATAGGCTGTGTGGTGTTGAACTCGAAGTCGTAAGTCTTGCCTTTCTCTACACCCAGCTTCGTCACGTACATGTTATTGTTGTATTCAGACTCCACTCTATTGCCGTTGACCGTTGTCGATTCAGCCAGATATGCTCCGGTGGTAATCACCAGCTGTGCGTCTTCCGTGGCTGTGTATGTGGCGTAAGCCTTGTATGAAGCATAGGATGTGTTGTATGCGTCGCCTACGAAAGTCATTGTTCCCGGCACGATGTTCACGGGATTGTCCTTCTTCAGTCCGCCGCTAATGTCAGCTACGTCTTTCACGCTGTCGATAACGAATCCTGTTTCTCCGCGTCCCTGTACAAGGAAGAAGTAGGTGTTTCCGGCTTCCATCGGATAGCCGTTAATGCCATACTTGAGGTTGGCTGACTTCATATTGACGGTGTCCTTTCCTTGCACGCCGCATACTGTCGGATAGGTGTAGGTGTTGGGTAATGGACCCACGCCGATGACGCTGTTCTTCTCCGCAGTGTATTTCCAGATGATGGTTTGCATATCGTCGCCATCCACGTTGTAAGTGTTTTCTCCTATCTTTGCCTCTATGGCTGTATCGTAGGAGGTTTGTGCCATACTTGTGGTTGATGTAAGGCACATCATTGGAAGCAAGAGTAAGTACTGTTTCATAACTTCTGGCTTTTTTGTTGGTTTTAAACTATTCGTAATCGGGGCGAGGAAATTACGATTTAATTCTTGTGATAACGCAAAAGTAAGAAATTATTCTTAAACTTAAAAATTTTTTATAAGGAAATGTGAAAAATACACTTATAAAAAATTAATTGAATAAGCCTACGTGGGTATGTAAATAATAAGGAAAACAGTATGGTAGTAAATAAAAGATTCGGTTTGTAAGCATGTTGCTACCACTGCTATTCATAAACTAACGATTTTCTTTGCTTTATTACTGAATCTATGTAACATTTACGTCAAAATGATTTCTCTAAAATACGCTTAAAGGTAATGCGAAATACATATTTAAACGTAATGAAAAACGAAAGAAGCGCTCTGAAAGGTTTGGTGTTTCCTTTTCAGAGCGCTTCTTTAATTATATATATGTGTTATGTGTGCTATTTTACTTCACTGTGCACTTTACTGTCTTGCCTGCTACGTGTACGATGTAGAGACCCGGTGCGAGGCGTACAGCCTTCTGATCGGTTACGGTGCCGGCTGCTACGGTTGCTCCTGCTGCGTTGCATACGCTGTACTTGGCGTTGTCGGCATTGATAAGGATGGCGCCGTCAAGTGTCTTAACGCTGCTGTCGCTGTCAGAGAGCGAGCTGATGGCTGTTTCTGTGCCTCCGTCCACTGTCATGTTGTCAATGAAGATGGGCGCCTGCTTGTCAGCTGTAGCGTGGAAGGCTACGCGGAACTTCTTGTCCTTGGCGTTGCTGAGGTCAATTCTGTGCTCCTCCCAACCGCTTTCTCCGAATACCTTAATAGGCTCGCCGATGGCTACATAGTCGTATGTCTTGTCGTACTGCAGCTCAATCTGGATGGTGTTGTCAGTAGCGGAAGCGCTGTTGTAGTGGTAGACGTAGAATGAGAGGTAAGGATTGTTAGCTCCGGTGATGTCCACCTGCGGCGAGATGAGGCGTGCCTCGTAGGCGTCCTCGCTGTTCTGATAGAACATAGCCATGCCGTTGTCGTCGTCCTGCGGATATACGTCCATAGGCTTCTTCGAGCTTGTACCGGTAATCATTGTCCAGCAGCTTACGTACTTATCGCTAACCTCAACGATGCCCCAAGGCTCTGTAGAGGTGAATCCGCCCTCGAACGACTCGTTGAACGGAAGAGTGTATGCCTTACCGTAGAGAACGTCATTCATCTGGATGGGGCTGATGCCGCCCTCTGTCTGTGCCATGATGATGAATGTGATGAGAATCTGGTGTGCGCTGGCGTAGTCGTCAAACATTGCTTTGGGCACGCGAAGCTCATTGCCTGAAACCTCGCCGTCGAGCAGCTGCGGGTTCTCCATCAGACCGTACTGGTAATAGATGGCGTATGTCAGCTTGCTGAAGTCGATGTAATGTCCGTCGCTTGACGTTGTCGGTTCGGTCCATGAGAGGATGAAGGCGTCGTCGTCCTCGGTGATCTTGAAGTTTGTGGGTGCTGAAGGCACGCCCTGACCTACGAATGCGGTGGTGTATGCTCCCTCGCTGGCTCCCTTCTTGTTAACAGTTATGACTGTGTAAGTATGACGACCTGCGCCTACAGTGTTGTCTGTGAAGTTGCATGACTCGCCGGGCTGGATGCTGGTGAATGTCTTGACAGGAGTCTTCTCATTGTCGCGGAACACCTTGATGGTGAGGTTGTCGGTAAGGGCGTTGCCCTTGGCGTCCTTGGTAGGAGCCACGAAGCTGATGGCTACGGTGTGCTCACCCATCTCGCCAGCTACTGCCTCGAGGTTTTCCACGTCGGCAGGAGCGTTCTCGAAGTTCGATCCGAGAATCTGGATGTCATAGAGAGTTACCTTACGCTTGGCAGCGCTGCGGCAGAAGAATGCGAAGAATGCTGTGCCGTCCTCTGTGGCTGTGTAAGTGAATGTCTTCTCTGAAAGTCCCTCCGTGTAGTCGGGGATGTTGTCGAACGAACCGATCTTGGTCTTACCGTTGGCAGGATCGGTGTTGCTCTTTACGAGGAGCAGGTCGAGGTTGTTGCCGTAGTCCTGATTGAAAGCACTTGCCACCTTGAATGTGATGGTATATTCTGTGCCCTTCGAGATGTTCATCGGAGGCAGGATGAGGTAGTCGTCGGCTACGTTGTTGCACTGCGAACCGTCGTAAATGGCAGCCATGCCGCCAATGTTAGAATTCTTAAACTCCCATGTGGCGTCGTCGCGAGTGTTGACGATGGTGTATGTGCCGTGAGTGTCAGTATTGCTGAAGTCGTCGTAGTAAGGGATGTCGGCGAAGTCGCCGTGTGTGGCATGGTTAGAGAGGCCTTCCTCGCCGGTCTTACCGTTCACCACAGCCTTCACGCCGAAGTAATAGTCAGAGAACGAATGGCTGGTGACGGTGCCGTTGAAGGCGAGCTTCTTGGTCTGTCCCACTTCCTTACCCTCGGGATACTGTGTGATGACGTATGTGAGCTGGTTCTTGTTCACGGCGCCACCGTTGATGCCCTCTGTGGGAGCTTCCCATGTGAGGTTGTAGTTGCCGTCAGCTGCAATGGTGAGAGAGATGTTGTTCGGTGCCTTCGGTGTGTCATAGCCGGCGTATGTTGAGATGGTGCGTGCGGGACCTTCGCCCACGCTGTTGGCTGCCACCACCTTAATCTTATGTATGCCTGATGTGTTGAATTCATAACCTACGTTGACAGTCTGTCCTGCGCTTACGTTGTCGACGGTTCTGAACGGGGCTTCTTCCTCGTCCACATAGAACTTGACGCTTACCTTTCCGGTAAGTGGCGTAACCTTATCGAACGACATAGTCGGAGCAGTGGCTCTGATGATGGCTGATGTTGCGCCTGGCACGTCATACTCCACGTTGATGTCTGTGCAAGCGTCTGGAGCTTGCTGTGTCACGCCAGGAGTGGTGGCTGCTACTGGAGCCAATCCTCTGACGTTGGTGCCAGCGGGAAAAGCGCCCACCTTTGTGGCTTCGCCCGTGGTCTTCGAGAGTTCATATAGAGTATAGTTGCCGCTCTTTGAGAGGTTCTGATAGAGGCGTCCGGTTACGGGATCGACGATACCCACCATGATGTCGTCGCTGTGAATGCCAGTGGCTCCAATCTGCTTTGTCTCGCCGGTAGCGAGGTTGATGTTGTAGAGCATGCCGTCATAGTCAGTGGCATAAGTCACGCCGTAAGCGTCTGTCACCACCATATTATATAATGAAGGAAGTGTGCGTACGAGTTTCTGGTCGCCGGTCTGCTGGTCTACGACATACACCTCACAACCGTTCATGGTGTTCTTCAGACCATAGAGCGTAGATGTCTGTGGGTCATAATTAAGGAAATGTGGAAAGTAATAACTTGGTGCCAGTTCCACTGCATTATCTAAAGACCAAGTGTCGCCGTCGAGTTTGTAGCTTACAAAGCGCAGCTTCCAAACCTCATTATAGTTGTTGATGCGCGGCTGATAGAAGAACAACTTGCCGTTGCCGTATGCCGCCACCACTCTTTCGGTGATGTAGCCGATCTCGTTGTCAGAGAAAACCTCTGTCAGGGACAGCGGGTCAGAGTCGGCTGTGAACTTACTGATGCCTACAGTCGGGGCAGCAGTAACAGCATAAAAAGAGGGAGCTTGCGCTTCCGCTTTTTGAGGATTGGCCGCCGACCGGGCGGCACTTGTGGTTAGGGGATGTAACAATCCGAGAACCATCGCTGTGATAAAAAGCAAAAATCTCTTCATAAGCTACGTGATTTTGATTATTTTTAATAAATATCGGTAGCAAATTTAGCAAAATTAAACCTAAGTAACAAACAAATTGCTAAATATATTTTCCGTGTGCGTACGTAAAATATAATCCGATATACTGTTACGGCAAACAATTCAAAATCGTCATAACTCTCAACTCCCAACTCTCAACTCTCAAATCGCCTGCTGCTCCTTCAGCTCCAGATACTTGTTGAGCACGTTGATGGAGAGTCGTTCGGGCGTGGTTAGCAGGCTGATGATGCCGCGTTGTCTTAGTTTGGAGACGATGAGGCGCTGTTCGTTCACCATCTTCTCCGTTATGACATGCTGATAATACTGCTCCGTGGTCTTGGGCTTGCGGCGCAGGAAGTAGGTCTTCTCATTGTCCACGAAGAAGACAAGGAGGAGGCGGTGGCGCATGTTCAGCTGTAGGAGGTAAGGCAGCTGTCTCTCCATAGCCTGAAGAGACGTGAGGTTGGTATAGACCACAAGCAGCGAACGCTTGGAGAGACGCTGGCTGACTACGGACAGCATGTCGCTGAAGTCGCTCTCGCCGAAACGTGTCTCTTGAGAATAGAGCGCGTCTAGCACTCGTTCCATCTGACCGTGGCGGCGTGACGGAGCGATGAAGGTGTCAGTATGGTCGGAGAAGCATATCAGACCTGCCTTGTCTGCCTTGCGTATGGCTACGTAGGCGAGCATGAGCGAGGCGTTGATGGCATAGTCGAGGAGCGTCATGCCATTGAAAGACTGCTGCATGGAGCGTCCCTTGTCGACGACCGACACTATCTGCTGCGAACGTTCGTCCTCGTAGACGTTGACCATGAGCTGATGGCGGCGTGCTGAGGCTTTCCAGTTGAGCGACCTGTAGCTGTCGCCCTCCACGTATTCCTTTATATGTTCAAACTCCGTGTTGTTGCCGGCGCGACGTATGCGCTTTATGCCCATTTCCGTAAGGCGGTTGTTTATGGCGAGAACCTCATACTTATGGAGCATGAGATAAGAAGGATAGACCTTAGTGTCCGTGGGTTTGCCGCACGTGAAGCGGCGCTCCACGAGGCAGAGCGGCGACGAGGCGAACACGCGGATGTGTCCGAAACCGTAAACGCCGCGTCGGGTGGGGCGGAGGCTGTAGACTACGGTCTTGGCTTCACGGGCTGCAAGGCGCAGACGGAAGTTGATGTCGCGGCGCTGGAATACGAACGGTATCTCGTCGATGATGTTAAGCCGTAAGCCGAATGGACAGTTGCTCTCCACGCGCAGCCTTATCTGATTGTCGTCGCCGTTGGAGAGGCGGTCGGCTATCTGACGGTAGGCTGAGATGTGCCGGCGATAATATAGCAGCACGATGTCTGCCGCCGTGGCTATGAAGAGCAGCCACATGAGCATTCTGCCCACCGCATAGAGCGGCGGGAAATAATTGCCTGAGGCAAGCAGGATGATTGTTGCCACGGCGATGGCATAAAATCGGTTGGTCAGAAACATACCTTATACGTTTTCTTTATTTCGGCACCTCCACCTTATCTATAAGCTTATGTGCCACGGCTATGGGCGTGAAGCCCTCCATCTCGCTCTCTGCTGTAAGCTGCAGACGGTGCTGCATGATGTAAGGTGCCACGGTCTTGATGTCGTCGGGCACCACGAAGTCGCGACCTCCGATGAGGGCGTACGCCTTGGCGCAATTTAGCATTGCCACCGAAGCACGCGGCGAACAGCCCACGTACACGGCTGCCGACTCGCGGCTTTCGCCCACTATCTGCGCTATGTAACGCAGCAGCGAGGGGTCCACCACCACGCTGTCCATCATCTTTCTCAACTCCGTAAGCTCCTCCTTCGTGATGATAGGCTCCACGTCCTCCAGTCGTGCGAAGGACGTATGCTCGTTGTGTCGGCGCAATATCTCCACCTCGTCGTCCAAGGAAGGATAGCCCATTGTTATCTTCATCAGAAAACGGTCGAGCTGCGCTTCAGGCAGGCGGTAAGTACCTTCCTGCTCTATCGGGTTCTGGGTGGCGATGATGGTGTATACGTCGCCCATCTTGTATGACGTACCGTCGATGGTGGCCTGTCGTTCCTCCATCACCTCGAAGAGCGCAGCCTGCGTCTTGGCCGGTGCACGGTTTATCTCGTCGGCGAGGATTATGTCGGCGAAGGCAGGACCGGGATGGAAGCTGAACTCCTGCGTCTTCATATTAAACACCGACGTACCGAGAACGTCACTCGGCATAAGGTCTGGCGTAAACTGAATGCGTGAGAAGCGTGCGTCGATGAGGCGCGACATCAGACGGGCGAGGAGCGTCTTCGCCACTCCCGGTACGCCCTCCAGCAGTACGTGTCCGTCAGCTATTATACATGTGAGAAGCATGTCCACGGCTTCTGTCTGTCCGACAACGACGTCGGCTATGCGTTTTCTTACCTCGCCGATTTTGGCGGCAAAGGCAGTAAGGTCAGTTCTTGTTTCCATTGTCTTTTTAGTTGTTTCTGAATGTTTTTCAAATCCTTTCCGTCATGGCATTGATGGTGTCAATGGCCCACTTCATTTCCTTGTCGTCAATATTGCCCTCCGTACAGTAGTCCATTCGGAGTTTTTTGAGTATGTCCTCCACCTCCTTCTCTTTCATTCCCGTCCTACGGGCTACGGTCGATACGGTGTCGTCACTAAGCACATTCTCGAGGATGTCCACAGCCATCATTGAGCGGATGCGCTCTGCGAAGAAGCGTGTCTTCTTGCGTACAAGGTCGGCGTTGTCGGCACGCTGATAGTAGAGGGTGCCTATAAGCTGCGCAAACTCCAGCGAATGATTCTTTGGCGGCGTCATTACTGGTATGACGCGTTGGCGGCGTCTGGCCTTGAATATGAAGAATAGGAGGAGCGTGAAAGCCGTCAGATACCATGCCTCGCGCAACGGTTTCCGGCTCAACACGTACCTCATGGGCGACATCTTAGCGTCGTAACCGTCATAGTCTGGCGAATAGCTTGTGGTGCGGATGACGGGTCGGTCGCTTATCTGCGTCATCAGTCGCATCGTCAGCGGCGACGACTCCTTTGCCAATACGCCGTAATTGGTAAAGAGATATGGCATGGTTACGATGGTGAGCCTACCTTTCCCCACTTTCCTTGTGACGGCAAGATTCAGGCATACGTCCGCACTGTCTTTCTCCGTAAGGCGGAATCCGGCATAGCAGTCGACTGCTGTCACCTCTTTCATGTCCTTGTTTTCCTCAAGCAGTCTCTTCTTTATAGAGTCCAGCGTTGCAGGGAAGTACGGACTGTTGTCGTAGCGTAGATTTGTTCGGATGGTTCTTTGGGCAAGTACGTCGTAACTTACTTTGTCCTTACGGCTGTCGTCCGTGATAACCGTTCCTGACATCATGTCTGTATACATACGATAATCTCCTTGCGGGTAAAGGCTGTCCGCATCCCAACACACTGTGGCGTAAGCGTTCTCTTCCTTGTTTCGCAGACTCATCTTCAGGTAGCGTATGTTGAAGCGCGTGAGGTTATAGGCGTAAAGTCCGTAGTCGTAGGCGAGGATGGAGTCGGAGTAACAGCCGTCTTGCGTGTCGCAATACGCCATCATCACATGACAGCCGCCTTTCAGCAGCTTTCTCAGTGCACGAATGTCCATCTCGTTGAAAGAGATATATTCTGTTGCGATAAGTATGTTCTTATGTCTGTCGGCTGTGTCGGCAGCTATCTGACTTAGTGTCTTTCGCTTTGCCTCGTAACCACGTGGCATGGTCTGCGCCATTACGCTGTCAAAGACATAGCATCCGAGAGGCTGGCGGTCGTTCGGATGGAAGGTGGCTCTCCATGTGAAGTTGCGAGGCATGCGCTGCCCTAAGACGAAGCAGACGATTATCATCACCACTATACCTATTATATATAAGCGCGAACTCTTCATGCCTTGCCTCCTTTCTCGTCAGCCGACGTCGTAGTGGCTTCGTTTTTCTCAGTCGTAGCTTCGTCTTTCTCAGCCTTGGCTGCGATGTCCGCCTCTATGGCACGGTTGTCCTCTGTCATCTCGTCCGCCATCTCCTCTGTTGCCTCAAATCCTCCGTATCTTATGCGTACGAACACCATTGTGGCGTGTCGCAGATGACGGTCTTCATATTCTGCCACGTACTGCAACGGAGTCTTCGACGGAATCCAATGGATGAGGTCGGCGTCGCTCAGCGCACGCAGCGTCTTGAGGTAAGTCAGACGCACCACCTCACGATAGTCCTTTCGTGATCGTGCTTCGGCGATGGCTTCGTCAAAGCGTATGCCGTAGATGGTGTCTTCCTCGATGGTGTAGTCTGTGTCCTGCTTTTCCTTGCGGCGCAGACGCAGCAGTTCGGGGTGGCGATAGAAGGTGACGCCGATGACGGTGGCGATGGCAAAGAAGCCGAGCACGTAAATCACAGCCTTGCCCATTCCGCCCACATACAGACCGCCGAACAGTTCCTGCAAGAGCGTATCTATCTGGCTCGCCAACCAATCCATCAGCGAGAAGTCAGAACCCTTAAACTCCGAGTCGTAGCCGTATTCGGGTTGGGTGCGCCATTGTGCCAGGCGGAGTGAGTCAACTATGAGTGTGTCGGTCATTGTTTAAAAATTGTCTTCGTTGGTGGCGTCTTTATCGAAGTCGTCGAAGTCTTTATCTTCGTGGTCAAAGTTGTCGATGTCGAGAGCGCTGCATGCGTGTCCGTACTGATAAGCTATGGCAATGAGTAATGCAGAATAGCCTACATAACAGACGTAAATATAGAGAAGGGCTGACAGATAAGAGATGAGGCTGAACCATGTGGAGTTTACGAAAGAAAACCCGTCTGAGTTTTCCATCGCCAAAAAAGCTTTTGCCATAGCCGTCAGCATATAAGGAACGGAGAGAAAACCGCAAATGACGTTTGTGATTAAGCCGACGACGAAAGTGATGGCAACGATGCCGCCCCATGTCTTGAATCCGTAGACAAAGGCTTTGCGCATTCCTGCCCAGAAACCGATTGGCTCAAACGAATAGACGGGAATCAGCATCATGGCAGGCGGAATCAAGGCGACGAACCATGCGAAGAGTATCATGAAGACTCCGATGTTGGCAGCCTGAAGCACAGCTATGATTGCTACCACCAGTAATATGTTTACGACGAAGAACAGCATGAATGCCAAGACGCTCTTCCATGCCGCTCCCATCTGTCGTCTTGCGTAAGGCAGAAATTCCTTGAACGTCATTTTCGTGAGGTCCTCATTTACGGGCGTGCCGTCCTCGTTGGTGGCATGATAGAGCTTCATAAACGCATAGACAATGCTGATCAGGAACAGCGTGGCTATCATACCCAATATCATCGTTGCGCCGTAATTGAGTCCGAATCCAGCGAGTATGCCCATCGTGTCGTCGCTGTCGGAAGCGAGTTCGCCGTACATCATGGATGTCAGGTTGTTGAGGCTAAGCGCCTGTATGGCGCAGACGGGCAGAATGGCGATGGTGAGCATCTTCAGCAGCGGACGCCAGTTGGCTGTGATGAAGTCGGTGGTGTCGCTGAACTTGTCGCTGAACTTTCTGCGACGGAAGAACGGAGAAATCTGGTGTTTGATGAATCCCATGGTCTTTATGTTTTTTTATCGTTTGTTACTATATAGATAATGTGGCAGCACAATGTAATATCCCACAACGAAAGCGAGTGAGAGGGCTATGATGCCGAGCCTGATGCTGAGCGCCATTTCGGTGTGGCGCGTGATGTAGCCTTCGATGAATCCAGCCACAATGAAGACGGGCACCGTGCCCACCACAATCTTCAGTCCGCGCTTTGCTCCGCGGCGGAAGGCGTAGAGGCGCTTGTATGTGCCGGGGAACAGCCAACCGTTGCCTATGGCAAGTCCGGCGGCGCCAGCCACGATGATGGCTGAAATCTCGAGCGTGCCGTGCTGGAAGACAGCCACGAGCGACTCGCCCAACAGTCCGTGCTGTGCAAAGAACGCCTCGAAGCATCCTAACATTATGCCGTTATAGAAGAGCATTATGGCTGACATGACGCTCGTCAGCAGTCCGAAGACGAAGATGCGGAACGCCACTCCGATGTTGTTGATGGTGATGCCCATGAACATAGAGCTTTCCGAACCGCCGTCATATACAGCCATCGGCGTGCCGTTGCTGATGTTGTCAAGCGTGCGCTCCACATACCAGTCGCCGAGGATGATGCGGCAGAAGTCGGGCTCGGCAGCCTGCGACGCTATGCCGACGAGCACGCTGACGATGAAGATTATGAACGATGCGAGCAGCAGGCGCCGCTCCTCATACATCGTCTTCGGCACCTCGCGCGTCCAGAACGTCAGCATGCGCGACCGCTTCTCTCGCTTGTTCCTATAGATGGCGTTGTGTAGGACAGCCGCCAGATTGTTCAGGTAGAGCGTGATGCGTGCCGAGGGGAAGTGAGTGTAGGCGAAGGCGAGGTCAGAGGTTATTTCGGTGTAAGCGTCGGCGATGTCGTCGGGCGTTTCCTCCGACAGGTCCTGCGCCATTATCTCCACATGTTCCCACTTTTCTATGTTTTTCTGAATGAAGGACAGTTCGTTCATTGCAATGTGATGATAATTTGTGGTTAATGAGTGGACAAATTTAAATAAAAATATTAAATTTGCAAACAAAAAGTAAAGAAAAATGTCAGATATTACTACTGGAAACTTTGTTTGCATAGAACAGACACCTGCCACCATCGGCGATCGCATCTTTGCACGCATCATCGACGCCGTTGCTTTGGTGGCTTACACTTACTTTGCCTTATTCTTCCTGGACAAATCAGGCATTGGTGACGACACGTTCTTAGAGGTGCTTTGCGTAATCATCCTCTTGATGCCCATCTTCACCTACACGTTTCTCTCCGAACTGCTGTTTGACGGTCAGACGTTAGGCAAGTATGCGATGAAGACGCGTGTGGTGATGGCTGACGGATCGTCGCCTACGTCAGGTGCCCTGCTGTTACGTTTTGTCTGCGAAATCGTCGACATATACATGGGCTGTATGGGTCTTGTGGTGATAATGTGTACGAAGCGCCGTCAGCGTCTCGGCGACCTTGCCGCCGGTACGATGGTTATTCGGCAGGAGGATATGTCGCGTATGCGCATCTCTCTCAGCGAGTTCGACTATGCCCGCCGCGACTTCTGTCCCACCTACGCCACAGCCACAAAGCTGAAGCCGCGGCAGGCAGACATCATTCGCCGTGCCGTAGCGCCCGACTCGAAGCTAAGCGACAAGCGTCTTGACGTGCTTGCCGCAAAGGTCTGCTGGGTGCTGGCTCTGCCGAAGGACAGCCAGCCCGCCGACAGCGCAGACTTCCTCCGCACCGTCCTTAACGACTATATGTATCTGAAGGGAAGTCAAAGAAATATCATATAGTATAGTGTAAAGAGTTTTTTGTATATGACACCTGAAGAAAAGAATAAAAATATGAATGAATCCACTTGTAAAAGTGGTCTAATTTGATTAAACATAGACCTCTGTCTG
>ERZ1031020.494-NODE-494-length-14027-cov-6.334526_pt1 | contig 14027 bp, 15 predicted proteins | sample MGYA00517109_ERZ1031020 | MGnify/ENA primary metagenome ERZ1031020 (study PRJEB33719, sample SAMN04261270) | wastewater metagenome | biome: rural village; feature: human; material: feces | host: Homo sapiens | place: El Salvador | collected 2013-01-07 ... | reverse complement strand
ATGGAAGGTCATTATCTTCAAATTCTACATCAACTACAGGTCCCATGACCTGTGTTAAAGAATATACATATTCTTAACCATCATGGCGTACCGACACTTGCCGGCTATCTGTTTTTCGGTAAACACCCAGAGTACAATTGTCCAACTTGCATGGTAAAAGCCGTATCATTCTTCGGGAATGACCTCGCAGGCACACAATACCGTGACTCTAAGGAAATATTGGGCAATATGCCACAGCTTAAAGGATAGTAATTACTATCCTAAAGACAGATGTCTCTACCCAAAAGGACAGTTTAAAGGATAGTAATACTATCCTAAAGGCATTAGAGCCTATACAGGCAGAAGTTCTAAAATACATAATGGCTCATCCGCAAGCAACCAGAGAGGAAATTGCAGATTCCATAGATGGAATATCATTTGGTGGGGTAAAATTCATTATAGCAAAATTGCAGAAGAAAGGCTTGCTGAAACGTGTTGGCGGAAGAAAATTCGGAGAGTGGCTGGTATTCATTTAAAATGTAGATTTGGTGATATTTTACTGCGGAAGGTACAGTCCTCATCCGCTGCCCTGTTTTCCCCACACGTCCTGAACCAACGGTCATCTACGCAAAGCGGAATTGAAAATCGCTGGTCGAAGGGTAAAGCAAAGGGAAGGGCAGAAGCAATACTCAAGCAGCACACCCTGAACCAACGGTCACCGGCCGAAGGGAAAGGTAAAGGCAAAAGCAGTACTCAAGCCGTACGCCCTGAAGGGGCAGAAGCTCCTAGCCCAGGGCAACGCCCTGGGTATTAACGGAATACCCCCTTGCGCCCTGTAAGGGCAAAAGCTTTAAAACCTCAAGAAGTTGCGCAACGTGGAGAAGTGTGACTTTGAATTTCAGTTCTGATGCACTAATCTTGCGATTTCATTTGTTTGCCAATATGCTACTAAAAAACTTTTTCTGAAACTTTTAAAGAAATCTCTTGTTTGTTCCAAATAAAAAATGTATCTTTGCTCTCAAAATAAACAAAATACAATCATTGATGGAGATTTGGTAAAAGTAAACCAAAAAGATTTATAGCAATCTCAGAAAGAGTTTAATGAGATTATTACACCCAGTTAGCATCTTCGAGTATCTCTGCAGCAGATTTCCTTCCCTTCGCCATGCGCTTAATATCACCTATCGCATGAATGATGAGATAACCGCTTTCGTCAGCAGGAACGTTTATGAATCTGATGAGCAAGGATTTAAGGAAGGGTATCACTGGATTTCTAAAATGATTTGTTGTTGAGGCTTTGCCTCTTCATATAGGAAGTGTAATATAAGGTATAAGATTATGAAAAATTTTACATTAAGAAAAGGGTTCTTGGAGAGTTATTTCGGGACCCGCAGCTCTTTTAAGGGCTTTGTTATGTTGGTAGTTATGTTGATCATGACTGCAAGTAGTGCAATGGCGCAAGAAGCCAGATTTGAAGTGATTGGTGGGCTTCGTTATTTGATAGATGCTGGTGTAAAAACAGCAGCTCTTATGCCTAAAACAGATGGTAAATATTCTGGTGACATAGTTGTTCCTGAAAAGGTAAAAAGTAGTGATGGGGCTGAGTATAGTGTTACTTCATTGGGTGATGAGTGCTTCTATGAATGCAGTGGTTTAACCTCCATCACCATCCCTTCTTCTGTTACTTCATTGGGTGGATCTTGCTTCTATGAATGCAGTAGTTTAACCTCCATCACCCTTCCTTCTTCTGTTACTTCGTTGGGTGAATTTTGCTTCAAGGATTGCAGTGGTTTAACCTCCATCACCATCCCTTCTTCTGTTACTTCCTTGGGTGAATCTTGCTTTTCTGGTTGCAGTGATTTAACCTCCATCACCATCCCTTCTTCTGTTACTTCCTTGGGTGAAGGTTGCTTCTCTGGTTGTAGTGATTTAACCTCCATCACCATCCCTTCTTCTGTTACTTCATTGGGTGGTGGTTGCTTCTCTGATTGCAGTGGTTTAACCTCTATCACCATCCCTTCTTCTGTTACTTCCTTGGGTACATCTTGTTTCTCTGGTTGCAGTGGTTTAACCTCTATCACCATCCCTTCTTCTGTTACTTCATTGGGTGATGGTTGCTTCATTGATTGCAGCGGTTTAACCTCTATCACCATCCCTTCTTCTGTTACTTCCTTGGGTGAATCTTGCTTCTCTTATTGCAGTGGTCTTGAAACTGTTTATTTTAAAGGTAAAGTGCCAGAGTATACATCTCGATCAGGTATACCAACTGCAACTATTATCAAAGTCCCAACAGAATACCTTCAGGACTATAAGGATGTTTTGGGATCTAGTTATAAATATATCTATGCCTGGAATCCTGATGGATCAGGTGATGATACAAAACCGGTTACTCAATGTGCCACTCCATCCGTTTCTTACGAATCTGGAGAGTTGAAGTTCGCTAGCGAAACAGCTGGAGCTGAGTATCATTATACGATAACGGATGCTGATATGGCTTCTGATGCTTATAGCAAGGAAGGTAAGGTTACTCTTTCTGCAGCCTATAACGTATCAGTTTATGCTACAGCTGATGGCTATACTGCATCTGATAAGGCGGAAGCTACGCTGTATTGGATAAATGCTAATCTGGATAATGGAACCAATATCAACCTGGCTAAAACACGTGGCATTGTGGCTTCGGCTCATGATGGTGTCGTCAGCATTTCCGGCCTTGATAATGGCGAGGTAGTGAAGTTCTTTGCTGCTGACGGCAAGTATCTCGGTTCTACGGTTGCAGCGAACGGTGCTGCCTCTTATGCCGTTTCAGAAAATTTAGTTATCGCCAAAGTGGGTAAGGATTCTATCAAGATTGCAATGAAATAAGGATTGGGTCCAGGGCTTGCTGGAGTCATCTAAAATTTACTGAGTCCACTTTAAAAAGTCATTTTTGACAATTCCTTCAAATGTAATCATCTGATAATCAAATGGTGTTTTGTAGGATAAAAAACTAAAAACTACTTTTTAAAGTGGGCTTAGAATATAATATGCCGTCTCATACCAGCTATGAGCGGTAAGAGTTTAATAAACATATACTAATCTTTAAAATAATGGAACATTCATTATGTCTTTGGGGGCATGTCTGAGCTTTATGCCGTTCTATGTCCCCGATAGCAACGTCACCTTGTGAAAATCGCAGGGGCCAACTCCACTAACTTGTGAGGTAAGTAATGGTCATTTTTTCATGAAATTTTGTATATGAAAAAGATGGTGACAAGGTTCTTTCTCAGAACCTTGATTGCTCTTGCCAAGACGGGGGCAATCAGTCTAAGTGTAGTTATCGTTGTCTCTTTCAACGACAATTCTGCGTTGGAGATGACTACAAGTGCCCATAACCTTTTAAACCTAATGAGCTATGACAATCAAGATTGCAATTAATATAGAAAATGCACATGGTTGGCATATTGGTAATAACATCTTCGGTGGTAATTCTGGGAAGAAATCATCTGGTTCTTCATCAGAAGATAATCTCAATGATGCTGATTTTGAGGAAGTTAAGTAAAGTCAATAAAAACGACACAAGAATAAAAATAATATTATCGGGAAAGCCGTGTGACTCAATGAGTTGCACGGCTTTTTCTATTTCTTAACAATTCTAAACTTATTTGGTTATCTCAGAAAAATGCCGTATTTTTGCCACATATTTGGCACAGGACTTAAACGTAGATAAGGTTGGACTTATTGATACTTAAGCGTCTATGCGATTATAAACTGTAAGTAAATGGGTAAAAAACAAGCAAAATATGGGTAAGGCTAAATTTCAAATAGAACGCAGATGTGAGGTGTGTGGAAATCCATTTTTCGCCAAAACTCTGGAGTCACGATACTGCTCGGAGAAGTGCGGACAGGTGGCTTACACACGACGCAAACGTGAAGCAAAGAAGCTGAAAAAGCTTCAGGAGTTGACTGAACAGATTGATGATGACAGGGACTATATTACAGTTCCTGAGGCTGTGGCGATGTACTCGGTGAGCAGGACTTCGCTCTACCAATATATCCATGACGGACGAATACCGTCTATTAATTTGGGTGTGCGACTCATTAGAGTGAGTAGAAAAGAACTGGAGAAATATTTCCCTAAAAGGAACTTCGAGAAGAAGCCAGCCAGGGTTTTGCCAAAGCTCTACAATCTGGAACCAGAGAACTGCTACACCATTGGAGAGATCAGTAAGAAATACAATATGGATGAAAGTACGGTATATCTGCATATCAGAAAATATGGTATTCCAACCCGACAGATTGGAAACTATGTGTATGTTCCAAAGTATGAAATTGACAATCTGTACAAATAGATATATGTGGCAGATCATCGTTTTTTGAGAACATATTGAACTTCTGATTAATGTTTACAGAATAATGAAATCACCAATTACTATATAATGAACGAGTATGAAAAGAACATTCCATAATACAAAGGTCTCGGTGAAACTGAGAAAATCTAACCGTGCAGACGAATGGTATCTCGTCGTGGAGTCATATCCCGTCTATGAAAAGTTTAGCGACAAGCCTAAACGTATTCGTGAGAACATCAACCGTGTGATTACTACTCCACTATGGGACAAAAGTAAAACGACACGAGGAGGAGCCAAAGGCAAGGAGGCTTATATGCCGAAGCGTGACGTGAACGGTGTGATTCAATGTAAGGCAGCTGTAGATCAACGTGCCTGTCTTTATGCAGACAAGATACGTGAGGCGAGACAGCGTGAATATGACAACGCTGCCCTATATACGGAAACGGAAGCAGCCCAGGCAGAACAGAACGAACGTTCGAAATGCAACTTTATCGAATATGTGAAGTATGTTAAAGAGAAAAGACATGGCAATAGTTCGAAATCCATCATCGTCAACTGGAATCGCTTATATGAGTTGTTGAAACTGTTTGCAAATGGTGACCCGATTCTATTTTCGGAAATAAATCTGAAATTGATAGAGGACTTCAAGCAATGGGTAATGACTGCTCCACAAGGTGGCAGCAAGAGTGGAACCATATCACAGAATACTGCAGCCACCTATTTCTCCATCTTTAAGGCTGCGCTGCATCAGGCTTTCATCGATGGTTACCTGACCATCGATATGGCCGCCAAGAGTAAGAACATACAAGAGTTGGAAAGCAGACGAGAGTTCCTGACGACGGAAGAACTGAACATACTGGCCGCAACACCATGTGACAATCCTATTATCAAGAGAGCTGCATTGTTCTCGGCATTGACAGGATTGAGACATTGTGACATCCAAAAACTAAAATGGTCGGAAGTGCAGAAGATAAATGACACATACAGACTGAACTTCACCCAAAAGAAGACAAAGGGTGTGGAATACATGCCGATGTCGGAACAGGCATACAAATTGTGCGGTGAACGAAAAGACCCAAACTTGTTGGTGTTTGCAGGGTTGCCAGCTCCTTCCTGGATATCGAAGCCATTGAAACGATGGATAGTGGCTGCAGGCATTACACGCAAAATAACTTTCCATTGCTTCAGGCATACCTACGCTACGCTCCAGTTGGCACATGGTACAGACATCTATACCGTAAGCAAGATGTTGGGACATACCAACGTGAAGACGACACAAATATATGCGAAAGTGATTGATGAGAAAAAGGAAAAGGCTGCCAATGCTATCCAGATAGATCTGGATGAAAAGGAGTTTGAGTAGTTTGATTGATACTTTCTCAGGAAGTAACGAGAAGATAAATTTCGGGACATCCACACTATCCTGCGAGCCGCTTGTGAATATTTCATAAGTGGCTCGTTTCGTATAGATACATGGAAGAGGTGGTTTCTATCGTGAAGGACTGCTTGAACCGACTAAAGCGGAAAGACAAAGTTTTGACAAGCGACAATGAATCGGATAAGAATGATAGAGAGGTTGACGGCTGTACGTTTATTATGATTGCCTTATGGGAGGCTTATGATGATAGCCATCATGTTGAGAGAGCTATAAAAACTTTTGTTTTGGGAGATATGAAGAAGTATAGGGAAAAAGAGGTATTGGGATGTTATGGGATTATGTTTCGATTATGGGAACTGATACTGATTGGAATCATAAGCCAATCAGTATTGATTTTTATGGTTATTTTGCACCCAGAAAGTCGTGTGACAAAGAATATAGTAATAACCATAAAAATGTGATAAGATGACAGAAGAAATCAGATTCGAAGACCTGCCAAAAGTCACCAAGATGATGATGACTAAATTGGAAGAGTTGTGTGCCAAGATGGACAAAATCATTCCGACCGTAGAGGAACCGATAGACCGATGGTTCACGGTGGATGAATTGAGAGAGTATCTGCCGGAGCATCCTGCCCGTCAGACCGTGTATGGATGGACCAGCAATGCCATCATCCCCTTTCATAAGAAGGGAAAATCACTACGATTTAAGAAATCGGAAGTGGACAAATGGTTGCAAGAGGGATATAATCCATACATCAAGGAAATAGAAGATGAAGCCCAGGCTTTCATTGAGAAGAAGCGTAAACCATTGTTCTAACATTTGCTGTACAATGAATAAAAGAAAAATAAACAAGTGTAGCACCCAAACGTCAAAGAGACTGGATGCTGATGAACGCAAGCATGAGGATTCATGGAAGTTGTCTTCTATATTATATAATAAGGTGGAAGAACAGACTCGTTGTCATAATTCATGTGGCTCATCAGAAGATGGGAGTAGCGGACGAGGAAGCAGCTATCGTTTTATTGTACCAAATGATGTTCGTAAAGTTTCTCCATCTGAAACAAGAGATGGCATGGGAAAGGGTGAGACCAAAGGAAGTGATGCTTTCATAGGAAGATATGGAGCCATGGAAAAGGACACAACCATGGGAAAGGATGCTGCCATCGGGACATGGGATGCTGATACCGATATGGGTATGGAAGATAAAGGCAGGACTATGGGTGATGACAATTCTGGAACTACCATTCCATTGGGGGCATTCCCGAAGAAGATACAAGAGATGGCGAAGGTGCTGGTAGAATACGAGAACTACAACCAGGATTACCTGTTGGTATCGATGCTTTCGGCTGTGGCAACCGCCATTGGAAACACCTACCAGATAAGAATCAAGGGATGCTGGACGAGCAGTCCCATCCTGTACGTCATCCTTGTGGGACGACCAGGCGTAGGCAAGACACCTCCACTAGACTTTGCCTTCAAGCCCATCAGAGCGCATGACTATAAGCTGTTGAAAAAATACAAGGAAGACGATGAAGCCTATTCCTTGTTTATGGAAAAGAGAAAGAGCAGAAAGTTCACCTATTCGCAATCGGAGATTCCTGAGATACCGATACTGCAAAGAACTGTGATTTCGGACTTCACCCCAGAGGCTTTGATGCAAGCGCACAATGTGAACCAAAGGGGCATTGTGGCATTTGTGGATGAGATTATGGGTATGTTCAACACCGTGAATCAATACAGCAAGGGACAGCTGATAGAGCAGCTGCTGACGGCACATAGCGGAAAACCGTTGGACATCACCCGATGCAGTCTGGATATTCCCATCCATATAGAGCAGCCCTGTATCAATATCATTGGAACCACCCAGACCAAGCGAGTGCATGAGTTGGTGGACAAGGGATATGGCGACAATGGTCTGATAGACCGCATTCTGTTTGCCTATCCCAAGAGACATACCATCAGTCCCTGGCAACTGCATGGAACAGAAAGCAATTACGATGGTCGTGAATGCTTTGACCTGTGGGCAGATGTGGTGGAAAAAATACTGGCATTGCCCTGCCAATATGATGACGAGACCGGAATGGTGATACCCACCATCATCAATTTCACGGCGGATGCGCAGCAACACTTCTTTGACTGGAGAAATCGGACAGTTGATTATATCAACAGCATCAAGGATGATGCACTGATAGACGGCAGAATCATGAAGACCCATCTGAATACGGCAAGGTTGGCACTTGTGATACAGATGATGCGTTGGGCTTGTGGAGAAGCAGACAATGACAACGTGGACATTAATTCAGTCAAGTCTGCCATAGAGCTGGGTGAGTATTTCGAGGAATGCTATGCAAGGCTGCAGAAATACATGACCATAGACAGCATTCAACCGCAAAAGAAGATATTGCTGGACGGACTGGAGCATGAGTTCACAACAGCAGATGCCCTAAAGATAGGTGAAGAGATGGGACTGTCGGAGCGGTCGGTGATGTACACGCTGACAGACCTGCAGACCATGAAGGTAATAAGAAAGATAAAACGAGGCGAATATGAGAAACTGCAATAAGATATATGGCGGTGCAGCTTGCAGTTGTTGCAGGAAGCATCGAGGTCGCAATCAGTTTGACCACAGGGTTACTGTCGTGCTTGACATAGCATGGCATCCACTTTGCATACATAGGAATATAGTAACTTAGTAGAAGAGTATAATAGTAAAAAAGTGACATAGTATATATTATAAAAAGTAAGAGGAACAATGAGAATGAAAGAAAGCTCGTTCTCTTTTTTTGTCTTCCTGTAAATACTGTCCACTGATGACGTATATGGAAAATGGAAAAACTGAGAGCATTGTGGCATTGATGAAAGGAGCGCAATCGACTTATATCAAGGAGGTTGCAGAAGGAAAGAAAGTGTATTCACGTTATGTGAAAGACTTTCTGAATGGGCATCGCTATTGCGGCAGTTGGGATGTAAGGGTGATGAACCAGTACCGTAAGGACATGGGAATTATCGAAGACCTGTTGGAGACAAGACCCGACTTGGTGCAGAAGTATTTCTGCCAGGAAAGTATGGACGAAGAAGATGTGGAAGCACTCATAAGAGAGTTGAACACCACGTCGGCTCCTGACACATCGTCGGCAGACTCTTACAAAATGACAAGATGGGTGTCTGCCTTTATAGTGAATCAGAAAGAATATGGCGTTTGTGAGAAAAAGAAACAAATGAAAAGCCTATACGGTTCTGACACTGGAAAAGGCGCAGGAACGTCTTCGCTGCAGTTGTTACGAAGAGAAGGACTGTTGGGAATAATCGTGGAAGCGATGAACCAATTCAGACTGTTCAAGAAAAAAGTGACAGAGGCAGAGATCAAAGGATTCTTCTGCTGCAGTCTGGAAAGTCCTTTGGTAGCAAGGAACAACAGAGAACTGGCATTCTTCTTCGACAAGCTATGTGAGAACGGACTCATCAGCAAGCAATGGCAGGATGTGGTGAGTACCCACAGACTGTTGCTGTCATCCACAGGGAAGAACATGAAAGCCTCGGACTTGTCTTCAGCTGCATGCAAGGCAAGATTGTCGGACAGAAGCATCTTCGCCAACATCAAGAGCAAGGTGAAAGAAATAGCGGAATGGGCAAAATCTGCCGGAAAAGACAGAATATGACAACAAGAAAGATTGATAGGAGGATTGATACTGCTGAACTGTCAACCCCCTATTGATCTTTTTTCGTATTAGAAAAAGTATATTTGCACCCAGTTTTGTAGCAGGAAGCCATATCACAGGATTTGTATAGGAAAAAACTTCAAAACTGATCAAATAGCACGGAATGTGTACTGAACAGATAAAGTAGTATAACTATCAAACAAAAAAATATTTGAGTATGGATTCAATTATGGGAATACAAACACAAGCAGGAGCTATTCGTCAGGAAGAGCTGACGGAAGCCAACCTGGTACCAGTCGTAATACGGTTGACAGAGCGAGTAGGACAAATAGAAGATGTCCTCAGAGCATTGGGAGACATCAAAGAGTTACATGAACGCTTGACACAAGTGGAAGAACATCTGTTTGCTGCCAAGGAGATTCTGACCGTGAAAGAAGCCAAGGAATTTCTGGGTATATCAGAAAGTCAGTTGTATAAGTTGACCAGAACACTATCTATCCCCCACTATAAGCCAAGTGGGAAAACCATCTTCTTCAATAGACAAGAAATCATAGATTGGGTGAATAGCCGTCCTGCCCGAAGAAGAGGAATGCAGCAAGAATACATGAACGCAAATGTATCAGACGAGTCACATAGCAATGACATGGAAGCGCTGACTGTGGGTGGTATGAACATAAACAGCGATATGCCATGACACCCATGGAACAAAGCAATTGTCAGACAGACAACGGAAATGTGCTGGACGAGTTGCTGAAAGCCTCACGAATACTGGCAGACGACACCTATCAGGTGCCGCCACAGATTATGTGGGTAGATAATTCGACCATCGCCACACTTGGCAATTTCAGTGCGTCGACAGGAAAGGCAAAGAGTAGGAAGACCTTTAATGTGTCGGCTATCGTTGCTGCCTCGTTGGGAAACAAGCAGGTACTGAAGTACAGAGCCTGCTTGCCAAAAGGAAAACGTAAGATACTGTATATAGACACCGAGCAGAGCAGATACCACTGCCATGTGGTGATGCAACGCATATTACGTTTGGCAGGGATGCAACAAGATGTGAATGCTGCCAACCTGGTATTCTATGGTCTGAGAGAGTATCATCCCACCATGCGACTGCAGCTGATAGAACACGCCTTGCAAAAAGAAACCGGATGCGGTCTGGTTGTCATCGATGGCATCAGAGACTTGATGCTGGACATCAATGATCCGTCGGAATCGGTGAGCATCATCAACAAGTTGATGCAATGGTCGAGCATCTACAATCTGCATATCCATTGCGTGCTGCATCTGAACAAGAGTGATGACAATGTGAGAGGACACATCGGAACCGAGTTGAACAACAAGGCAGAAACAGTGTTGGTCATCGCCAAGAGTCAGACCCTAGCCAATGCAAGCGAAGTGAAACCTTTGAGTCTGCGAGACCAGGAGTTTGAGCCATTCGCCTTCAAGATAGACGAAGAAGGGATGCCTGTTGACATCTACGACTACGAGTTTGGAAAGAAAGACGGAAAGGCAGCCAAGATGACCATCGGGGACATCACGGAAGAGCAACACGAGAAAGCATTGGAAGTAGCATTCCAAGACAAGGTGGTGTCGGGATATGAACATATGCTGACGGCATTGAGCAAGGGATATGGTGAGATTGGGTTTGCAAGAGGGCGAACCACTCTATCCAAGCTGTTGACCTATCTGTTGACAAACAAGAAAGTAGTGAAATCGGCAAGCAATGAATACTGTCTGCCCAAGAATTATCCCAGTCTGCCACTGATAGATGAAGATACATGATTCAAAAAACATCAATCCGTTCACTCCACATCTATATATGGTGTGGACAGATGAACAGATAACGGAATGAGGATAGAGTAAACAGAAAAAACATGAACATAGATACAGCAAAGACTATCAGCATCATTGACCTGCTGAGGACATTGGACCATGCCCCGGTAAGCATAAGAGGAGACCGATACAACTATCTCTCTCCTATCAGAACCGAGAAGGAACCCTCATTCTGCGTAAGCAAGAAAAGAAATGAGTGGTATGACTTTGGATTGGGGCAAGGCGGTGACATCATCAACCTGAGCAAGCGGCTGTTTGAGACCAATGATGTGAGTGAGGTGTTGAGCCGGTTGGACAAATTGAACATAAGTCATGTGGAACATTCATGCAAAACTATCAAGGCGGCTTCAGTACAGACGGCGGTGAAGATGGAGAACGTGCATCTACAACCCCTGCAATACAATCCCCTGATGTCGTATTTGCGTTCACGCCATATCGACGCAAAGGTGGGCATGAAATATTGCAAAGAAGTATGGTACACTCATGGCAAGAAACGCTATTTCGGTATAGCCTTTGAGAACATACAGAAAGGTATGGAAATCAGGAATCCATACTACAAAGGATGTATGGGACACAAGGATATATCCATAGTGCATGCAGAAGCCATTGGAGTGCAGGAAGCAGTATGCATATTTGAGGGATTTATGGATTTCCTCTCCTTCAAAACCTTGGAAAAGCAAGGAGACGGAAGAGCTGTTGTGGATGAGCCATGTGATTATATTGTCTTGAATTCAGTAGCAAACATGCAACGTTGTCTGCAAAGACTGGGCGTGTACAAGCATATATATTGCTTTTTGGACAATGACAAGGCAGGAATGGATGGCTATAGAATTGTCAGGAATGCTTATCCCACCAAGGCGATAGACATGAGCTTTCGCTACAAAGAATATAAGGATGTAAACGACTGTTTAATTGGGAGAAAGAAAGCATGAAGGAAGCAAAAGTGGAATATGACGATATAGCGGATATGCACTGGTGGATGGTGGATCATATTCACTATCTGCCAGCCATGATATATGCCGTATTGTTGATAGATATAGTATCAATCGTTGTCATCATCAAACTTAGCAAGGGATTGGGGCAAGACGAGATATTGGAACGATTAAAAATAGGATGTAGTGTGGCAGTATTCCTGCTTGGGATGCTGTTGGTATATTATATAGCGTATCTGCTTTGGTAAAAACAAAACCATCATTTTCATTCCATATAGGGATGCAAACGATGGTTCTGTTATAGGCTACTACAAAATCTTTGTTTCAAAGTAATTCTTTATTTTATATATGCCAATATCGTGCTTGTATCTTCCAAAAAGAATTTGAGGATTGACATCGTATTTGTCAGCCTCTTCCTTGATATAAGGAGCAATTTTGTAAGGAACAATGTCACGAGTTCTAGCAAGGAACTTCTTCCAATCAACATTCGGAACAACTGCATTCAATGCAAACTCGTCTGCTTCTGACTCTTCGGAATCTTTCTTTTCGTCAGACAGATTAATCATTGCCTTTCCATCTTTCGTAAGATGATTGAAAACGTGTCCCACTTCGTGTAAAGTAGTAAAAGCAAAATTATCAATAGACGAGATACGTTCTGTGACAACGATAGTCGGATTGTCGCCAATCCAGAAAGACATGCCATCTACAGGAACCTGTCCCACCTTTTTGACAACCATAAAACGTATGCCATACTTATTCAATACTTCGCCAGTCTTTTTTACTGTTTCAGAATTTTCCTTGAAAACATTATTGAGTTCTTTTGTCAGTAAGTCACTACTTTTTTTGTCAAAGCTTCCCAATGATTGCTCGTCATTTTTGGAACAGTAATAACAATAGTATTTCCAGGATAAAATATCAACAGGATTAGTTGTTACCTTTTCAGACTTACGATAATATGCCAATTCCATTTCCTTGGCTTTCAGACCAAAGAAATCATCCAAATTATCTACGGCAAACACATCAAAGATGCGTTTGACATCCTCGATGATATTGCCTTTGATAATATTTACTTTTCTAAAGAACTGAGTACTCACGTGTTCTTTGAGAACATTCCAAATCTCCAGCATTTTAGTCTGCAACACAACTCTTTCACTCTGTTTTGCACAGTCAAGTTCGTACTGTGTCTGAATGTTCATGAGAAATTTTGCAGAAATGCCGAGGGCATTTTCCAACAATAATGCCATTTCGGGTGTTAGAGAACGTTTACCTTTTATGACATCATTCAGAATTGATTTCTGTATACCAGTGAGTTCGGCCAATTCACTCTGCTTCATATTACGAGCAGCGAGTTCGTCCTTAATCACCTCTCCCACATGAGTTGCCTCAAATGGTACTGCCTGATTGAAACTAAACTTAGTCATAATGATGTGATATTTCTAATAATTCTATTTCTGTAATGACAATGCTTCCATCGAGAGGAGAACTTTTGAAGATCAATCGCCATGTATCATTGCAACGTACAGACTCTTGTCCTTTCCTGTCACCATGCAACGCTTCATAATTCAATCCTTTTAAGCGGAAGAGGTCTTCGATTCGTTGAGCAGCCCTCATGTAATCAACAGCTTTCTTGTACCCCTTTATCACTTGGATTGGCAATCTTCTGTATCTCTTGTCTGATGTCTTGCCATTTTCATATAATTCGAGTAGAGCTTCGTCTTCGGATGTTATATTCATAAAATTTCAGCCATATTTTGATGGTGCAAAGGTAATACTTTTATTTTAATTATCAAAATTGATAATCGAAAATTATCATATTTATAGATATTTTTAACGAATAATGGCTATTTTTATCGTAAAATCAGTCTGTTTAATGAAAAATGGAAGAACGAATTTATACGTTTGGACATGAAAG
>ERZ1031020.493-NODE-493-length-14040-cov-8.103969_pt1 | contig 14040 bp, 18 predicted proteins | sample MGYA00517109_ERZ1031020 | MGnify/ENA primary metagenome ERZ1031020 (study PRJEB33719, sample SAMN04261270) | wastewater metagenome | biome: rural village; feature: human; material: feces | host: Homo sapiens | place: El Salvador | collected 2013-01-07 ... | reverse complement strand
TCCGTGAAAAACCTGTATTTCTCGTTGCGAATCTTGCCAAGCACCTTGTCCACCTCCTTTCCTGCTGGTCTTAGTAGGAGGGGTTTCTTTGAGCCACATCTCGAGGAGTTCTGGTGAGTTGATTTCGGCAGACAGCTTTTCGACGTATGCCTTGTCGCGCTTGTACTGGCAGTTGGGGCACCGTTGGCAGCGTTCCATCCAGCTTTTCTGGCAGGCGCTGATGTCCTCGTAGACGCGCTTGTGCCCGCAGATCAATTACCGCGATGACGAGCATCGCGGTTTGTCCCTGCCCGGTAGTGAGAACGGAGCAAACCGATGGTTGACTCCTCCTACCTTTGTTCCATTCCCGAGGGATTGGTGGCGGAACATCCTGGGGTGATTGATAAGCACCCCTCCCGGTCAGGATGTGCCTGTCTGGGATTCAACCAGAGCCGCGTATCCGAGTCTCCGGATGTTCATGGCGGCCACACGATCGTCATTGGATCTGTAGCCGCAGCCCGCGCACACGTACTCGTGGGCACGGTGTTTGCGGTTCGCCTTGCGGACAAGCCCGCATCGTGGGCAGGCCTGCGACGTGTACGCCGGATCCACCAGCATGATCGAGTGCCCGGCCTTGAGAGCCTTGTACTCGATCATCTGCCGCAGTTGGAAAAACGCCCAGGAAACCTGCACGTATCGTCGGCTTTTGCCTACCCGCTCCGTCGCCTCCCGGATGCCCTTGAGGTCTTCGAGTACGATGAGCGTGGGCTGTTCGCATTCGTCTACGAGTGCCTTGGAGACCTGATGGTTCACGTCTCTCATCCAACGGTTTTCTCGGTTGCCGATGCTTTTGAGCCTGCGTCGGGCGCTGCGGGTTCCCCGCTTCTGCAATCCGGTGCGCAACGCCTTGTAGTGCGCGCGTTTGTGTGTCACCTCCTTCCCCGAGTGGAATGTGGTCTTGTGGCTGCTGTCGTAGCTGGTGGCGAGGAATCGCATGCCCAGGTCGACGCCCATGACGTTCTGCGGACGCTGGGGGTCCGTGAGTTCGACGGTGCTGGGGATGAGCAGCATCCACTTGCCTCGCTTTTTCAGCAGGCGTGCGGTGCCGAACCTTCCATGCCGGTACTGTTCGGGCATGCCCTTCCAGTCGACTTGGAGTTTGACGCGCCCTTTCAGGGTGTTGACGCTCAGCCGGCCGTCGGACAGGATCGAATAGTCACGGTTCCACACGAGATCGTAACCGGAGGACGTGTATTGCAGCGGCCGCTTCGTCTTCCATGGGTCTCCGAGGCTTTCCTTGACGGTCCGGTAGTTGCCGATCACGCGGATGATGGCCGACTGGGCCATCTGCGAGCCGACATGGTAGGTTTCGCGCAGATGCCGGTAGGCAAGGTCGTTGAGTTTCCTCTGGGAGAGCGTCCGGTTCGACTTCGCGACGCGGCTCACATGGTCGCAGCAGGAGAGGTATGCCGTGCAGGTGCGGTCTAGCAGATCGGATTCGGCCGGGGACGGGTGCAAGCGGATGCCGTAGGTCAGTGTCTGCACGACCATAATCCACTCCCATCCGTCGATTTTCTTCAATAGCAAGGATAATTATAGCACTTTATTGAAAAGGAGAAGGCGATTCCTCCCCGACCACAAGGGCCGGGGTATCCTCGCCAAAAACATCATGAAGGTGACTTCGCGGGTGGCGAGGATGTCGTGGTCGAGGTCGTTGGTTTCGTGTTGTTCTTCGATGGTGAGTGCCATTGGTTTCCTCTTTCATTATCTTTATGTGGACATACTCAGTATAACAGATATCTTGGTGGTGAGATAACGAAGAAACAGGAGAAAACCAGAAAACAATAGATAACGTGGAACCAGAAAAACACGACAGCCCCTTCCAACGAAAAAAACATGCCAGCCAACAAATCAATCCAAGCCCGCCAACAGCTGCGAGACCCCAACACCGGACGATTCCGAGACGAGCACCGTCAATCCGGTATGCCAACCGACGAATCCATACGAAAATACGAACAGCAACCCCGGCCGCCATTGCCTCCCCCCACCGAAGTACCCCTACCCCCAGCGAAGCCAAGACAAGCGAGCTCCAGAACCATTCCGGTGGATGGAAGACCAGGCTCCACGCTCACCGTGCAAGACGTGCCGGACCAGACACACGGCATGAAACGTCACACGCAATTCCAATCCCCCACCACCTCCATCAGATTGGAAACGCCGATATCGAAAAATATCAACCTCCCGAAGATGGAAAAGGTCGCCGACGATCTGGAGACATGGCGAACCCGTTCCAATGAGAAACGTGGCGAATACGATGCGCCGATCGCGCGGATGGAGGCATCCGGAACCGGATTGAACCGGCTGACGGTACGCCCGGTATTCGGGACGCCTCCCCGTAGACCTTGGCAGCCATGGAAATGGAAAGCATGGCAAAAAGCGAGGGAGCGAGAGTCCCTGGCCTCGAATGGATTCAACTACATACACAATTAGCAGAAAAGAGCAGAAATGGTAGATACGGTCAGATCAGCGCAGGCGAGACGCCAACTGAGGGAACCCGAGAGCGGCCGGTTCAAGGACGAACACAAAAAAGCCGGGTTCCCGAATGCTGACGCCTTGGAAAAATATGAGCGGCAAACATCCATCGTGACTCCGCCCGCATCCTATTACGACGGGACCATGAGCGAAGAGAATCGTGAACTGTGGGCCGAAGGGATGGACGCACTCCAAGACAACTCCCCCTATGTAGGTTTCTCCGGAGGATTCGACGAACAGGATGACGCATCAATCGACGGATGGCGCATACACCGAAGGAACACTCCGACAGGAAACACAGTGTACGAGTTTCGCGACGCGAAAAGCTCAACCCCAAACCGAGTGGCATACCTGATCAAGCAATCGGATATTGACGCCGGTCATTCCCCTACATGGTTGGATGAACGGCAGCAGTCATTCTTCAACGTTCTGACAAACGACAAAAGGTAAGAGCTGCGGCAGACAGCTCGAAAACGTAAATAGGCAACCTCCCTACACAAAATAGCAAGGAGAAACAATGGTCGACTCCAGAAAATCAGCACAGGCAAAACAGCAACGTCGAAACCGTGACGGCACTTATGCGGATGAAGGCAAAACTAGTAGCATGCCGAGCGGGGACATCCTTGAACGTTTCGAACAACGTCAGCAAACCAATACTGGTGATGCGCCGGTTGAAACCTATGAGGCAGGCGTGAAGCGTATGCAGGAGCTGGATCAGAGGCTTATCGACATTGCCAACAAGGAGTATGAGGAACGTAAGTTCGGCCCGGACGATGAAGCGTATCGCGTGGAGTCGGGCATGTATGTCAGCAAGGAGGAGTTCGAGAAGCTGCCGGAATTGGATCGCAACCGGTATATCGCATGGGGCAACGACTGCATGGATGACAACGAGGATGCGTGGAACGATCCTCAAAGAATGGAAGAGCTTGCCCGAGAGTCAGCGGAGGATGATGATGCCGAAGTGTATTTGACCGAACCGGAGCTGGCTTACACGGATGACATGGATTATTCCTTCGGAGAGTATCTGGAATCCAAGGGTTGCAACCCGCAGTCGGCGGAGGAAGGCGCCAACATGGCGCTCCAAGGCCATCCCAATCTGGAAGTGACCGGCAACACGTATCCGCAGGTGTGGCCAACCGACACCGACAACAACCATCGACGTGCGAAACTCTTCTACCTAGGTGGCAGCAAAGGATGGCGAGTCACCTTCTCGGACGGTCGCGGCGACGTGAACAAAACCGTCATCGACTATAAGAAAAGCGACATGGGCAGCGACTACTACGATCAGACCAACACCGCACGAGAAGCATTCAAGACCGCATTCGACTGGGTGGACGGCGGAAACAAAAAGAAGAAGCACTGACATTCATGGGTTCTTGACCCGTATTTCTTCCGAAAGAAGTCCACGCCAAGAACCCGGTCTGCCTTTGCCAATATCTTGGGGAATATGCCTGATATTTCCTTGAACTGCACGAGACTCGATTCGAACGTAATCGAAATCGAGTTTGATGATGGTCTGCTGCATTACCGTTTGAATCTGTCTCCGAATGCTGCACATACGCTGCTTACGCTTATCGACAGCGTGCTTAAGGAACCATCCGCGAACAAACTAGAGAGAATAGAAGACCTGCGATTCGATGTTTGGGACGATGGAGGAAATCGTTATGGCATCAGGGTATCAAACCACGGTGCAAGCATAACCGGCCGTGTATCGGCAATCGAATTGGATACATTCGCGGACAAGCTGGAACAATTCGAATTCGGCGTACAGAGTGTGGTTTCTAGTGGTATTTTCTACCGCTGGTAGCCTTGACCCTCGGTGTCGTGGATACGACCCGTGGGGTAGCCGCACTCTTCGCGGCGTGTCCACCGGTGGGGTGGAATCGTTCGTCGTGTTCCCGTAGGAGCATGGCGAGGATCTGTCTGCGGCCGATCCGACGCCATCCGTCCTCGCGGGAACGTCTCGCGAGTATGTTGTGGCTGGCGTTGATGTCGGCTTGTGACCGGTATCCGCAGCATGTGCAGCGGAAGTGTTCCTGCGTTGGCCGGTTGCGTGGGTTCACGTAGCCGCAGCTGGGGCATTCCTGGCTGGTGTACGCGGGGTTGACCTTGGTGACGGTGATCCCCTTGTTGTCCTCCAGGTCCTTGAGCTTGGCTTTGACGGCGTTTCGTCCGGCCCGGCTGATGATCCTGTTCATCTTCTTTGATAGGCCGCCGTTGCGGAAGTCGAGTTCCTCGACGACGATCTCGCGGATCTCCTGCCGGGAGAGGAGGTTAAGAATCCGGTTGACCTCGTTGCGCGTGTAGTCGCGGATACGCTTGTTGAGGTTGCGGTAGCGGCGTGACTGCCTGTAGCGTATCCCGCTTTTCGCCAGGGCACGCGTCAGGGCGGTGAGTTCCTTGTCGCGTTGCTGAAGCCACGTGTAGAGTTTGAGCCCGTGCAGTTGTCCCTGGCTGGTGGCGAACAGGCTCTTCAACCCCCAGTCCATGCCGATGACCATGCCGGACGAACGCTTACGGGCTTTCGCTTTGACGGTCATCAGGTGCAGGTCGATAGAACCGTCCCTGTTGATTCGGGCCTGCAGGTGGTTGGCTGCCTGTTCGTCGCCGTGGAGGGTGTTCTCGTTCATGCGGGGGTCGACGGTCAGCGGGATGCGGACGGGGTGCCCCTTGTCCAGGGTGGACACGACGGCCCAGTATTGGAAGTGAAACGCGTTCACGGGGGTTCCGACGCGTGCGATCTTGCCGTCCATGCTCATGGTCCGGCAGCGCCTCATATCCGGGAAGGGGACTCGTTCGCGCAGATGTTTGATGATGCGCCGCGCCATCTTGTGCGCATCATCGGCGACGGACTCCCACCATGCGTGACGCAGGTTGATCCGGTGTAGCGCATGCTTCAAATCGGGGCTGAGGGTGGAGCCGTTGACGGTCTTCCTGAACTCGTCCTCACGTAACGCGATCCATGAGTCCAATGCGGCGCGCGCCTGACGGTCCACGGAATCCCACTGGCGTTGCGACAGCATGTCAGGGAAGCCTTTGGAGTCGATCCAACGCGGCAGGACGCCGGATTGGACGAACGGGCGCGTCCAACAGGACATCGCCAACGTGAGCCCGGCCCGCCATACGGGAAGCAGGGCGCGCAAGGCTTCAACCTTGCCTTGGTTCATGGGGGATTTCGCCTGATACGCGTGGTAGGCCATGCTAGTCTTGCTCGCCATCAGACCCTCCCTCCTCCAACAGTCGGACTATCCGTTGGGCCCGCTCCGCACGACGTCGCCCGTACAGGTGGGCGGAAAACGAGTAGATGATCGATACGAGGTCCTGTATCAGGTCCGTCCGGTCATCCGCAGCTTCGTTGACCACGAGGATGCGCCGGCCGGTCTGTTCGGCGAACAGGCGGAACCATTCGAATCCGAACCGGGTCAGCCGGTCCTTGTGTTCGACGATCAGGGTCCCCCAGTCGTCGCGCTTCAACAGGGCGGTTAGCTTGCGCCTCTTGTCGTTCACGCCGGACCCGACCTCAGCCACGGAGGCCACGACCCGGTATCCGTTGGCGACAGCCCAATCCTCCATGCGCTTCTGCTGGGCAGGCAATTGGGTCTTGCGTTTCGACGGGTCGGACACGCGCGCGTAAATGGCGGCATCCCTCTCCGAGGCCTTCGTATCGTCGGGCACGATGATCGCACCCATCTCATCCTGGTATGCGCCCGGAATCCGCCCTGCCTTGTAACGGTTCCACGCAGCACGATACTGGATGTCGTGACGCTTCGCATACTCGGATAGTTTCATGACATCTAGTATAACACAGAATACCGCAGAATACTATACTTTAAGTGACTAGTCGTAAGACAGATAGGCCACATTGCAATGCAATCAGTCCTGATTCTTTTGAAGCCAATCGACTAGATCGGCAGCGGTCAGATCAGACAGCCTTCTATTGGTTCTCAATTGTCGCGCAACTTCATAGTCGTGAAGAAAATCGCTGATTTCGGACATGGTCCAATCCTCGTTTCTCAAATGTCGTTTCAATCGTTCCAAAGGCCAGTAAATGCGATGAGCCTCCAACATCAGCTCTTCAGCGTCTCTTCTATCTGTATCCCATTCAAAGACGAGAAGATTGATTGCCTTCTGCCTGTCAATACCTAATTCAGCGAATACACGAGCAACATGCTTCCTTTCCTGTTTCCGTTCGAAAGCTAACACCTGATTGACTTCCTCATTGACATTGTCTATTGCATTATCTCGGACCGCATCTAATGCGACTGAACCTATTTGACTAATGGTGTCTACGATTAGATTTTTGTCTACCACTGTCACACCTCACTGCTACCTGTCATACGCGTGTATGAGTTAAACAACACTTGCAGACGCGCATCATCATCGTCCTTCAACCATTTCCTCGCGCCGAACGCCACGTCCGCGACCTTGTCCAATTCCCGGTGGGCGGCGCGTAGGTCGGTCGGCATGTAGTCGGGATCGTACAGGTCTGCCAGGGACTGGCCGGGATGGTTGGCTCGCGCCACCAGCACGTTTCTGCCGGCCTCGATCAATGCGGTGCGGGTTTCATCGTCGAGGGCGGGCAGGGGCAGGTTGTTCCAAACCACCGTGTTGCTGAAACGGCAGCGTGATTCCAGTCGCCCTCCAATCGTCTGCTGCCATGTCATGAACATGCGTGATTCGATGACGGCGAATGCGAGGCCATCCCGGTCGGGACTGGTGTACACCATGTCGCCGGCGATGATGTCCGGCGTGTACCAGTCGCAGGTCATGTATTCCCGATCCTCGCTGAACACCTTCGGGATCGCAAGATAGTTCGTGGACGGCTGATGGTCGTCACGGAACAGCCAAGGTGTCGCACGATGCTTGTAGGCATCGCCCTTCATTGGAGCATTGCGACGGTATTCGGCGCATGCGTCGACACGCTTCTTCAGGAACGAGGATTTCCTCAGTTCCCCGGGCTCCGCGTCCCTGAGCCATAGGCACCAGCGGTCCGTGCCGTTGATGAGCTCGCGTCCCATGCGGAACGGCCGGACGAAGCGTGCGGCGATGGGATCGGCCATGGCCTTGGCATATTCCTCCCGGTCGGCGAGCAGCAGGTTGCCTCCGTCCAGGGGCATGGAACCGGAATCGGTGACATCGAGAAGAGGCGAGACCGGTCCCGTCTTCTGGCTTCGTTTGCCTACGTACAGGTCGGGGGCGTCGATGAGATACCCATTGATGTTCAATGCCGTTTCCTGTACCGGTTCCCCGCTGATATCCGGGTATTCGAACAGTACGGGCGCGGGCTTCGCTTTCCTGTCCAGGCCGATGATGACGACGTGGACGTGCGCGTTGTCCGTGGACTGCGCGTCCCATGCGAACGTGCGGTGCGCGAAACGGATATGCCAGCCGTCCGCATGCAACGGTTTGAACAGGGGTTCCACGGGCTGCCCCTGGGTGATCGAATTGGTGGTGACGAATGCGAACGCCGCATCCGGTTTAGACAGGTAGGAGGCGGCCTTCCGGTACCATCCGGTCGCGTAGTCGAGATATCCGTCATACTGGCGGCCCCACACGGTCTTCAGATCATCGGTCTGACCGGCGGTCTTGGTGACGTGTCCGATGAACGGCGGGTTGCCCATCACATAGTCGCAGTGGTCGCCGGGTAATAGTTCGTTCCAGTCGAGGCGCAGGGCGTTGCCTTGTTGAATATGGGCCGTATCGGTGAACGGGAGCCGGGGCAGGCCACTGATGGTCGATTCGGTATCATCCAATGCTTGCTGTTCCGCGATCCATAACGCGGTGCGGGCGACCGCGCAGGCGAACCCGTTGATTTCAATGCCGTGGAAGTGGCTGATGCTGACCCTGACCGGGTTCAGGTCGTCGCCCAGATCGAGGGCGAGCTGCCCGTCCTTGTCCAAATCGGCGAGGATCCGGTTCTCGATGCGACGCAGTTCCAGATAGGTTTCGGTCAGGAAGTTGCCGGACCCGCAGGCGGGGTCGAGGAACCGGAGGCCGGCGATTTTGTCATGCAACTTGTTGAGCGCGTTGGTGCGGGCCCCGCCGGCGACCGGCCTGGCCTCCGCCCCCTCGAGTTCCGTTTTCAGCCCGTCGAGGAACAACGGGTCGATGAGCCTGTGGATGTTCTTGACGGACGTGTAGTGCATGCCTCCCTTGCGCCGTTCGTCATGGCTGAGGGTTTCCTCCATGAGGGAACCGAAGATGACGGGGCTGATGCCGCTCCAGTCGAAGCCTTCGCTGATTTCCAGCAGGGCATCACGCAGCTCCCCGGTCAACGGGGGCACGTCGATCCGGTCGGCGAACAGGCCGCCGTCCACGTAGGGGAACGCCTTCAACGATTCCGGCAGGTAACGACGCCGCTTCTCGATCGGAGTGTCCAGTACTTCGAACAAATCGAACAGGTCTTCGCCCAGACGTTCGGGCGTGGATGCCGCCACATAGTCGCGGAGCGCGTCCGGCCGAAACAGGTTCGCGTCCTCCGCATACAGGCAGAACACGAGGCGTACGGTCAGCATCGCCAGCGCATCATGCTCCGCCGGATCATCCGGGTTCTTGAAGCATTCCGCCAGGGAGTCATGGAGTCTGGCGACCCGTCGGCCGGCTTTGACGGACAGTTTCTCCTGTTGGACGACACGGGAGTGCTCGTGGGCGAACAGGCGGCCGATTTCGTTGATGTGCTCCGGCAGGTCGGCAAGCGTGAACTCCGATTGCGGGGTGCGGGCCAACGGGTCGGCTTCCAGATCGTAGAGGCGGAATGTTCCGAAATTGCAGGTGATGAGCACGGACGGGCGTTCCGATGGCGGCAGGCTGTCGGAATACCGTTTCGCCTGTTCCACCGGGGTGACCATGGTTCCCTGACGTGGCTCCGGCCTGTCCAAATCCACGCCGAGGCTCTTCTGTTCGACGAGCACGCGGGCCTGGATCATGAGCGCGTCGATGAACCCGTCCAATGCGGTGCGCCGTTCGAACCAGAGCACCTGCCTGTCGCTCGTGTCCGGGATGAGCAGCACCCTGTCCAACAGGTCCCGCCAGTACTGCTGGGTGTCGGATTTCTCGTCGCCGCGTCCCGCCCATGTTTCGGCGAACCTGGCCGCCCTGCTCTTCAGATCATCCATGATTCCCAATGGTATCCGGTTTCCCGCATGCCGGTCGGATATCGGCCACATCATGCGGCGTGATCGTCCACAGGCATGCCTGTATCCACCGGTCAGGCAGCCGTTTTGGACCCACGATCGCGTTCCGCCGGTACTGGAGCCGTTTCTTTTCGGGCGGATCGTCCCAATGCTCGTCCAGCCACCGGTCGTACTCGGCGGGCGGCCATGTGTTGGCGTCCAACGGGGCGCATGGCCAGTTGTTGATCACGCAGTGAAACTGGTCGAAATCCGTGCACAATACACGGCTCTCATCGACCCGCAGATGCAGGAGCTCCAACCCGTCGTACTGGTTGCGGAAGCCCGGATACCGTCGGTCGGGACGCGTATGCGCCCTGCCTTTCGAATCGACCCAGCGGGCCCACGCCCACAATGGGGCCGCGTCCGGGTCCGGTCGCGGCATGCCCTTGTGTTCCATTTCGCCCATCATCCACTCATAGGCGGGGCTGATGCCGTCCCACCAGTCCGAATCCCCGGCCTCGGCAATCGACCGTTCGCGGGCCGCATCCCATGAGGCAGTGTACGAGCCGGATTCATCGAATGCGGCCCTGACATCCGGCCACCGTTGGAACGAGTACAAGTCGAGCAGAAAAACACTCCTTTTCCGTCAGCATTCCCATTTGACGCGGCGACGGTACAGGCGGGGATCATCCCAATCGCCGTCCATGAGCCCGGTGTTCGCCTCGCGCACGGCGATACGGCAACGGTCGCGTACGGTTCGGCGGTTCACGTAGTCCGGGTGCCAGCCGTCCTCGTAGTCATGCCAGCTGTGCCAGCGATGCCCGGATGGGATGTGCTCTTTCCGTCCCCGCGAGTACGAGTATGCAGCCACATCTCCTTCGACGGTTGGCGGTTCGGTCGGGTGCATCCAGTTGTATCGCAGGTACGTATACCCGTGCTCCAGCGCCTCGCGTTTGAGCACGCGGTATGGTTTGTCCTTGTAGGTTCGGGACATGTTCTTGTTTCCTTCCACTTGGCTTGTGTTCGCCTAATGGAAGCCGTGGGACACGGGTTTCACCGTATCGTCTCCTTTCCGGTTCCGTCTTTGACGGGGATTCGTATGCGTTCCCGCAGGAAATCAGAATCCCCAATGGCCCTCGTGCCCGTCGCCGGCCGTCTCGAACCGTACGACGGATCCGGCGGGCGGGTTGCGGATGAAATCCTCGATGAGCGCCAGTTGGGGTCGGCTGACCCCGATCGCGGAATCCGGGCCGACGCCCAGCACGGGAGCCTCGTGCGGTGTGGCCTGGATGGCGAGTCCCGCATTGTAGGTGGTCTCCTCATCGTCCAGCCACACGATCGGCCGGTCCTGTTTCAGCGCGTCGAGGATGGTGCGGCGTTTGCCGGTCCAGATGCCCTCGCGGGTCGTGGGATCATACCATTGGACGGTCGGCCAGTCCACGCCCAACGCCCGGTTCAACTGCGCGGTCTCCGGCTGCCAGGTGGACAGCCACCATTTGTCCGCATCCAGGGCGTCCAATCGGGCCACGAGCTCCGCATTCCAGCGGATCGTGAACCGGCGGCCCAGATCATGGACCAGAAGGCGCTCCCTGCAGTCCGGCCTGAACCAGTTGTCCGGCGCGTACGCGGCGCGGCGCGGATCGTCGGGTTCCATCCAATCGGTTCTCCCCTGCCGGCGCATGACCTTGTCGTCGGGGAACTGGTTGATCACCCCGTCGAAATCGATGAACAGCAACGGCCTGCCCATTCGTATCCCTCCTTTCACGGTCTAGTGTCGTTGGCGGCGATGCAGGCGGCCATGCGTTTCATCTCCCCCTCGACCTCGTCGCACGTCCACTTGTGGAACTCCACCCATGGCCAGCCCATTCTCTCGCACAGTTGGCGGCGTGATGCGTCCAGATCGGTGCCGTCCAGGCCGATCACGCTCGAATTGCCCTGCAGCGTGTCGAATCCAATCCGGCCCTGCCGGTCGGGCCCGTAGGTGACGCCGCCGTACACGTCTATCAGCGGTTCGATGTCATCGGCGTTCAGCCGCCGCCACACGTGCCCGTCCGGGATATGCGCGTACCCTTGCCATGAGAAGAGCACGTCGTTGGCCATGATCTGCCACTGGATGCCGTCTTCCACGCCCTCGCGCACCGGTTCGGCCATCCACGGCCACCACCCGTCAAGTCCATGGTTCAAGGTCGTCTCCCTTCCGTCCGGTTCATGCGTCCCGGCTCCAATAGGTCACACAACGCCCATAATGCGAACCGGGCGCCGTTCAACGCGCCTTCGGGCAGATCCTTCGGCCATCCGGTCTCGACGGCCGCATGCACCTCCCCCGACTCGTTTACCCCGTCCAACGCGGTGACCGCCAGCGTCAGGCACGGCATGCTTGGCCGTGGCGCCTCGTCACCGCGCACCAACAGCCAGACCGGCGGCGTCCCGACAGGTTTGGCTGGGTCAAAACAGCCGGCCTCATCCTCGACGAGTCGCAAATCGAACGGTTCAGGCAAGTCGATATGATAGGCGATGTCGCCGTCCCGTTTCTCAAGAATGATGCGCGCGAGAAGGCCGGACGGGATGACGGCATCATCCACGGCCGCATACATGCGGTAACGAACCGAATCAAACATAATCTCATCGCCTCCAATGCCCGCCGGGAGCGTAGGAGCCGTCCCGATTCCGGTTCTGCACCCATCTGCCATGCGCCCGTCCAGATTCCATGTATTCCCGGACGGTCAGGTCGAACATTTCGGCATCCAGCTTGTTTACGATTTCCATGACCCGTTCGTAATCCTCCGGCATCATCAGTGTCTGGCATCGGCGGGCCAGGTCGATGGCGTGACCGACGTCACGCTGTTCGTCTGATGTCAGCGGCGCGTCGAAACGGCTCATCCATGCCTTGGCGGTAACTTCGGACGGCGTGCCGTCAGCGATGATCCCACCGCTGCGGTCGGTGACGGTGAACCTGTCAATGAGGCCGCTGCCGGCTATCAGAGGCACGTTAGAACGCAGAGCCCTAACCGTCCGGTCGTGCGCTTCGAGTGGGGTCCAGCGGGCCGTGTTCCCGGCAAGTAGGCCCGAGCAGAACCTGTCTATGACGCCGGCGCGGCTCACCAAAGGGGGTGTTGCCACGACGATCGCATGCGTTGCACGCCTCAACGCCTTGCATCGCCGTGCCTCGTCCAGCACTGTCGCGACATTACGCCAGGTGCCTTCGATTATGATCGGATAACCCCATTCGTCGGCGTTGTCCACGCACATGCCCGTCCAGCGCCCTGCGAGTCCGGCGGTCTCGTCGGGCATACGGAGCGGATCCTCCTTGAGCAGACGCCTGTAGTCGGGATGATATTGGCGGTAGTCGTCGCCGACTATCGGGATGATGCCCGGATGTAATCGTTTGGCCAGATCCTGGCCACTGGTCTTTCCGGCCGCTGGTTGTCCACCGAGGAAAACGGTGACCGGCTTTTCCTGCGTTTTCGCATGCCGGAACACGAACGGCATGATGTCGTTCAGCCAGATGAGCCGCGCCTCTTGCTCATCGATGTTCAAGCTCATGTTCCAGCCTCTCGCGACGGCCCTCCCATTGCTCGATGAGTCTGATCTGTCGGATGCGGTCGGCCTTCTCCGTCCGGTCCCGGTCGTCTCCCATGGCGAATCGTTCCTTGCGGTAGCGGTGGAACTTTCCCGTGTCCTTTCGGGAGAGAGCGTCTCGTTCCAATGCGACGAGGGTCCCGCCGAGCATGGTGCCCTGTTCATAGAATGTTTCGTAGAGAGTGAAGTCGCTCAATGATTCGAGGAATGCGTGCCGTTCCTGTTTGCTCATTTCGAATCGTCTCCTGCCAGCCGGTCGATGGTCGTGTCCAACGCCTTGGCGAGTCTGCCTGCCGTTCGTACGGTCGCGTTTGCGAGGTCAATACGCCCCTTCTCGTAGTCGATGATCCGGGTGCGCGCCACGCCGCTTCTGCGTGCGAGCTCCGCTTGGCTCAGTCCGGCCTCGATCCGGGCCAGTCTCAGGCCGTTTGCCGGCCTGCTATCGTTTCGCAATGCGTTCATGTCACAATATTGTAACACATGTACACCGAGGGTGGACGCCGACCAGCAGGAGCCAGACCTTCCGCGGCGTTCATTCGCGTGGAGGCCGTACCGTGCCGTCCTTGTTGAACTGGGCGAGCTGGCCGATCGCGTTGCCCGTATTGGCTAACGCGCCGTTGAGCAGGCGTATCCGCTCCCCCGTATCCTTGGTTTCGAGCGCGAGGCGTAGCTGGTCGATGGCCGTGTTCACCTGATTGCGGTACGTGTAATCATCATTCGCGGATGGTGCCGTCATGTCGTCTGCCTTCCTTTTGTCTTTGGGGCTGATATGCGTTTCAGCGAATCAGTTCCAGAAGCCCTCGGTTCTCGTTCCTGCCGAACCGGTGCAGTCTCGAAT
>ERZ1031020.492-NODE-492-length-14075-cov-5.727960_pt1 | contig 14075 bp, 12 predicted proteins | sample MGYA00517109_ERZ1031020 | MGnify/ENA primary metagenome ERZ1031020 (study PRJEB33719, sample SAMN04261270) | wastewater metagenome | biome: rural village; feature: human; material: feces | host: Homo sapiens | place: El Salvador | collected 2013-01-07 ... | reverse complement strand
ATTCCACGAATTTCATCACCGTGTTGTATCTGAAATCATATCTGCTTTTCAGCAGTTGCATCATGTTCACGATATTCTCGCGAACGCTGTTTTTGTCAACTTTCTTTTCCTCTTCCGGAGCCCCGGAATCAGGAATCGACTGCTGAACATTATCCATATTTGGAGCTGGGCTTTGAGAACGTGCATTACTGTCAATCTTCATCGCCATCGCCTTATTGTTGAAATAAGGTTTCGCATCGAGCGTCATCATAAAACTGTTGTGCATCGAAGGCTCAAAAGACAGATTTGAGCCCGCTTCAATAGAAGGCTTCGGACCGTCTGTGAGCACCGAAGCCTTGGCAATCGCCTGATATACAGGCAGAATCTGCTGGTAAGCGATGCGGTAAAGACGTTCGGCATCCGCTTCGTCAGTAGGCAGCGAATTCGCTTCGTTGCTGTACTTTACCAATACGATAACCGACTTTCCGTCAGCACCTTCCAGCGCAGCAAAGGTAGAAGGCAGCATGGCAACCGAGCGTTTCACGCCCTCCACGCCGTCCACATCTGTGATGTTTCCGAATTTCAGCAGCAGGATACCGTTGCAAGTCTTCATCTTCAGGTTGTTGTTTTCGTCTTTGGCGAATTCAGCAGCAGAATAGATGTGCTTCCAGGTTGGCATATCCTTGTAATATTCGTAGCCGCTTTCCATATAGGTCACGTATTCGCGGAAATGGGTAACAGTATTCTTGCTGTCATCCTTGGCGATGCGCTCCAGCAATTTCTCCATCGTCTTGTTGCTGACGAGGAGCTGCTTCTTGTTGTTTGTATGAACTATAGTTACCTTCATTGTAAATATTAATTAAGATGGTTAATTGTCAATCTATTAGCTATTAACTATAAACTGTTAACTAAACTCTTTCTTGTGTTACCCAAAGTTCGGTTCGTAAATTGGGCACTTGCTGCCCGCTGTGCGGGCAATGACTGCCCGTTACTTGTTCTCCAACAGCCCAGCACGTGTTCTCCGGTAGCCCGTCACGTGTTCACCATGGGACCGCTTAAATGGCATGGATAGACCGCTTAAATGGCATGGATAGAACATCTGGAGGGCTGAGAAAAAGATTAGCTTTTAGTGAAATCAATCTCTTCTGAGAAATGGTCGAATTCAACATCTTTATATCCGTATCTGGCGAAGAGCTGTTTGATATATGCCTGCTGTTCTGGGAGAAGTTTCAGTTGTCCCAGTTTGTAACGGTAGTATTGTCCTTTGCTACCGAGGTAGTCTCTCATTTCGGCGCGCAGTGCAGGAGCGTCTTTCACTTTCATTTCGGTAAAGAGATGGTCGAATCCCCATGCCATTTTCACGACACGCAGCGGTGCGAAGTACTTACAATTCCCATTTTTCAGGGCATTTGGGAAAATGGCATCCCCTCTATCAGTCTTCTCGTTTTTGTAGAGTGCAGATAGATAGTGGATACATTTGTTTTTCATCGGACATGGTTCGGTGAAACAGTAGGTGATGTTGCTAGGTACGTTTCCGTACTCAAAAGCCTTTTTCAATAATTCCTTTTCATCCATGTTTCTTAAGTATTAAGAATAAAACATTCTGTTTTACTAAACGCAAAAACATCCTGTTTATTGCCTTAAAAATGCTATTATTATCACTGCATAAAGCATTTTTTTTCGATACCAAGCAAGAAATCATGATACTTCTCGCTAATTTATGATACTTCGATGAGACTTCTCTCTTTATTTTTAGAGAAGTCTCATTTATGTTAATGCGCTGTGTATTAATGGTATAACCCTGAATTTCTGCGGTAGAATGATACTTTGATACTTTTTCCGAGAAAAAACTTTTTTTGCGTGCGATGGTTGTTTGATTTTTTTTTGAGGATGAAGCATTTATGTGGGTGCATCATATTCTATATGGTACCGTCGGGTGCTGTGGAATCTACCAGATTAAAGTTGTGTCGAGGTTATCTACTTTAATCATGAAAAGCTCCCTAGCATAGCATGTTGGAATTGCTATGCTGGGGAGCTTCTTTGCTAGTTGTTTTTTTCAGTTAGTGGTATTTTTTTGTTGTAAAAGGTTCCATTAGGAAAGGGGATGCCTAGTGGAACCTGATGAGAGGATACCATACTCAATGAATTTGCTATCTTCATTGTATGTATGGAAGTATCTTCAGTGGTGAGCCAATTGCTTTATCGTATGCTGTACCAAGTAGCATACTCCTTTCCTTGGTTCCCCAGAGGCATGCGATGGCTTTTATGCCAGCTCTTTTAGATGCAATCATGTCTATAGCCCTATCTCCAAAGCTCAGAATATCTTCAGCTTTCTCATTCATCAGCTCCAATGCCTTTAGCATAGGTGCAGGATGGGGCTTGACGGGATGGGCATCATGGTAGCCAACGATGAAACTTGCTGGAATCTGGTAATAGTCAACGATTCTTTCCACATAGGGACGTGGTGAACTGCTGACTATCGCCATCTTGATACCTTGGGCTTTTATTTGGTCAAGGACTTCTTGGATTCCTGCATACATGGAGGTATATGGGATAAGTCTATATGCCTCGTGCCAGTTTCTCGTCTTTCTGGCATTTTCCAGTGTAGTGGTATCTACAAGAGTTAAGTCCAGGTCAAAAATTACTCCTTTAATCATAGGCTAGAATAATGATTTTTTGATTTTTGGTTTGTTGATTCTTTCTACTGATTCTCTGATGATGGCAAGGGCTTCATCGAATGAACCTGAGGTCAGGGCATGGGCTTTTCCTTCTTCAAGGAACACTCTGTTGCCCTCTGCTTTTCCGCCAGTTTGTCCATTCATGTTCTTGTACCGGATCATGAAGAGAGGCTTTTGGGCTTTGATGGTGGCGTTTACTGCATGCATGGTTCCTCCTCTGAGACTTGTCTGGATGACGAGGGTTGCGTATGAGAGTCCTGCCTGCAGTCTGTCACGTTCCACTAGGGTATAGCGATTTCCTCTTTGTCCTACCGGATACTCTGAGAGCAGCAATCCGCCGTTCTCAACGATGTTCTTGGCCAGTTCCAGGTTTTCCTTTGGATAGATGGATTCCCAGTCCAAGCCGTTGGCAAGGAATGCCGTGGTGGTTCCCTTCACGTTCAATGCTCCTTGGTGACCAGTGGTGTCGCATCCTATAGCAAGGCCTGATACGATGTTGAACCCTTCTGCAGCGAACTTTTCTGCGAAGTAGATTCCTGCTTGCGTTCCTGCTTCTGTTGGTTCTCTTGTGCCGATGATGGCAATACCCGGCATTTGCAGGGCTTTGATGTTTCCTCTGTAGAACAGAAGTAACGGTGCATCTGCATTGCCATCCTCATTGATGGTCTCACGTAGGATTTGAGGGAAAGCATCTTCGTAATAGGAGATAATGCCTACACCGCATCTCTCTGCATCGTTGATGATGGTCATTGCCTTTCTGTTGGCTTCGTGGAGATCTGTGGTAGTGAACTTTTCGAACTTCTTACCTTTGAGAGTTGTCCAGAAGTCACACAGCTCCTTGATGGTTTGTACTTGGGACGGTGCTACTTCGGCTATGGAGAGAACGGTTTTGTTTCCACAGCCCTTGAGGTTTTTCAATGTCAGCATGAGTTCTGTATTGAGTGCCATATTTATTTGTTATTATTTTTGTTGTTACTCGACTGAAAAAGTAGTTTTTTTTATATCCAAACATCTTGGAAAAATACTTGCTTTTACAGCTGTTTGTCTTCTTTATGTTAGTCGATGTTCCAGTAGGCGTCAGGATCGCCGTCGAAGACATCGTCTATGTCCTGGTCGCTCCAACCTTCTACGTCTTGAGCATATGAACCATTGTAGTTGTCGTATGTTTTTTCTTCCTCGTAGTAGTCTGCTGGATCGTAGTCGTCTTCTTCCTCGTAGTAATCTGCTGGATCGTAGTCGTCTTCTGGATCGTAATCGATTATCGGATTGTAATGGGGATGGTAGTCTGGGTTGATGGTTTTTGCCAGGAACAATCCTGTAATGCTTGCTGCTCCCATGGATTTCAGCTTTTCTGCCACCATTTCGAAGGTTTTTCCTCTGGTGATGATGTCATCAATGACGATGATTTTCTCGCCTGTAATTCTACTGGTGTTGAAGCCGAAGCCTTCGATTGGGTTGCCGGACTTTCCTGTGAGGTGACCTGCTTCATGGTCGTGCTCATTGTAGATGGCATCGATGACTACCTTGTAGCCTGCAGCCAGGATTGCTTCTGCAAGCTTTTGGTAGCGGGTCACTGTCTTGCTCTTGGTTGATGCAGGGATGAAGCAGATGCTCCAACCTGTCTTCTCGCCATTTGTTATTTCCTGTATCTTGTTCAGGAATCCACTCTTTACTTCGTCGTTGAGGTAGCCGTCTTTGAAGTTATAGCAAGTCTGACGGTCTGCCAACTGCTGGGCATTTGCCTGGTATCTCACTGGGAGATAATTTTTGAGATAATGATAATTGTACATATTGATTATTTTTTATGATTTTTATATGTTTTAATCTATGTTGTTTTCTGATGGGCTATGCTGAATGTCTTACCCAGTCAGGATTGATTGTTTTGGCGAGGAAGAGTCCTCTTACCATGTTCGCACCATTTCTGATGAGCTTATCGGTTGTCTGCATGAATGTCATGCCTCTTGTGATGATGTCATCTATGAGGATGATGTTTTTGCCGGCAACGTCGCTTGCTTTGATGGTGAAGTTCTCTGCTGGGTTCGCCTTCTTGCCTGTGATGTGGCCTGATTCCTGGTCCAGGATTGGCTGGATGGTGTGGTAGTCGCAGGCAATTCCTGTTTCCTTTTCGATGAAGGTTGCTAGTTTTTGGTAGCGGCAAGCAGTTTTGATGTGTGTGGATGCAGGTATGAAGCATACTCTCCAGTTGTTGCCACCTAGTTCTTTTTTGATTTCCTTGATGTTTTCTACGATTGTGTTCATCAAGCTAAGTCTGCAGTAGCCGTTCTTGAAGTCGTAGATGACTTCTCTGTCATTCTCTTGTTTTGTTGTAGCGGAGTATCTCTTTGGGAGACATTCCATGAGGTAGCGATATTCGTAATTCATATTCTTTAATTTTAATGGGTTTAACTTCTTGTTCCTGTTTTCGTTTGCAAAAGTACTGTGGGAGTTTGAAATGGTATTTCACTCACTCAATTTTCCCTTTTGCTACTTTCTTTTGCTTTATATTGTTTTGTAATGAATGGATTCAATGATGTCGCTAACAACTTAACCATAGCGGCTTTGGTTTTTCTGGGTGCAAAGGTAGGGGAACATAGTGAAATGATATTTCACTGGCTCATTTTCCTCAATTTTAGTTAGTTGTGGGTGCTTGCTATACCTTATTATATATGTGGTGAGATAGTTTTTGGTAGATAGATTTGTTGATTTATGGTTTTACGGTTGTGTTGTTTATTCTTATGTCGTAGAGTGCTTTTGGGATACCTTTGTGCTTATTGTTAATAGAATGAAATTCTGATGCATAAAATACCAAAAAAATTAAGAATAATTGGCTTGCATATCTCAAAAAAAAGTAGTACCTTTGCACCCGCTAAGAAATAGTTAATTTCCTGTTAATGAAAATAAATATTTGTTTAGCTCGGTTCTTTAACTTATTGATAATCAGTATTGTCTTATTAGGTCGAGTACTAGACTATTGTCCATTACAACAAGGATTAAGACTTCTCTCCCACTCTTGCAATTCATTACTCAGCTGGTTGTACTAGACTATTGTCCATTACAACAAGGATTAAGACACTTATCATTAAGAGTTACGTCACTAATGGTTGCAATGTACTAGACTATTGTCCATTACAACAAGGATTAAGACCACACCTTTTCGTATTGTCTATTCGACACTCTATTAGGTACTAGACTATAGTCCATTACAACAAGGATTAAGACTTCAATTTATCATTGAGTGAAACATCGTTGATTGTTGCGTACTAGACTATAGTCCATTACAACAAGGATTAAGACCCCTGCTGCTGTGTGCCCATAAGTGACGCTGGATGTACTAGACTATAGTCCATTACAACAAGGATTAAGACAGAGGAGCAACCTCATTCACAAAATGAACAAACTGTACTAGACTATAGTCCATTACAACAAGGATTAAGACTTGTAATACTAATACTGATAGTACCATTAATGTTAGAGTACTAGACTATAGTCCATTACAACAAGGATTAAGACACAATAGCTGCCTTGTGCAGATAGTTAGCCATGTGTACTAGACTATAGTCCATTACAACAAGGATTAAGACTACGAAGATACCATTCAAGAAGCGATAACGCTCCGGTACTAGACTATAGTCCATTACAACAAGGATTAAGACAACTTTTTGCTCAACTCTTTGAGTGCTTCGTCTTGCGGTACTAGACTATAGTCCATTACAACAAGGATTAAGACATTTGAGCAGCTGTCATAGCGCTGTGATTTACATCGGTACTAGACTATAGTCCATTACAACAAGGATTAAGACATTGTTCTTGCGCCATCAACACCGTCAATTAACACGTGTACTAGACTATAGTCCATTACAACAAGGATTAAGACTTGAGCGAAACGTCATTGATTGTTGCAATTTGGTTGAGTACTAGACTATAGTCCATTACAACAAGGATTAAGACAGGTAATATCACCATTGGCATCTTTGATGAACCCAAGTACTAGACTATAGTCCATTACAACAAGGATTAAGACCTGGCTTAAAGAACTGGCGTTCAATAGAGCGAACTCTTGTACTAGACTATAGTCCATTACAACAAGGATTAAGACTGTCAAATCGCCTCCGCCACCAACTGATAATGTTGGTACGGTACTAGACTATAGTCCATTACAACAAGGATTAAGACAAGATTCTTGTCACATTGACAACTCGCTCCCCATCGGTACTAGACTATAGTCCATTACAACAAGGATTAAGACTCATCATCAGTGCCACGAAGCGCAAACTTGCGACCGTACTAGACTATTGTCCATTACAACAAGGATTAAGACCGCTTGACCGTGATGCGCTAGGGCTGAATGATTTGTACTAGACTATTGTCTATTACAACAAGGATTAAGACCCAGCAAAGTAATATGCGTGCATTGGAGCAACAGCGTGGTACTAGACTATTGTCCATTACAACAAGGATTAAGACTGGTCGCCCAGTGTCATAACAATGTTGGAACTTTTGGTACTAGACTATTGTCCATTACAACAAGGATTAAGACTCAGCATCTTTGGTGAATCCGACACCTACGAGAATAGGGTACTAGACTATTGTCCATTACAACAAGGATTAAGACTTAATGTTGTTAATTTAAAGAGTTAATGAAAGAGGGGTACTAGACTATTGTCCATTACAACAAGGATTATTCCTGCCGTATAGTTCCTATGTTTCTTGGTGTTGCTGTTTTTTCTACTAAATACATTGATGAATTGATATAACCCATAAATGGAAATGCAGACAGTAACAAAAGATTAACGCTTCAATGTGTTGGAATTTCAAAGGAAGTTGTATCTTTCAGGCGTAAAATGTAAGATAGCGCTGGAGGACAAAGCTACGTTTCTACTTTGTTCACCAACGTTTTCAATGTTAGTTGGATATTTACAATAATTGAGATTGTGTAGCAGTGCCTTGATTAATGGGGGAAGTTTTAGGTATGCTCACTTTTGAGCAGTCTCTCCTTAAGGAATACCTAAATGTGGTATTCCCTAGGAGTAGACCTTATCAGTTCTTAGATAGTTAAGGATAGGACGAAAATGCTTTATTTGACAATTTTTCATTTGAAAAATCATGGAGTCTTTTGCCGATGATGCAGTCTCAGTTTTGTTTTCCGACCTTTAGCGGATGTGATACATTGTGTGGATTTTCTATTTTCTGTTTGGAATATTCCTGTGGTATCAATGCAGGGAACTGTCTTTTATATGACAATCCCTGTAGGTTGTCAAGCAGCTGTTCTTGTCAACTTCTTGACCATGTTCACTAGGTCAACTCCTTCTGCAACCATTTTGGCTGAGTCGCATCGATAGGGGAGTCTGCCCCCTTTGCAGATGATAGGATCACCGTGGTAGTTGATGTCTATGATGAGGATCAGGTCACCATTGTAACTATACCAGTTATACTTGAGGGATGACATGAGTAGGACATTGTCGTAGGTATATGACTTGATGAACGGAACCAGCAGCGTATTTTGGAATTGGTCAAGGTTTGCCATCTGTGGATAGTTGGAGGCTATCTCATCCTGGAGTCTGCAAGTCTTGTTGGTCTTGTCATTCACTCCCACGATGAGCTGGCATTGTCTCTGTTCCTCGCTATTGCACATAGCAACGATAGACTCCACGATTTCCTTGAGTTGTGCTCTATCATCCTTGGAATTGCCCGGTGAATAGAACAGACTTGCCTTCTTCTCCAGAGTCTGTGACTCAACGAAGTCCAATGGGAAGTCTATCATGGATGTAAGTTTCTCTACCTTTTGTTCCGCCGTCATGTTGCTTGCTGCAATAACGTTCAATGTCTTCAATCTCTGGTCTTCCGGGAGGGAAAACATCAGTGTGTTGAATTGAGTCATCAGTTCTGGAAGGCTGTTGGTTTGCTTGTATGGTTTTGCATCCTTGAGCAGGTAAGTTCCATCGACGTTCAGCTTATGTTCCTGGGTGTTGGTGACTCCGTAGGTTTCATGGTCCGGGTAGTATGTCTTCTCGTCTTTTTTTACCATGGTGACATTTACACCGATCTTGAGGTGGCCTTCTTCCATCATTGACTGTGGAAATGCTGGGAATTTGTGCATGACACTGAATGGGATGAAGATTGTTTTGTCATCCACTTCGATGACATACATGTTGCTGTGATACTTGGTAACTTTACCATTGAATTTATTGAATTTACACATAATCTTAATGTCTTTTAAATTATTATTGAAATTATCGATGATAGCTTCTAGCCTATTTTCCTCTTGTTGGCTAGTTTTAAAAGGGGCATCCAAACCTTTGCTTTTATATGCAGATGATGCTTGGTGATTCTTGCTTTGCATTCTTTTCAATGCTTGATATATCTGATAGGCATTGATGGGTGCCCTGTCTGCTCCCAGGAAGAGACTTTCTTCTGACGCAGGGTTCCTAACCTGATAGGGAGCCCTGCTTGGAATAGCGAATTTACTCATGATGCTAACTGTCTTAAGAGATTTTCTACGATGTGTGTGTCCTATATGTTAATATAGGAACCAGAGTCTACTTCTAGTGGACGAATCCTGGGACGGATACGATGAAGCCGTTTTCTCTCTTGCACAGCGGGTGTCCTGTTGCAGGAGCTACCACATCTTCTCTTCCCTTTTCCTTTGCTGCTGCCAATACCATGGCCGATACGATGAAGGTGGTGTTGGCTTTAGGTTCCGGAAGATCTTTGATTTCTCCATGTTTGACCCGGCAGATACCGTAGGTGTTGAACCTTGTGTAGGTGTCTGCTACTCTTGCGTTTCCTTCCGTAGGAAAGCTACTTCCATCATTCAGGGTGATGGTGTGTGGTGTGAGGTTGATGAATTTCATTTTTCTCTTGTTTTTATGTTTTTTACTTTATCTTTTATACATGCTATTCTCCTACCGTAATGGGAGAAATAGCTACGTTTTTTAATTCGAGTGCAAAGGTATAGAAACATTGTGAAATGATATTTCACTGACTTTTTTTCCTTGATTTTATGTTGTAGGGCTAGAAAAACAAAGTGTTTTTAGAATGTAAGATGAGATCGATATCCACTTCCTGCCCAATAATCTTCATGGCTCTTGCATAGTCCTCCGACAGAGGTACTATCAGGATGCTGTCGTTGTTGTCATACATCTTCTGAATCTCCGTAAGCTTCATTGCTATATCTTGGAGTGCGTCAGATGGCATGTCGGCCATGAAAATGGACTTTTGAACCCTAGTACAGCCTTTGCCCTGTAGGAATTTTGCTATCAACGTTCTTACCTTGTTGCTGGTTATGTCATACATGATGAAGCATATCATATTTCCGGGTTTCCTTTCTGCAGAGGAGATGATGTTCAGTATCTGTCTGATTCTTTCGGGTAGGGTGGGGAACTCGTCTAAGCATCCGGTTGTTCTACCGATGGTTCCTGCACCTGATAAACCGGCACTGCTAATCAGTCTGGTTTCTATGAGATGGTTTCCTTTCATGAGCTATAGGTCAGCTTCTGTACGTAATCATTCACCAATTGTGCCATCAAGCCATTGAGCTGCATGGAGGTTCCTCTCTTGGGTGATTCTACCACGGAGTATCCCTTGTGCCCAAAGAACAGATTGATTTCCGCTTTCAGTTGATGGGTGCGGAACATGAGCTTGATTCCATACTGTATGTTTTTGGTATCATACAGCTCCACCCCGGTTTCCTCTATGGATTGCTTCAAGTCGGTGACAATGTTGGTGATTTCTTGGGGTACATACACCGGTCGAATTTCCTGAGGAAGTTTCTTTCTTTTGTTGAGTTCGAGCCTTTCTTTGATTCTGTCCATTGTTTCCTGGTCTGGGTCACGAGATTTTTCTATCGGTTCCAGGTCCTGCACTTGTTTCTCTTGGCTGATGCTTGGCATTTTGTCTTCCTTGATGAACAGGTCCACGCAATCCAGATTTACATAGTTCTCCCAGTTGACAGGTGTGGCTGTCAAGTTAAGGATGGCATGGCCATCCGCAGGAATGAAGCAAGCTCTGGTTACATCATTGGTTTTGAGGTCAATGAATGTTCCCAAGTGATGTTCATTGGCGAAGTCCCATGCAAACTGCTTGTAGAATGATGAATAGATGTTTTCATCCATGCATGGTTTGTCGAGCAGGAAGATGAGTTTCAAGCCACAACCGCTAGGAGAGGTGAACTGCATGGCGATGCGCTCATCTTTTGCCAGTTCTGCTTTCAGCTCATCCAGATGGATGCTCTTCTCGTCCACATGATCTATGTCCAGGACAAATGAAGATACTGATGAGAAGTTTTCCTTTCTTCTATAGTTTGGCTCAAAATGGGCACAGACAAAGTAGGGGAGTGATTTTTTCATCAGGTTGTATTTAGCACTGTCCATGCGCTGAATGCTACGCAGGACTTCTGTCTGATTTCTGAGTGATGGTTCTGGGTGAGCTATCATCTCGTATAGGTCTATCATAGTGATAGAAGTCAATTTTTCATTGGCAGCCACGATCTTGGTTCCCAATGATACAGTCTGCTCTTTCATATTAGTAGTGTTTTAATTGTTGGGCAAATTTTTGTGTATAGAGAAATATATGGGTTTCCCGGCTTCTTGTCGTTCCTTTAATGGATTCATTTTCTGCCAGATAGTCATTGACTGATTGGATGATGACTCTTCTTCCCAGGGCTTCTAGCCATACAGCTCCTCTTTCATCTGTGGAGTAGTAATCATCTGTTACGACATTTTGTGCCAGCAGAGAATAGACGATATAGTCTATCCATACCCGATAGAGCTCTATCACGTCATAGGAAAGGACAGGTCTTCCATATTCGTCTCGGTGCAGAATGCCAATGTAGGGATCTATGCCACAGCGTATGAGTGCATTCTCTATCTTTCCATACAGAATGCCGTATCCGTAGTTGAGCATGGCATTGGCAACATCTGTCGCCGGATGTTGTGTGCGTTCTTTGAACCGGTATTTCTCGGGAATGAATCGGTTCAATGCCCGGAAGTATTCCTTGGAGGCATTGCCTTCATAGGCTCTGAGATTATTGGCTATTTCTCTTACCGTGAATCCTTCAAGTGCATCCACCTTTGCGATGAGTTTGCTGATTTTGTTGCCAGCTTCCTGCACGATGAGTTCTTTCTTTCCTGTATCTACCTGCAGCATGAGCAACATAGCCAGTTGGTTTTGCATCTTTTGGATGATGACCTTTTTTATCCATTCCACGGCATCTTGAGATGCCGTGAATATCAGCTGCCCTTTTCTGATGGTGGAGATTGAACCATATTTGTGGCTCCATACACAGCCCATTACGTTTCCACCTTTATCGGCCAGCGTGACTCTGATGACATTTTCAATGGCAAGTATCAAGGCGTCGGATGTGAGTACGGCGCTCTTTGCTACTAAGATGGAATCCACGTCTTTGACAGGTATGCGATGGCTTCCAGTTGAATTGTTGAGTATAAAAGCTCCATTGTTGATGCTAAGTTTAGCACCGTATGAATTTAATACTATCTCCATAGGCTTATGGTTTTGATTTATGGGTGCAAAGATAAAGCGGTATTTTGAAATTGTATTTCACTGGGTCGTTTTTTCTTGATTTTGTTGGTTAGGGGTAAGAGATAGTCATTTTTTGTTGTTTGATACTGCTGAATGATAGTTTTAGAAATTGTCTTGTCGTTAATCTTTAGGCTTCAGTTGTCTGTTTTAGTTAATAGAGTTAAATTTTTGGGGTAGAAAATGGCTAAATATTTAAGAATAATTGGCTTGCATATCTCAAAAAAAAGTCGTACTTTTGCACCCGCTAAGAAATAGTTAATTTTTGGTTAAAGAAAGTGAATATTTGTTTGGCAATGTTCTTTAACTTATTGATAATCAGAAATGTCTTATAAGGTCTAGTACTAGACTATCGTCCACTACAACAAGGATTAAGACTAGAAAATGCTTGATTATCATCTTCAAGAACAGAAAGGTACTAGACTATCGTCCACTACAACAAGGATTAAGACAGATTGAGTTTTGGGAGTTAGTCTGCTCTCTCATGGTACTAGACTATCGTCCACTACAACAAGGATTAAGACAGTTGATAAGGCACGTGTAAGTCTTGCCAACAGATGGTACTAGACTATCGTCCACTACAACAAGGATTAAGACTCAATTCGAGTTCTTTCAGGATCGCCATTATACAAGTGGTACTAGACTATCGTCCACTACAACAAGGATTAAGACTAAATCAATAAGATCTGAATGCATACCATAAAAGTCTGTACTAGACTATCGTCCACTACAACAAGGATTAAGACCGGCTGCCCCCATCGCTACTTGACGGAGGTTCAAATCAGTACTAGACTATCGTCCACTACAACAAGGATTAAGACAACCATCTATAGCGACGTTAGCCATTGTGGCAACCAGTACTAGACTATCGTCCACTACAACAAGGATTAAGACACTAAAAAGGTTTACTTATTAAATTTTTGTTGAGTACTAGACTATCGTCCACTACAACAAGGATTAAGACGAATGGCGGCTGCGCCCATTGCCACTTGACGGAGATGTACTAGACTATCGTCCACTACAACAAGGATTAAGACCGGATGTCGCCGTCACGACCAACTGAAATTTGTGAGTACTAGACTATCGTCCACTACAACAAGGATTAAGACAGATACTTCATTGTTTGTACCTTTCATAATTGTAAAGTACTAGACTATCGTCCACTACAACAAGGATTAAGACTTTCATATAATCTATTGTATTTAATTAATGATAACAGGTACTAGACTATCGTCCACTACAACAAGGATTAAGACTGCAAGAAGTTTGGAGTAAAATAGACAACGTGCATGAGTACTAGACTATCGTCCACTACAACAAGGATTAAGACAAAAAGTTAATTTGTTAATAATGTTAATTTTAGCTGTACTAGACTATCGTCCACTACAACAAGGATTAAGACCATCATTTGATGTACTAATCACAACTTTTTTGCCTGTACTAGACTATCGTCCACTACAACAAGGATTAAGACATTGCTAATTCACACAAAGCTTTTTAGGGTTAGTTTGTGCTAGACCATAGGTCAATGCAAGTTGACACGACTATGTTTAAACCTGCAAATAACTTAATGATATAATAATAATGAAACAATACAATATTTGGAATAAAATTTTCTATAGCAGTGAAGTAAACAAGAATATTGAAGATTACAAGCTTCAACAAAGTCTTGTTAATAGCTATGAGTGGTGGCTTACTAAAATAGGTAATGCTAACACTCTAACTGAGTGTATGACACTCCATAAGTATATATGGAGACAAGGGTTTAAAAATACTAACTTGGGTCCAGATAAATATGGGATGTTTAGAACTAAGGATATAAACTTTATGACTACAAATGAAGTTTATATAGGAGGATTTAACGGCCTAAATATCTTAACTATT
>ERZ1031020.478-NODE-478-length-14459-cov-5.101847_pt1 | contig 14459 bp, 14 predicted proteins | sample MGYA00517109_ERZ1031020 | MGnify/ENA primary metagenome ERZ1031020 (study PRJEB33719, sample SAMN04261270) | wastewater metagenome | biome: rural village; feature: human; material: feces | host: Homo sapiens | place: El Salvador | collected 2013-01-07 ... | reverse complement strand
CAGATGTTAAAACTGCTCATCCCCTGGTTTTATTATTCTCGTATAATACTCTTTCTTTATCTGCAAGATACCGTTTCATTTCTTACGGCATCAGTCTCAATGCTTCTGCCGGCTTTAGTATGATTGCTGAATGAGATCCCATATTCAGGACAATCTCTCCATCTTGTACGATATACTCGTCATATTCTGTCGTATAACCGTTTTCATAAGAGTAGATCAGTCGTTTCATCCGTCCTTCCATCTCTACACCCGCATACCATACCGGTACGGTCACTGTACGAAGTTCATCACTGTTATTCACAACAACGACAATCTGTTCATCTGCTTCAAATCTTCCATAGGCCAGCAGATTTTCATCCGAAGCCAATAGCTTGATAGAACCCTTTTTCAGCGGTTTCTCTTCCTTGTGGATACGGATCACTTCTTTGTGGAATGCCTGAAGTTCTTTGTCTTCGTTCCCCCATGGGAAAGTTCTCCGGTTATCCGGATCGGTGAATCCACAAAGTCCTGCCTCATCACCATAATAAATTGTCGGCGCACCGATCCAGGTCATCTGCATAATAACCGCTTCTCGTAAGATTGCCTTATTCACATCCTTTTCAGCTGCTTCTGTTCCAAGCTGTGCCACACGTCCTGCCTTGTGGTTCGTACGTGTCAGGAAACGAGAATGGTCATGGTTTGAAAGTTCATTCATTGCCACCTGAAGAGATGGTGTCAGCATACTTGCCATAAAATGACGCATCGCTCCGACAAAGTTATCAGCATTTCCACACAGATCCGGACGATATTCATCACTATGCTTCTCCATACCGGTCAAAAACCAGGTCAGCGGTTCCATAAATGCGTCATAATTCATAACGCTGTCCCACTCATCTCCCTGAAGCCAATCCTGCGGATCTCCATAATGTTCTGCCAATATAATTGCATCCGGATTCGCATCCTTAACTTCCTTTCGGAATCTCTTCCAGAAGATATGGTTGTATTCATTACTGAATCCAAGGTCCGCTGCAACATCAAGACGCCATCCGTCTACGTTATACGGCGGTGATACCCATTTTCTTCCGATATCCATAATGTACTGCTCAAGCTGTGGTGAATCCTCATAATCGAGCTTTGGCAATGTATCATGTCCCCACCAGCCATCATATGTTCCGTTATAAGGCCAGAGCTCATTTCTCGCATCATGGAACAGGAAAAAGCTGTTATATGGACTTTCTTTACTTACATATGCTCCCTTCGGATAGTCCGGCTGCGGCTCATAGATCCGTTCTCTGTCCATCCATTTGTTAAAAGAGCCACAATGATTGAATACACCATCCAGAATCACACGCATTCCACGCTTATGCATCTCTTCTACCAGTTTGATAAACAACTGATTACTTGCCTCAAGATTGCGGATATCTCCTGTGCGTTGCTGATACTTTGTCGCATGGATATTATCCTTTGCACCTGCCGGAAGTACTTCTCCATCATCCACAACAATCTTTCCATAATGCGGATCTATGTAATCATAATCCTGAATATCATACTTATGATTCGACGGAGAAACAAACAACGGATTGAAGTAAATAACTTCAACTCCAAGATCCTGCAGATAATCCAGCTTATCTAAAACACCCTGTAAATCCCCGCCGTAAAAATTACGGATATCCATTGCTTCCGGTGCCTGATTCCAGTCCTTCACCTTGCGGCTCGGTGCCCCAATATAAATATATTCGTTATCCTCTACATCATTTGTCGGATCTCCATTATAAAAACGATCGACAAAGATCTGGTACATCACAGCACCTTTCGCCCACTCGGGTGTCTTAAATCCCGGCGAAATAATAAAATCATAATAGTTTTCTTTTTTCCTGTTATTCCATACCTACTATAAAAACAGATTTCTGCTCCCTGCTTGATTTCAAAATAATATCTTAAGATATCCTCACCAAGCTGATACTCAATCTCGTAAAAGTCAAATTCACCGTTCGTACGTGTCTTCCACATAGGATACTCCTGTTCTCCGATGTGAAGTTTCACTTCATCAACATCATTGTGTGCCGTACGAAATCGCAACACTACTTTTTCATTTATCTCAGGCTCTGCCGGACAGACATAATCACCTGTACCGTCACAAAACAGTGCTTCTCTATTCACCTGTTTAGCCTCCTTTAACTTAATCCTTAAAACTATCTAAAATAAGAACACCCCCGGCCAACACGGGATTGCCCGCCGGCAGAGGGTATCTTATCCTAAATACATATAATGACTACTATCCTTCAACCTCACTGTCTGCAAACAGTGCTTCGAATTCACTTCTTGTTATCTTTTCCTTCTCAAGAAGCAGTTGTGCACACTTCTCGAGTACCGGATGATACTCCTGAATAAGTGTACGCGCTTTCAGATAACACTCATCAATAATACGTTTCACTTCTTCATCGATCGTTCCGGCCACTTTCTCGCCATACCCTCTTGATGTATGACCGAAATCACGTCCAATGAATACTTCATCGCTGTCGTTATCATAATTGATAAGCCCCAGTCTTTCAGACATACCGAACTTCGTGATCATTGATTTTGCAATTGCTGTTGCCTGCTTGATATCCTGGGAAGCTCCCGTTGTAATATCATCAAAAATCTCTTCTTCTGCAACACGTCCGCCAAGAGAAACTGTAATTTCCTGAAGCATATGCCCCTTTGTATTGAACATATCATCCTTCTCCGGAAGCGGCATTGTATATCCGCCGGCTCCACCTGTCGGAATGATAGATACGCTGTAAACCGGTCCCACATCCGGAAGCAGATGGAACAAGATCGCATGTCCGGCTTCATGATAAGCTGTAATCCTGCGTTCTTTCTCAGATACGATACGGCTCTTCTTCTCCGGACCGATTCCGACCTTCACAAATGCATGACGGATATCAGACTGCTGAATGTACACCCGGTTCTCCTTCGCTGCCAGAATTGCAGCCTCATTGAGAAGATTCTCAAGATCTGCTCCTGAAAATCCTGCCGTTGTCTGGGCAATCTGCTTCAGATCCACATCATCTCCAAGCGGCTTATTTCTCGCATGAACTTTCAGAATCTCTTCTCTGCCGCCTACATCCGGACGTCCGACAATAACATCACGGTCAAATCTTCCCGGTCTTAAGATTGCAGGATCCAGAATATCCTTACGGTTTGTCGCTGCCATTACGATAATGCCTTCATTTACACCAAATCCATCCATCTCTACAAGGAGCTGGTTCAGGGTCTGCTCACGCTCATCATGGCCACCGCCAAGACCGCTTCCGCGGCGTCTTGCGACTGCATCGATCTCATCAATAAATATGATACATGGTGCGTTCTTCTTCGCATCCTGGAACAGATCACGGACACGGGAAGCACCCACGCCAACAAACATCTCAACAAAATCTGAACCCGAAATGCTGAAAAATGGTACTCCTGCCTCACCGGCTACAGCCTTTGCAAGAAGTGTCTTACCGGTTCCCGGAGGTCCTTCTAAAAGAACACCTTTCGGGATACGTGCTCCAACCTGGATGTATTTCTTCGGATCTTTCAGAAAATCTACGATCTCCTCCAGTTCTTCCTTCTCTTCTCTCAATCCTGCAACATCACGAAATGTAACCTTGATCTCATTCTTCGTGCTCATCTTTGCGCGGCTCTTTCCAAAGTTCATTGCCTTTGAATTCCCCCCGCCATTCTGACGGCTCATCTGGAAAAAGATCAGAAATACTCCACCAAGTGTGATCAGCATCGGAACTACAACTGTTGTCAACATGGAATCCTTCGGTACATCCGAAAGCCTGTACTCCACCTGATTCTCTGTCAGAAGCTTCTCTACCTGCTCAACATCTGACACATTCACTTTCCTTGTATTACCATCATCTTTCAATGTGACAGAGACAGTTCCTGTCGGAACTGCACTGTTCTGATTGATGTAGACATCAGAAACATTTTTTTCCTGTACTGCAGAGACAAAGGAGGTATAGGTCATCTCCTGCTGATGCATCTGAAGCTGGTTCGCCATCCACAGAACCACAACAAGGATCACAACAAAACTGATGATCGTTGCCCCACTCAGACCTCTGCTTTTTCTGTCATTATTCAATTTATTATTGCTTCCTTTCTATTCTGCGACTTCTACTACTCCGATGTATGGAAGATTTCTATACTTCTGTGCATAATCCAGTCCGTATCCAACTACGAACTCATCCGGAATCTCAAATCCTGTCCAGTCTACGTGCACATCTTTCACACGGCGGTCTGGTTTATCAAGCAATGTGCAAAGACGGAGACTTGCCGGCTTTCTCTGACGAAGTACGTCCATCAGATAATACAGTGTATTACCGGAATCAATGATATCCTCCACGATCAACACTTCCTTATTCTCAATAGACTCATCCAGATCCTTCGCAAGTCTTACAACACCACTGGACTTTGTTCCGTCACCATAGCTTCCAACACACATAAAGTCCATAGATACCGGAACTGTGATTCTCTTTGCAAGTTCGCACATAAAGAATACTCCACCTTTCAGAACACAGATCAGATGGATCTGCTTTCCTTCATACTCTTTACTGATCTTTTCTCCGAGTTCACGGATTCTTGCATCTACTTCTTCCTCTGAAATTAACACTTTAATCTTCTCAGCCATTGTTCTATTCCTCCATAATCTTTATCTTAAGAATCTTTTTCGTCTGGTCTCCCACCTGGTAGTACGAACTCATCCTTCTGCCCGGAATCCATACGATGTGGCTTTCCTCTGCGATCAGAAGCTGTCTGTCCCGTTCTTCTTGTGGAATCTTCTCATCAATAAAGTAACTCTTCAGCTTCTTTTTCTTTCCTTCCCCATCAATTGTAAAATAATCTTCGGGTCGTCTGTATCTCACACAGAGACTGCTTTTTATTATATCATAATCAAAGCATTTCGTGTAGCTTTTTTGTGGTATCTCTTTTGCTGAATTCTTCTCATTTTCACCGCTGATTGTACAGCAGATTTTCAAATTTGTTCCCGGGATCTGTGTTTCTCCCGGAATCTGAAGCTGTAGAACAAAATTACTCTCTTCTTTTCTTTTCTCTTTCTGATGTACAGATGTAACTTTTTTATCACCTTTTGTAAGCAGAACTCCCTCATACATTCTTTTGGCTGTAACACTATACGGAAGATCGATCTGCCGTCCTGTCTGCCGTTCAAACAGTTGCAGTACCGCCAGGATATGCCTGCTTTCAATATCTTTCTGTGCCCCTGCCACTTCACTTACTGAGCTTTGGATCAGTAATTTCTTTATCACAGGATCAAGGTGTTCCATTTCCTCTGCCTTGAGAAATATTTCTTTCCTGCTCTGAAATCCGTCTGTCTGTTTTGCACAGATATTCCATGCCTGATCTGTCTGTTTTTCCAGATATTCATAGATTTCTTCTGCCTGTTCACTGAGCTTCGCAAAATGTTCTACCGTCCTTGTATTAACCTGTTCTTCTAATGTCGGAATTACATGATGACGAATCCGGTTCCTTGTGTATTCATCTTCCTGATTCGTTTCGTCAACACAATATCTGATATCACAATCTTTCAACCACTGTTCAATCTCTTCCCTGGACAATTCCAGAAGTGGGCGGATCCATTTTCCATACACTGGTCTTATCCCACACAATCCGCGAAGCCCGGTTCCTCTTGCCATGTTAAGAAGCATTGTTTCTGCATTGTCATTACTATGATGCGCTGTTGCAATCTTTGTCCCGCCCTGTTCTCTACAGAGTTGTTCAAATGCCTGTCTTCGCACATATCTGCCTGCTTCCTCCAATGATTCTTTCCGCTTTTTTGCAATTAATTCCACATTTTCATGAAATGCAAAAAAAGGAACCTGCATTTTATGACAAAGCATTTCCACATATGCCTCATCCTGTGCAGCCTCCTCCCCGCGCAGTTCATGATTCACATGGCAGACAAGCACCTGAAATCCCATCTTTTCCTGCAATGAACAAAGTGCCATCAGCAGACATACAGAGTCTGCGCCACCCGATACACCTATGACAATCCTGTCCCCTTTTTCTATCATATGATATTGTCTGATATAGTTTTCAATCTTTTCTAATCTTTTATCCATCATACCTCAACTATACGTTAACGGTTACTTCTATGTCAATGACTACTTTCTGCATTTCCACAAAGCTGCAACCAAAACTGACATATCATCCTCCGGTTCTTTTCCTGTCCAGTTAAGTACCTGCTGTAAAATATGTCTGGCCAGTTCCTTTGGATTTCGTATTTCCGTTCCTTTTATGATTGTTTCAAGAAGGAAGTCCTGCTCTCCTACCGGAAGTGCATCCAGCACTCCATCTGTCAGCATGATCACATACGTTCCATCCGTCAACTGCCGTTTCACCGAATCTATTTCAAGTGAATTCATCACTCCGATTGGAAGGCTTGTCGATGTCAGATGCTCAATCTGATCCTTTCTTCGGATAAAAGTTGAGGATGCGCCTGCCTTGATCAATTCACATTCCCCTGTATACAGATCAAACACTGTAAGGTCGATTGTAGAGTAATGGATTTCTTCTCTTCCGCAGACCAGTGTTGTATTGATCATCTGGATTGCAGTCTTTTCCGGAAATCCCGCTTCCAGAAGTTCTTCGAGAAGTTCTATCACAAGTGTGCTTTCCCGACAGGCAGCCTGCCCACATCCCATGCCATCTGACAATGCAACTCCCCTTTTACCACCCGGAAGATCCATCATCGTGAAACTGTCCCCTGAAATATTACTGCAGCCTTTTCCGATTCTTGCTATTCCGGACATTGTGTAATAGGATGGTCCTTCTCGGAAGACCACTGTTGTATAATCCGCTCCGATCAACTGCGCCCCTTCTTTTCCCGGAATCAATCTTCTTCCTGTCAGATTACTCAGAATCCCTGCCAGACTTTTTACCGGAATCTTTTCCGCTTTCCAGGTGCGCATCGTCAGGTGCAATTCATATTTTCCCTCTCCATTCACAAGAAAATGCATGGAAAGTACACGTATTCCTTTTCTTTTTAATTGAGACAAGATCCGTTTCCCCAACCTTTCATCTGTAAATATGCTGTCTTCCAGATTTTTCGCCATATTTTGCAGCATATCTGCAAATAGATCAAGCTGGGCTGCACACCCTTCCCGGCTTCTTGCGATACGATTGATCCAGATCATATTTTGTCTTGCTTCGTGAAAACTGTCAAGCATCCCCCGATAAAACCGCGGAGCCATAATGCAGCGCTGCGTCAGTTTTCTTTTTGTCTCTGCATCCAGTTCATTTCCATACTGATCCACTGCTGCAAGAATCTCGTATCCCATCTGATACATCTGAATATAGTTTTCACCCCAGCACCAACTGTTTTTCTCACATTTTTCACACACTTCTTCTCTTACGCAAGCAAACATTTCATCAATCTCTTCTTCTGAAAATGTCTGCTTTTTTTCTTCTAATTTCAAAAATGTTTTCGCTAACTGTTTTAATGAAACTGCAAACTTATCAATCTGTTCCACATATAGACTACTATGTAATACCTGTCCATTTTCCATTTCCATCCCCCCTCGTTACTCAAAGAAAAACTCCAGGAGAACTTTCTCTCCCGGAGTTATCTTTCGTAAAATTCTGTATCCGTCTTTCACTGACTTTGCAGATTCGGTTACTATTCACTTGATTGGTTTAAATACGATTTCATTCGGATCAACAAGATTCAGCTTATCTTCTGCGATCTCTTTCATGTAATCATCTGTCTGTACATACTGCTCGTATTCTTTGATCTCTTCTGCTCTTGCCTGCTCACTTTTGATCTGTGTCTTCAGTTCTGCTTCCTGCTGTTTATACGCTGTATTCTTTGCATGAAGCTTTACTGCATTCACTCCCAGCACACCGGAAAGAAGACACAATACTGACAAAATCATAAGAACGCTTCTTTTGTACGGACTCGGACGTCTCTGTTTTGTATGGCTGCGCCGTCCAGTCACTCTTTTTTTCTTTGCCATCTAAAATTCACCCTAAAATAATACACTCTTAACGTTACCGGGAACTCAATCCTGCCTTCACTGACGGAGTCCCCCCCCCTATAAACTTCCCAATTATCAATATTCTATCTGTTTTCTCTAATAATTTCAAGGTTTTTCCTTGTTTTTTTGTGTATTTTTTCTCCAGACGAAATCAGTTTCTGAATAACGGCAACGCCAAATACAAGACCTAGTAGAAAATACCATCTGATACTACCATACGTAGTTGCATATATCTGTGAGAAAATATATGCACTCATAAATATCCAGTAGAACAGATCCTCGATTCCTTTCACCAGATTATTATGTATTATCATTTTCCTTAAGAAAATCAGGACCTCATACCCAGCCCGGACATTCACACCTGTAAGACAGGCACAGAAGAAAACAAGCAGTTCTTTTTTTATATTTAGCATCATCTTTCTTCCTCACTTGAACATCTTTGTCCAAAAGCTTTCTTCCTGTTTCTTTGCCTGTGAAATATTAGAATATGAAACACTGTCTATTGTTCCAGACAAATCTACTTCTCCCTTTTCCACACTGAGACGGTTCACATGCAAGTCTGTTCCTTTTACTAACAGCATTCCCTGCTCTGTTTCCAGAAGAATCTCATTCAGATCAAAAGACAATACATCCAAAACACCTGTCACCATACTTGTCTTCCGGTTATTAACCACCAACTTATGAGCCTTTACAGTCTTTTGCTGTTCCTCCATCCGCTGCACCTCCCTCTTCTCTGGCATACCCCACAGTATATTACTGGAACCAGATAGCAGTTCCCTGTACTTTTCTATATATATGTCAGAGCTTTTACACTTATTCCTTACAGATAAGGGTTTTATATATGTGCGCTCGAAAATGCTTTATCGTATAGCATACAGAAAGGCAGGGAATATCTCACTTTATAAAATATTCCCTGCCTTTCTAAGATTACTGAAAACAATAACCATTGATCGACTTATAGATTCCTGTTGTCTGACAGACTTTACAGGTATTTGAATAAGTCCTTTGCTTCTTCTTTTTTTGTTGTCTCCTGTAGTTCAAGAACCTCAACCTTAACGGTTCTCGTTCCAAACTGAATCTCGATCACATCACCCGGCTTTACCTTCACAGATGCTTTCGCCGTCTTTCCATTCACCAGCACACGTCCTGCATCACAGGCCTCGTTTGCTACAGTTCTTCGCTTGATCAGACGGGAGACTTTTAAAAACTTATCCAGTCTCATATATTCTTCTACAAAATCCCCTGAACTAGTTGATAGCGTCCTTTAATGCTTTTCCAGCTTTGAATTTAGGAGCCTTGCAAGCTGCGATTGTCATAGTTTTTCCTGTCTGTGGGTTTCTTCCTTCTCTTGCTGCTCTCTCGCTTACTTCAAATGTACCAAATCCAACAAGCTGTACTTTATCTCCTGCTTTCAGCTGCTCTGTTACAACATCAACAAATGCCTTTAATGCTTTCTCGGAATCTTTCTTGGAAATCTCTGCCTTTTCAGCTACTGCTGCAATAAATTCTGTTTTGTTCATGGATTATGTCCTCCTTTATTGTACTCAAATACAATTCTATTCCTAATTTTATTTATTCAGGTTACAAGTCTGCACGATAACTTGCCTCAAACCCTTATGTACTGTTATAACGGTTTCCCTGTTGTTTGTCAAGATAAATCCACATTTTCCGCGGTTTGCGGAGCTTTTTTTATTCGAAGACCTCTCTCAAAAATACTTCTTTCTCCTTCGTCTGTTCTACTGCTGTCTGCAGCTTCTCTACACTCTTTTCCGGAAGCCATGCTTTATTTGATCTGGAATAAGCACTTGCTGTCTTCCAGAACTTTTCCGGATAGGCCAGTCGAAGGCAAAGATACTCTCTTTCATCTGGTTTTAATTGCCGTACGCTTTCATATGCTTCTAATATATTTTGTCCTGTTTTTTGTTTCCAATGATATTTTTCCATTACTTTTCTCAAAAGGTAATATAAATCATCTACTTGTATTCCGATTCGCATCCGCTCAAAGTTTGTTATCACCTCATTTTCCGGAAGGATCATGACATTATGATAATTATAATCTCCATGAAGCATTTTCCTTTCCCGTATACTTCTTTCATATAGATTCTGGCAACCAGACCGCTCTATCTGCTCTGTCACCTTTTCTGCCTGCCATGCAATTTCTTCATAATGCTTCAGATAATAGGATTCGAATTCATTTTTTGCAACCCGTTTTCTGATAAATGACCGCACTTTTTTCATTTCCCTGTTACGACGTTTCATTTCTTCCAATGGATTTTTACTTAACAATGGTGACAACTTTGTCCAGTCAATTTTCTTTTCTTCACAAACTGACTGCTGTGTATTCTGTGAGATTTCCTGCACCTCTTCTTTCTGGAATTTCTGAAATATTTCTTTCTCCTGCAAGTCCGGCTCATACCACTGAAATCCCAGATGAAGCTCTCCCAGTTTTCTTGCTGCCCGGAAAATATCTTCCTCTCTCTTCAGATTGCACTCTTCCCCCGGATACCATTTTTTCATCAAATATCTTGTTCCATCTCTGGAATTCTGCACCAGATTCCCTTCTTTACTGAACACAGGTGTATCCACCAGATATCCCTGCTTTTCTAATCGGTTTAAAATAAGATACAATAAAGGGACGCGCCTCTCCGAGATCTTTGTCTCTTTCAGAAGCATCGTCCCTTCTTTTGTATCGCAATAAAATGCACCTCTGATCCGCCGGGTGCTATTCACTTCAAGTTCGTACTTTTCCAGTACTTCCATCTCATATTCTCTCATGGCTGCCCCCTGTCCCATTGACCTGGATTATTATTCTTTTCCAGTTACCAGACTTTTTACTGTCGGTTTTAACAGCAACCGACAACGATTTCTTTCTAATCTATGAAAGGGACAACCTGAGTATTCTCTTTTTCTTCCGGTATTTTCTACTTTTCTTTTTCCATTTTTTCTTTCACGTACTTACAGAGATTCTCTTTCGTGTTCCGTTCCGGATCATCCAGCACATATTCCAGCAGTTCACTGAGCATTGCACCGAGTTCGCGCCCCGGCTTCATCCCCAGTTCCATCAATTCTCTTCCGCTCACCGCAAGCTGTCGAAGAGTCACGCACTGATTCTCCATCAGGATCTGTTTGTAAAGATTTCTTATCTCTACGATATTTTCAATCTTTTCCCTTCTCATATAAGTGCTCTGTGATTTTGCATCTGCAAGACGCACTGCGAGATAGTATGGGAATAATTCAACACCGATCCGATTCATTGCACGACGTACATTCGCCGGTGTTGCTTCCATCCGGTAATCATGATAGCAGACCAGCTTCGTTACAATGCGAATCGTCTCATTGTCAAATTTTAACCTCTTCAAAACTGTACGGGCAATTTTCTCGCTTTCCAGAGCATGCCCTTTGAAATGATCGTTTCCTTTCTCATCTGTTGTCTTCATTGCCGGTTTTCCCATATCATGGAACAACATTGTAAGACGAAGGTATTTATCTCTCTTCACATGCTTCAATGTATAAAGTGTATGTTCTGCCACATCGTACTTATGATGTATTGTATTCTGTTTTACTCCTACCATGGCGTCCCATTCTGGAAGGACCACCTTTGTAATCCCAAGTTCACAGGCATCCTGAATGCGCTCCGGATGTGGAGACGTCAGAAGTTTCACAAGCTCTGTCTGAATGCGTTCTGCACTGATATTCTTAAGGTTTGGTGCAAGCTCCTTCACTGCTTTGGCAGTATCAGGTTCAATCGGGAAATCCAGCTGTGCTGAGAAGCGTACCGCACGAAGGATACGAAGTGCATCTTCTGAAAATCTTTCCCTCGGATCTCCAACACAGCGGATCAGATGATGATTCAAATCCTGCATTCCACCAAACACATCTACCAGCCGGACATCATCATTATATGCCATCGCATTGATCGTAAAATCTCTTCTGCGAAGATCTTCTTCCAGACAATTGGTAAAGCGGACTTCCTTCGGATGACGGCTATCCTCATATGCACCGTCAATTCTATAAGTCGTCACCTCATAACTGTCTTTGCCAATCATTACTGTAACTGTTCCGTGTTCTATTCCTGTATCAACCGTCCGGCGAAATATTTCCTTGATTGCTTCTGGTTTTGCCGACGTTGTGATATCCCAGTCCTGCGGTTTTCTCGCTAAAATAGAATCTCTCACGCAGCCACCTACTGCAAATGCATCATATCCTGCAAGTTGCAGATTATTAATGATAAACAATACCTTCTTTGGTAATTCTATCTTCATTTACTACTTCCTTCCTATATTAGTAAAAGTTTCTTTTTTCTCTCTATTAACAGATTAATATTATAACTGTTCTTTCTTGTTGTCTCAACTATTTTAGCACAGTTTTTCTTCTTTTATCAGCATAAAATCAAAAGGATTTCCATGAATAGGAAACAGGCAAACTCTCTTCTATTGAAAGTTTGCCTGCTCATAATAAAGTTCTCTACTCCATCTCTCTTAAAAATGTGCTGAATCTCACTCCGTCCTCTGCCGCATCTGCCAGATTCACACAGCTGTTTCCGATTCTCTCCACGTTATGTAGAATCTCATTAAATGCAGCCGTAAGTCCTGCCTTACATTTTCCTTTGTGTACACGTTTAATATGTCCTTTTCTGATATCTCCGTCCATCTTGCGGATCTTTTCTTTCATCTTGACAAGATTTTCAGCCTCATTTGCCTCTTCGTTATTAACCATTTTCATGACCATATTGTACATTTCACTGACAAGTTCCATGCTCTTCTGTATATCCTTTGATGCTTCTTGTGAGAACTGTACTCTTTCTTCTTTCGCACTCTTCTTGTCCTTTTTCACAAGCTTTTCTGTCTGCATGGAAACAGCGACATTTTTCGTAAGTTCACTGATTCTGTCAATATCGATCAATACATACTGAAGTTCTGCGGCTCTTGCTGCCTGCTGCTCTGTCATAACTCCGGCGGCTGCCATCTCAGCCAGATAATCTGTGATCTTTCCTGTAAGCTCAGCTGTCACTTCTCTGCTCTTTACAAATTCTTCAACAGAAGCACCATCTCCACTATCAATCTTTTCTGCTGCCTTTTTCAGCGTCACGCCTACCTGCTCTCCGCAATTCATCAATTCTCTTACTGCAAGCTGTAATGCAACTGTAGGCTGACTGATCAGTTTGTTATCAAGAAATTTTGGCTGCACTGCATTGACTTCTTTCACTTCTCCGTCCGGGATCAGACACATTACGATTTTCACCATAACTCCAACAAGCGGTACCCAGATCAGCGTCATCACAAGGTTGAAAAATGTATGTGTATTGGCAATCTGCCTGGAGATCACTTCAATCTCCGGTCCCTTAGGGGAAATATACTGAATAAATGCTGCCAGTGGTTTTACGAACCAGATAAACAGGAAGCATCCTGAAATATTAAAGATGCAGTGTGCAAGTGCTGTTCTCTTCGCATCCTTCGGCTGACCGATACTTGCCAGAAGTGCTGTGATCGTTGTTCCGATGTTATCACCGAAAAGAATCGGAATTGCACCTGCCAGACCGATGATACTTGTCACTCCATCAGCTCCCGGCTGAGCCGCAAAATTCTGGAGCACTGCGATTGTAGCACTGGAACTCTGTACTACAAGAGTCATTAATGCACCAACAGCAACTCCAAGGATTGGAATGTCTGCCACTTTGCCGATCAGTTCTGTGAAAACAGGGCTTGATGCTAATGGTTTCATAACTGTTCCCATCGTCTCAATTCCAAGGAACAGTAAACCGAACGCAAAAATCGTCATACCAATATTTTTTACACGTTCTGATTTAGAGATAAAATATACGATAAATCCAATAAAAATGATTGCATAAATGTAGTCACTTAACTTAAATGCAATCAGCTGTGCTGTCATTGTTGTACCGATATTGGCACCAAAAATAATAGAAATTGCCTGTGGCAGTGTCATCAGTCCTGCACTTACAAAACCAATCGCCATAACCGTCGTTGCACTTGAACTTTGCAGTACGGCTGTAACAAGCATTCCCGCAAGTGCTCCCATTACAGGATTTCTCGTTAAAAGTGACAGGATTTTCTTCATTTTTTCTCCTGCCGCTTTCTGAAGACATTCACTCATCATATTCATTCCATAGATAAAAACCGCCAGGCCACCAAGCAGCCCGAAAACAATCTGTATGTTTTCCTTCATTTTTCTTCCTCCAGATCCTCTCTCATGTCTGTTTTCAATTACAAATCACTGTCTTGCATCTGTTTTTCAAACGCAGTGCTTTTTTCTTCTTTACATATCCGAGATTATCATGGCTTTATAAAAAACTCTGTGAAGTTATGTTAAATCTATGTTAAATAGCGAAAATTTTATTAAAATCCTTTTTAAATAATGTTAAAACCAGGTTAGTTATCTATAACCTTCTTATTCTTTGCAGTCTTTCACTTCAAACGATAAACCGGACTGGTTTTCCAC